>Ga0256829_1002459_pt1 | contig 13771 bp, 10 predicted proteins | sample 131447metaG_FD_185979 | JGI IMG/M metagenome (GOLD analysis project Ga0256829, IMG submission 185979) | Hydrothermal vent microbial communities from Lau Basin, Pacific Ocean - 131-447 | ecosystem: Environmental > Aquatic > Marine > Hydrothermal vents | place: Pacific Ocean: Lau Basin | collected...
GACAGAGCTTGCAACGCCTGACAATGTTTACGTCTACGCCCCAAACAGCACAATCTGGAACTCTGACATCCTCAACTTCAGCCGCAACCCTGAGCGTCGCCACGATCTTGTCGTCGGCATCAGCTATAGCGACGACATCAACAAGGCCTTCAAAACGATCCAAAAAACCATTGATGCAGAAGACCGTATCATCAAAACAGAAGGCAAAGAGCCCTTAATCGCAGTGCAAAATCTGGGAGGATCTTCCGTTGATATCAAAGTACGCATCTGGACAGCAGGTGATCACCTCGGCATCAAATTCGACACCATCAAGGCCATCAAAGAAGCCCTTGATAAAAACGGCATCACGATTCCGTTTTCAACGCACACAATCGAATTTTCTGGCGCGGCTCCAGCTGAGCTTACTGCAGGAAAAGAAGAAAAGCCTAAGGCAAAGAAAAAGCCAGCAGCAAAGAAAGATGCCGCATAAAATATCGCGCATCATAATCAAAACACAAAAGGCGGCCTTACATAGGTCGCCTTTTTTAATCCATCGCAATGACAAAAAAGAAACTTAGCTAAGCGCCTCAAGGATATTTGGCACAACATCCTCAGGCATTGCCGCCTTGCCAGGAAAACCACCTGGAAATGCTGTTTCAAGCATCGCTGTTTTCACCGCAGGCAAACGCACAATTTCTGCACGCATATGCGTCTGCCCCAGCTCCGCTGCATAGGCTCTCACAAAACATTCCAGCGCCGCCTTACTGGCAGCATACGCACCAAAATACGCAGGCGGGTGATCTGCAACATCACCGCTTAAAAACACAGCGCGCCCAGCATCAGATGCACGCAGCAATGGATCCAAGCTTCGTATCAAACGCGTATTAGCCGTAAAGTTCAAACGCATTGCACGCTCTAAATCTTTCAGCTCAAGATGCGGCGCAGGTGTTAAAATGCTCAACGTTCCTGCCGCCGCAACCAAGATATCCAATTTGCCAAAACGCTCATATAATGCTGCGCCCAGTTTATCAATATCCTGAAACTTCGTCAGATCCATAGGAATCAATGTCGCCTGCCCACCTTCTTGCGTGATTTGATCATCCACATCCTCAAGCGACCCTTGCGTACGCGCCAGCAAAATCACATGCGCGCCGCGGCGTGCAAGCTCAAGCGCGCATGCTGCGCCAATCCCGCGAGAAGCACCCGTAACCAGCGCAATGCGTCCTAAAAAATCCTGTGGTGTTTGCTGCATCAAAGAACCTTAACGCTTTGTACGGTAATTAGGGGCTTCAGATGTAATTGTCACATCATGTACATGCGATTCTGCGTGTCCAGCAGACGTCATGCGAACAAATTCTGCATGCTCTTTCATATCTGAAATTGTTGCATTACCCGTATACCCCATGGCGGCACGCAAACCGCCAACCATCTGGTGAAGAACATTACCAACCGCGCCTTTGTAAGGAACACGCCCTTCAATGCCCTCAGGAACAAGTTTTTGTGATTGATTAACTGCGCCTTGGAAATAACGATCCGCCGACCCCTTAACCATCGCGCCAACACTGCCCATACCGCGGTAACTCTTATACGAACGACCTTGATACAAAATCACTTCACCTGGCGCTTCATCCGTTCCCGCAAAAACAGACCCCATCATCGCAACATCAGCGCCCGCAGCAATCGCCTTGGCAAAATCACCTGAGTATTTCAAACCACCATCCGCAATCAACGGAATGTTATTAGGCCCGCACACAGATGCAACATCCATAATCGCCGTTAATTGAGGAACACCAACACCCGCAACAATGCGCGTTGTACAAATCGACCCTGGGCCAATACCAACCTTAATGGCATCCGCACCCACATCAATCAACGCCTGCGCAGCCTTAGCCGTTGCAATATTTCCTGCAATAATTTGATGATCTGGTGATGTCAATTTGCGAATTTTCGCAACCGTTTCTTGCACTGATTTGGCATGTCCATGCGCCGTATCAACAACAACCACATCCAGCCCTGCATCAAAAAGCGCAAGCGCACGCTCAACGCCGTTCACATCGCCAGTCCCCACAGCCGCGCCAACGCGCAAACGACCATTTTCATCCTTGGTCGCCATAGGGTGCAATTGAGATTTTTCAATATCCTTTACCGTAATCAAACCGATGCAGCGTTCGTTATCATCAACGATCAAAAGCTTCTCGATACGGTTTTTGTGCAGTAATTTTTTCGCTTCTTCTTTATCAACATGGTTATAAACTTTGACCAAGTTTTCAGACGTCATCAATTCACGAACAGGTTGATCTTCGTTATCGGCAAAACGCACATCACGGTTCGTCAAAATGCCAACAAGCTTACCATCGGCCTCTGTCACAGGAATGCCAGAAATACGGTTCAAACGCATCAGCTCAAGCGCATCTGACAGCGTTGCATCTGGCGTAATCGTAATCGGGTTATGCACAGTCCCCGATTCAAAACGCTTAACAAGGCGAACCTGATCGGCTTGCTCTTCTACGCTCATGTTACGGTGCAAAACACCCAAACCACCACTTTGCGCCATCGCAATCGCCATGTTGGCTTCGCTAACGGTGTCCATCGCGGCAGACATAATCGGTACATTTAAGGAAATTCTTGATGTCAGGCGCGTTGTCGTCGACACTTCGTGAGGCTGAACACTGGATTCAGCGGGAACAAGTAAGACATCATCAAATGTCAGGGCTTCTCGAATATCGGTAGAACTTTTAACTTTAGCGGCCATGTGCAAATCTCCTGAAAACGCTTGAAATTTGCAGGCCATTTATAGCGGTTTTTTACAAAATGTAAAGAGAATTATGTCGTCTCATCCGACAATTCATCATCATCGCGTCCACGAAAGCCTGTCGCTACCAAATATTGCTCACTTGAGTCCTTGCGGCTGGCAGGCGGTTTAATATGACGCGTCACTTTAAAATCACGCTTCATTTCCGATAGCAACGTGTTTTGCGCGCCGCCTTGAAAAACCTTGGCAATGAAAATGCCCTCAGGTTTCAAAACCTCACACGCGAACATATATGCGGCCTCAACCACGGCCATAATGCGCAAATGATCTGTTTGCTTATGCCCCATTGTGTTGGGTGCAATATCAGACATAACAACATCCGCCTTTTGCCCGCCGAGCATATCTTTTAGCTTATCCGGCGCAGCATCATCCATAAAATCCATCTGCACGAAATCAACGCCTGCAAGCTCATCCATCTCAAGCAAATCAATAGCCACAATCTTTGCACCATATTGCGCGGCCACCTGCGACCAACCACCTGGCGCAGAGCCCAAATCGACAATCGTCATATCAGGGCGCAGAAAGTTGAGCTTTTCATTCATCTCAACCAGCTTAAATGCCGCGCGACCGCGATATCCTTCTTTTTGGGCGCGGTTCACATACGGATCATTTAATTGGCGCTGAAGCCAGCGCGTTGACGAATTTTTTCGGCCACGGGCCGATCGCACGCGCGTTTTTGCTTTATTACGAGACATATTTCTATAATACCATACTTCCTGCCAAATGAAACCTTGAATTCCTTAGCAGAAACACCATTTCAAAAAAAGAACAAACAATGATATAAATCAGATATGGCGTTTCAACATCTCATTTTTCGGCTTTGGCTTTGCCTTTTATGCCTTTCTTTTGGGCTATCGCCGTCCTACGCACAAGGGCTCAGAGACCTAACCATCATCCGTGATGTTGAAATTGAAAGTGCCCTAAGGGAATGGGCAACCCCACTCATTAAAGCCGCGCATCTCGAAGAAGAAAATATCGATATTATCCTCGTCCAATCCGATCAGATTAATGCCTTCGTTGCAGGCGGGGCAAATATCTTCATTTACACAGGCCTGATCGAAAAAACAGAAAATCCAGGCGAAATCATCGGCGTCATGGCACACGAATTAGGCCATATTGCAGGCGGGCATTTGATCAACAATACGCAAGCCCTTAAACGTGCATCTTATGAATCAATCCTAGGCATGGCACTTGGCATGGGCGCAGCCATTTTAACAGGTAACGGTCAGGTCGCCTCAGCCATAGGCGTCGGCGCACAACATCACGCCATGAGCAGCTATCTCAGTCATAGCCGCACAAATGAATCCAGCGCCGATCAAGCCGCCTTACGCTTTTTACAAGATAGTCATCAAAGTCCCGAGGGTCTTGTCACCTTTTTTGAAAAACTAGAAGACCAGGAATTACTGCCCGCCAGCCAGCAAAATGAATATGTACGCACGCACCCACTAACGCGCAACCGTATCACCAGCATCTCAACCAAGGCTCATCAGTCACAATTTTATAACCAAGAATGGCCCAAGCATTGGAACGAACAGCACACCCGCATGAAGGCCAAATTACAGGCCTTCATTAACCCCAAACACATCTCTTGGAACTATAACGACCGCGATAAATCTTTTGCTGCAAACTACGCGCGCACAATCGCAAGCTACCGCCTGAATAATATTGACGAAGCCCTACACGGTATTGATGACCTTATAAAGCAAGAGCCTCAAAACCCCTACCTATACGAGCTAAAAGGCCAAATGCTTGTAGAGTTCAGCCGCGTTGAAGAAGCCCTGCCCGCACTCCAAAAAACGGTAGATCTCGCACCAAAGGTTGGCTTATTCCGTATCGCACTGGGACACGCCCTGATCGAGGCATCAAGCCGCAATCAAAAATCTGAATATCTAAAACAAGCCATCAATCATCTAAAATTTGCTGCAAAAACAGAAAAACGCAATACGCGCGTCCATCGTTTACTGGCCACAGCCTATGGCAGAACTGGCGAAGACAATTTGGCGCAACTTCATCTTGCCGAAGAAGCCTTATTGCAAGGTAATTACCGCTATGCCCAACGCCTTGCACAACAAGTCACCGACAATACCGCCGACAACGATCCGGCGCGCCTGCCCGCGCAAGATATCCTTAAATACATCGCTGTAGCCATGCGAGAGCAATAAAAAAACCTTGCCTCCGTTAAGGTGCAAGGCTCAATCAAATAGCAATCATTGCTATCTTATTTACGTGGCAAACGAACCATATCAGACGATGTCTTTGGCTGCTGCATTGTATCACCTGCCGCTGGTTCAATATCCGCAGGGTGCATATCTGACGTCGTACGTTTTTCCTTCGCAGAAAAATGAACTTTACCCTGTTTTTTCATACCGTATGACGTACGGCCAGTATCATCGGCCAAAACTGGCGCTGACAAAAATGCAACAAATGCAAGTACTGCAAAAATGTTAGAAAATTTCATAACAAAAACCCTTTAAATTATTTAATGATGTTGTCTAACATAATTCTAAAATGAAAAGCAAGAAAAATTATATTACGTAAAACATAGCTTTTAGATCTACAGTAATTCTCAATCCTTTAAGACGACTGTCGAATTTTTAACAAAAATGCCGATACAGATCCTTCCAAACTATCCGATAAATGAACAATATCATCGGCAGATTGCTTCAACATTTGCGAAGCCTGACTTGTTTGATCCGCACCAGATTGCACATTACTGATCACGTCGGAAACCTGACGGGATGCAGTGGCTACCTGACTAATATTACGGGTAATTTCTGCCAGGACAGAGTTTTGCTCTTCAGCGGCCCCAGCCGTTTGCGTAGCCGCATTATCAATATCAGAAATATTGACAATGATTTCCTGCACAGCAGCCACAGACTCTTCTGTGGCCAATTGAATTTCATTAATGCGTTGCTCAATCTCTTCGGTTTTTTGCGCTGTTTCATTTGCTAGTTTTTTCACTTCATCAGCAACCACCGCAAAGCCTTTACCCGCCTCTCCGGCGCGCGCGGCTTCAATCGTTGCGTTCAAAGCCAGCAAGTTTGTTTGCTCTGCAATATCCTTAATCGCTGTCACAACTTCGCCAATATTCGTGGCCATATTGTTGAGCGCATCAACTTTTTCATTGGTACTCGCAGCCGACCCCGACGCAGCATTAGCACGCGCAGCAACGCTTGCAACTTGTTGCGAAATCTCACGCGCACTGGCTGTCATTTCCTCAGTTGCAGAAGAAACAGTGTTCACATTTTCACTCGTTTCGTTAGCCGCTTGCGCAACAGAAACGCTCGCATTTTGAGTATCCGCTGCAGTGCCTTCCATATCACTGGATGCTGACTGCAACTGATCCGCAGAAGCAATAAGTTGCTTCAGTGCACCTCCAACTTGCTCATCAAATTGATCAGCCAAATCATTCATCAAACGCTTTTTATCTTCTTCAGCGCGCAGCTCATCCGCTTTTCGTTCAGCGCGCAAACGCTTTGCCTCGATCCCATTGTCTTTAAACACCTGAACTGATGCAGCCATCTTGCCAATCTCATCACCACGATCAGTGCTTGGGACAGTTACATCAAATTGCCCGCGCGCCAGATCCTGCATCACATGCACCATATTGGAAATTGGATGAGAAAGCCTGCGCGATGATAAAATACCAACAACCGCCGCAACCAATACGACAAGAAAGGCAACGATCATAGAGGCATGTTGCAGCGATCGCAAAGGCTGCATGACCTCTGCCTCATCAATCTCTGCTAGAATAACCCACCGCACACCTTTAAAGTCTAACGGACCATAGGCTGAAAACACGTTAATGCCGCGATAATCAGGCACAAGTTCAACGCCTTTTTCACCTGCAAGTCCTCGATCAACTGTTTCACCAGTGACCTTCGTAACAAGAATAGTCGTTTCATTCGAAAAGCGTGAATCACTGCGCATATAACGATCTTCACCAACGATATATGTTTCCCCTGACTCGCCCATCCCAGCCGCAACCTGCATCACCGCATTAATACGGCCGATCGGCATTTGAAAGACAAGAACCCCAATCACCTGACCATTTTCATCGGTAATAGCCTCTGAAATGAAGCTTGCCGCTGCGCCATGGCTTGGCGCATAAGGTTTAAAATCAAAAAAGTGCTGCTGAGTGCTGTCATTAAATGCTGCGCGAAACGCATGACCTAAATCAGTATCTTTCCACTGCCCTGTATTCACATTTGTCGCGTAATCCAGCTCTTTAAACACTGAATAAACAAGGTTCCCTGACGCATCAAACAAAAATACATCATAATAACCGCGCTGGCGTAAAAAGTGACGGAACCAGTCATGGTATTGCTTATGAGCCTGACTATACGCAGAACCATCTGGCGCCGCGTCCAAATTTTCTTTTGCACCTAAAGGATGCGGATTTTCATCAATATAAAGGCGCTGTAAAATTTGCGTTTGATCGCCGTATGTTCCAAGTTCATCCCAAGCATCAGAAAAACTTTTCAATGCCTGCAACGTAAAAGGGTTACGCGAAACTGACGAAAGGTCTTGTTCAATCGATTCAAGATAATTTTCTAATGCTTTAACGCGGGACGCTTCTAATGCAACCAATTTTTCTTTTGCGTTGGCAATAATATACCGCTGCGCTTGATTATTTGATAAATAGCTCGCGCTCAATGTCGCAACGGCGCACAAAAACACAATTAAAAAAGGTAGCTTTTGTGAAATTTGCAAATTTTTAAACACAGTCAATACTCCAGTAATATAACAAACACATGTTACTGATGTTAAGAAAACATCAAGCAGAAAAAGGCCAAATGAGAAGTGATAAAGCCCACATTAAGAATTAAAAACTACGTGACACACCAAAGATAGCACGACCATCACATCCATCTGCACACTCCGATGGCTCATCCAAGTCCGTATCAACATACTGCAAGGACAGGTCAAATCCGCTTAACGTGTAACCTAAGCTTACAGACCAATCTTTATAAGATCCTTCTGGCGAGCTTGTTCCAAAGAAAGCGGCCTCATCATCAATTGTTTGCAAACCAACATGGGCGCCCAAAGTAAAGTCATTGGGTAACGGCACACCAACGGCTGCAGCATAATAAAACGCATCACCACTATCTCCAAAATATTCAGGCGAATAGTTCACAGAAACCGACGTCGAAAAGGCTTCAAAATCATACCCAACAGCCACAGAGCCTTCCCAGAAATCATAATTCAGCGAATTGTCCGCACCGGGATAAGCATAATAAATAAAGCCCACATCATAGTTAAAGTCACGAATACTGTTCGTAAAACCACTATATAGATCAAACTCCATATGTGCTTCGTCGCCATCATTAAAATTCACATTCGATGCCCAAACTCCGGCATAAACCCCACTATCATGCTCAAGGTCAAATCCACCTTGTAGCGCTGGATTTTCATTTGATTGCGCGATACCACGGAAAGAATATTCACTCACAAAGCCCACATTTGCCGAAGAAGAAACACCATAGTCTTCTAAGTTCGCGTGCGCGGCAAACGGTGTTAATAAACATACAGATAAAGCTGACAGGCCAAGAAGTTTAATCATTTAACTCTCCAATTTAAAAATTTATGGACAGATAATATTCAATAAAAAGAACAAAGTAAATGCAGACTGCATAATATAATGAGACGCCAAAACTACCAAAACACTGCAACCAAGAGCATTGTGAACGATAAATCATACAATATTAAGGCGGTATAGCCATTTCATTATCCTTTGTTGGCATCTGTTTTTCGGCTGTTGGTATAAAGACCCAAAATATACCAACAAATTTCGCGACTGCAGTCATTTAACTGCTAATAATAACGAACGCTATAAGCACGAAAAGCATTGATACGCCTTGTTTTTAAAAGACAATCATAAACGATCATTGTTAAAAACGCTCTTTTCGAACTTATGGTTAAATGGCTGTAACGTACAGTATACAATGGTTTTACCACTGTTAAAGATGCTGAATAAGAGTAACTTGAATGAATGGCTGTGCTGAGTGACCAGAAAAAAACTAAGTCTCCAAATCAGCAAGCTTTTCATACCCCTGATAATATCATTGCTGGAACTCACTGGAAAGTCTTATTTTCTGCTGGTCTCAAGTGAGCGGTGAAAGCTTGGATCCGAACCGCTCCCTTTTGAGATTTCGGTCAATTTTACGGTATGAATCCGCGCTCAGGATTCAAATTCACGCCAGCCCTAGCACCTTCAAAATCTTAGGGGCGCTATCAAGCCAGCACATGAAATCTCCACTGCTCAATATTTTTTACATTTAAATATACAAGCCAAAGAAAAAACCTCACCTGTTAGGGTGAGGTTTTTCGAAAGTTACATTATCTTGCTTTTAGAATTTTTTGCTTAAAGAAACAAACACACGTCGGTCAATATCAGGTGAAACTGACGTTTGTGTTTCAGAGCTTAGAATCTGCTGACCATGAACGGCCAATGTCACATCGTTATCAAATGTATATCCAACGCGCGCATTCGCACCGATATAATCGTCAATCGTCTCAAAATTATATGCCCCTAGAGAACCTGGTTGTACGACATATTGATCTGCTTCAGAGACATAATAGAAAAGCGTATCCACTTCCCAACGATCTTTTTTGTATCCAAGGCTTAGGTTGATATGGTGCTGCGGATTGCTTTCCTCATAATCTTTAGCTGTTGTAAGCCCGGTGGACGTCTTACCATTTGCTAGATCATCATCAATTTCTTGATAGGTATAGCCAATGCCCCAATCAAACGATTCATTGATTTTACCATTCAGCTCTAGCTCAAGACCATAGGAGCTTGAATCACCAATATTGCTGGAAAAAAACGTTGTTGCGCTAGTAGCATTACCATCAAGTGATTTCACATCCTTGGTATCATTGTAGAATACTGCAGAGCGGAATAAGCCGTCGATGGAATCTATCTTGCGATCCCATGCCAGTTCATAGTTTGTCACAACAGCCGGATCAAGGCGCGGATTACCACCAAGGTAAACAGGTCCTGAAGTCACATCTAGACCATATTCTATCAAACTTGGTATTTCTAAACCACGGCCTGTGCTTAAGCGGAATGTATCCCGCTCGCTAGGTTTCCAAACAAAACCACTATTATAGCTATACTCTGTCACAGTTTGATCAAAGTCAGAAGCTGTGTAAGAAGAGCCTGCTGTAAACACACCATTATGATCAAGACTTAGGCGATCAACACGTGCAGCATTGGTCCAGGATAGTTCGTCATTGATTTTCCAGTTCCACATACCGCCCAATGCATATACTTCATAAGAAATTTCAGCACCTGGAGCCGCCAAAGAAGTTTCCAGCTGATTTTCACGATATTCACCTTGAACACGTACAGTATGCTCCGGGTTGAGTTCGATCGTATTTTCAAGCTGAGCAACAAGGACCTCATTGTCTAAATCATTCGTGCCTGCGGCACCAATGATTTTCCAGTCAAGAAAGTTCTTGTAAAGATTAGCTTTAACAAGCCCCCAATCGCTATCAATTTCGTAAGATAGCTTAGCCGCCTTTGTTTCATAATCGGCATTGCTCATCCCATTAAAATAGACCTCGTCACTTTCATTGCTATTACCAGATAGTTCAAGACGAAGCTGAGACTTCTCTGTGACCTGAAACATTGTATCAATATTTAAAGATTCGCTTTCTGGATCAGTTTTTGTAAGCCCTGTAGTTGTCGCACTATTATCGCTATTATTAAAATCGTTACTCCGCTTCACTCCTGCCGATACGCGGGTTGCAATCTTATCATTAACTTTAAAGCTTTGAACATAATGCGCTTTACGATAATCACCCGTACCTAAAGTCACACCGGCAGATGATTCATCATTATAAAGCGGGTTATGTGTAACAATATTGATCACACCATTCACGGCATTAAATCCGAAGAGTGCCGTATTCGGCCCCTTTACAACTTCAATCTGTTGAATTTCTTCAAGCTGAACCGGAATTGAGTTCCAATTGGTATAGCCATATTGATCAAGATAAACTTGACGACCATTCACAAGCACGAGAAGGCGCTGTGACAGAGGTTGGTTATAACCACGAATAGAAACATCATATTGCTCTTCAGTTCTTTGAACGACATTCACACCGTTCACCTCACGAAGAACTTCAGGAAGGTTAACCGCACCACTGCGGCGGATATCTTCTTGTGTTAAAATTTCCATTGTCGCTGGCGCTTCTGACATACGCTGAGGCTTACCCGTTGCGGATGTTGTTACGGGCTCTCCAAAGAGCTCTTCCATTGTTTGATAATCGATGCTCTGCGCATAAGCAGGTACAGATGTCGCAGCAAGCATTGCACAAGACGCAGCGGTAAATAAAAAACGTTTCATGGTTGTAGGTCCTTTATGTATATATTTTTCAATGTAATTTTTAGTCATATCTTCTTCCCCTTACTTCTTCGTGATCATCATGCTGAAAGCGGAAGCAAACTCAGTACCGGTCTTACTCGCAGCTGCGGTGCTAACCAAGATATCAACACTAGGCTGTGTTTGAACAACCAGGACGCAGCCAGAGCCAAGGCAGCTCGGATCTGTTGAAACGGTTAAACCACCATTTGCCGTTGCCTTATCAAGAGCCGCGCCATATAGGCTATCGGCACCGCGTGTTACAAATATAATTTTCGATGTCGCACCGCCAGGAGAGCCGACCTTATTCCCTGTAAGCTTCACTTTTGATCCGACACCGCCAGATGTCAGAGAAGCAATCTCATCAGCATGCGCAACCGAATCAGGGTTGCCTGCGTCAAAAACAATATCCATGGTTACGGCACCTGATGGCCCACCATTCATAAAACCAACAGCTTTGGCTATTGTCTCTATATCTTTTACCGTATCGGCTTGAGCAGCAGGGGCGGCAAACAAGAGGCCACAGATCAGGCCAGCCCCCAACAAAAATTTATTTTTCTTCACAACAGATTTCCTTTCTATTTAATTGAGCAAGCATTTTTATTACTGGATGAGTCTAGAATAATAACAAACATATGATATACTACTTATACACAAAGTCTAGTATGGATTTGAATTACCATCAAAATACCCGCATAAACAGTACAAGGACCGTATCAAATGCTAAAATTTAAAGATATCCCTCTTTTTATCAAACTGCTTACACCACTGGCTTTCTTATTCTTACTGATTGGTGGAATCTTGTTTCTGGGTAAACTTAATAATGACAGGCTTATCGCGGCGCAAAGCAAAATTCAACATGATGGCATTGCGCGCATTACACAAATCAACGCTCTTCTGGAAAAATTTCAAACTATTGACGGGTTGTTTTATCGCTATCTCATAAACCAATCGACAGGTAATTTGGAAAATGGTGAAGATAAAATGGCTGAACTTAAGAAACAAGCCATACAGTTGGATGCAGATTTTAAAATTTTGCTCGATACATTTTCCGGGGAAAGAGCCGCCAATCTTGAAACGTTAAGGACAGAGTTCAAAAAAAATGTCATCGGATTACAAGATGATGGCGTATACGATGTTGCAATTCAGATGATGGGGATAGATGTAGGTTTTGTACTAAAAGGTATTGGTGGCTATTCCAAAGTTTACAATGAATTCATTGCAACCCTAAAAAATGTTGAGAGCGATATCCAAAAAGATGTTAACCAATTAATAATAACAAACGAGAAAGAAATCGAGAGCTTTCAAACGCTGTCAATGATCGGTACCATTATTGCCAGCGCCCTAATTTTGTTGGCTTCCGTCGGTATTATTATCGTGACTGTTCGTTCTATCAAGGATATTTCGGAAACGACTGGGCAACTGGCAGAAGGAAACATAGAAATTGATTTGGAATCAATGGAGCGAAAAGACGAACTCGGCACAATTATAGTTAGCCTTAAAAAATTCAAAGAAAACCAGTTAGAGGTCAAAAATTTAACAGCGAGACAAGAAAAGTTAAAGGTCGAACAAGAGGAAAAAAGACAGCAAGATATGCTTGATCTTGCCGCAGACTTTGATTCGCAAATAGGTGGGTTTCTGGAATCCCTAACATCCGCATCTGGAAAAATGCAATCTGCAGCAGAAACTATGTGTGGCATTGCTGACGAAACTTCAAAATCCAGTGAGATCGTTTCCGTTTCCTCTGGAGAATCAAGCGCTAATGTCAATGCAGTATCTGCAGCTATGGAAGAAATGTCGGCAAGTTCCAATCAAATTGCCTCCCAAATCACCAGTGCAAGAAACAAGTCTAATGACACAGCAAGTAATGCACAAAAAGCCAATCAAACAGTGAGCAATCTAAATAATTTGGTTGATAACATTGACGAAGTGGTTACGGCTATCCGTGATATCGCTGAGCAAACAAACTTACTGGCTCTAAACGCAACTATTGAAGCTGCACGAGCTGGTGAAGCCGGAAAAGGTTTTGCTGTTGTAGCGGATGAAGTTAAAAAGCTTGCCAGCGAAACCGGAAAGAAAACAGAAGAAATTAGTGAGCGTATTTCTGAAATACAACAAGCCACTAGAAACTCGGTCGACGCCATGGGACGTATCATTGATAATATCTCAGATATTGATCAATCTGTGACCGGTGTGTCTGCAGCTGTAGAAGAGCAAAATGCCACGAACAAAGAGATTGTACGCAGCGTCTCAGAAGCATCACAAGGTGTGGGAAAGGTTTCTGAAATCATTGAAGAGGTTAAGAAAGGTGCCCAAGAAACAGGAACATCGGCGACATCTGTTCTCAATGCCGCTAAAGAAGTAACCGATCTATCCAGTAACTTGAAAATGTCTGTCGAACAATTTCTTAATCAAATTAGAGCCGGCAGCAATGAGGTGAAAACCTAAAAAACATAATCTACTACAATAGAGTAACCTGAGTGTAGACCGCCACTGGTCAACCCCCATTTTTAAATCCAGCTTTTGGTTCGTAATGTTCGCAGTTGTTCTGGTGTAAAGGGAGCTGTTTGAGCAGCGTAGCGGAGCAAACAGCTCCCTTTACATGCATCATTGG
>Ga0256829_1002460_pt1 | contig 13770 bp, 14 predicted proteins | sample 131447metaG_FD_185979 | JGI IMG/M metagenome (GOLD analysis project Ga0256829, IMG submission 185979) | Hydrothermal vent microbial communities from Lau Basin, Pacific Ocean - 131-447 | ecosystem: Environmental > Aquatic > Marine > Hydrothermal vents | place: Pacific Ocean: Lau Basin | collected...
GCCTCTCCGAGACCTTATTAAGTTGCAAAAACTTAAAAGGGTTTTCGGTGGTTTAAGGGTTGTTAGGTGGTTTACTTCATCCCCGCCCTAAAGGGCGAGGCTTTCGGGAAGAAAAATGTAAAAGGTTAAAAACCAACCTAGGCTTTCTCGTAGAGCCAGCAGGCGACGTAGTGGTCTTTCTCAACCTCAACGAGAGGTGGCTCCTTCTTGTCACAGAGGCCGGCCTTAGCCAGTGGGCACCTAGGATGGAAGCGGCAGCCCCCTGGTGGGTTGATTGGGCTTGGGGGTTCACCCTTGATTTCCATTCTCTCCTTCTTCCTTGAGAGTTCGGGGTCTGGAATCGGTATCGCCGAGAGGAGCATCTGGGTGTAAGGATGAAGCGGGTTCTCGAATATTCTCTCGGAGGGACCAACCTCCACGAGCTTTCCGAGGTACATTACTCCCATCCTGTGGCTCATGTACTTCACAACACCGAGGTCGTGGCTTATAAAGAGGTAGGAGAACCCGTGCTTCTTCTGGAGCTCCTTGAGGGTGTTGAGGATGTTGGCCTGAACTGAAACGTCGAGGGCCGAGGTCGGTTCGTCGAGGACGACGAAGTCTGGCTGGAGGGCGAGGATCTTAGCGAGGGCTATCCTCTGCCTCTGCCCTCCTGAGAACTCGTGGGGATAACGGTAGAGGTGCATCTCATTGAGGCCAACACTCTCCAGGAGGCTTATCACGAACTCCTCCGGATCATCAACCTCTATGCCATGGAATTTAACCGGTTCCATTATGATGTTGAAGACCGTCTGCCTAGGATCGAGGGAGGAGTAGGGGTCCTGGAACATTATCTGTGCATGCCTCCTGAACCAGAGGAGATCCTTTCCCTTGAGTTTCGTAACGTCCCTGCCCATGAAATTAATCTTCCCACCGGTGGGTTCGATTAGCCTCAGTATCGTCCTCCCGGTGGTCGTCTTACCACAGCCGCTCTCGCCGACGAGACCGAAGGTCTCACCCGGCATTATCTCGAAGTTGACGCCATCGACGGCCTTAACCCACGCAACCGTCCTTAAGAGGCTCCTAACGGGAAAGTATTTCTTGAGGTTTTCAACCTTGAGTACTGGTTCCATGGTCACCACCTCAGTACCTGTGGCAGGCCACGAAATGGCCCGGTTCTATCTCCTTGAGCTTTGGCACTTCCTTTCTACAGCGCTCCTCGGCAAAGGGGCATCTTGGATGGAAGCGGCAACCCTTTGGTGGCGTGATGAGGTTTGGAACCGTTCCGGGGATACTCTCGAGCTTCTCTATCTTTCCAAGGGGATTCGGGACCGCCCTCAGGAGTGCGACTGTGTAGGGATGGAGCGGGTTGTGGAATATCTGGTCAACGGTGCCCATCTCAACGACCTTCCCGGCGTACATGACGACGACGCGCTGGGCGGTTTCTGCCACAACACCGAGGTTGTGGGTTATCAACAGAACGGTGGCGTTGTACTTTCTCTTCAGCTCGTTGAGCAACTCGAGTATCTGGGCTTGGACGGTAACGTCGAGGGCCGTGGTCGGCTCGTCCGCTATGAGGAGCCTCGGGTTGTTGGCTATGCCCACTCCTATGACCACCCTCTGCTTCATCCCACCGGAGAGTTCGTGGGGGTAGTTCTTGACCCTGTTCTCGGGGTCGGGTATCAGAACTTCTCTGAGTATGTTAACGGCCTTTGACACCCCCTCCTTTATGTTCTTAACCTTTTCGTGGACCTCCATGGCCTCCCCTATCTGATAGCCGACGGTGTAGAGGGGATCGAGTGACGAGTGCGGATCCTGGAAGATGTAGGCTATCTCATTGCCCCTGATCTCCCTTATGCCTTCGTCATCCAGTTTAAGCAGATCAACGGTCGAACCATCGTCGCGATGGTAAATCACTTGACCGTTCACTATCTTTCCGGGGCTCTCGATGAGTTTTGCTATTGCCCTCGAGGTAACGCTCTTCCCACAGCCTGTCTCGCCAACGAGGGCCAGTGTTTCACCGCGGTAGATGTCGAAGGAGACGTTCTCTATTGCCTTGACAACGCCGGCGTATGTGTAGAAGTAAACACTGAGGTTTTTGATCTCAATTATCGGCTCAGGCACTGGTCTCACCTCCTTTGGACTTCTTCTTGAGCTTGAACTCTAAGCTTCTCCTCGTCCTCGGGTCGAGTATGTCCCTCAGACCGTCGCCGAGTAGGTTCCAGCCGAGGACCACCGTGACTATCACGAGTCCTGGGAAGGCAACGAGCCACCATGCTTGTGGGAACTGCTGGGAGCCCTGATTGATCAGGTTACCCCAGTCAGGTATCGGTGGAACGGCACCGAGTCCGAGGAAGCTGAGGCCTGCCTCTGTTAGGATTATGTTGCCAAAGTCCATCGTAATCATGACGAGGATGGGACCGATGATGTTGGGGAGTATATGTCTGAAGAGTATCGTCCTGGTTGGAAGGCCTATTGCGCGGGCTGCCTCCACGTAGAGGCTCTCCCTTTCGGTCAGTGTTGAACCACGCGTTATCCTTGCGTAGCCGGGCCACCAGACGATGACCAAAGCCACGAAAACGGCTAGGAGTTTTCCAAGGTTGTTGACGTCTCTGGGATGTAGCGCGAATAGCTTCAGGACTATGATCTGGGCCCATATATGAGCGTTGAGAAAGCTCTGAATCCTGCCAGGTAATACTGCTGAGAGCGCTATCGCCAGTATAAGTCCTGGGAATGCCAGGAACATGTCCGTAATACGCATTATGGTCTCGTCAACCTTTCCGCCGTAGTAGCCTGATATCAGACCGAAGATTATTCCCATCGTTGGGCCTATTAGGATGATGAAGATGTCCAGAACCAGGGCAGTCCTGGCTCCTGCCAGGAGTATGCTCAGTACGTCCCTTCCGTACGTGTCAGAACCCAACAGATAATGGATGTAGGTGGTATAGTGGATGATGTAGCCGTTCTGGAGCTGTGTAACGTTTAGGAAGTAGGTTGAGCCAGGAGGTGCGAGCTGGGTTGAGTAGTTGTAGGTGACAGGGAAGAAGTCGTAGGGCCAGGGGGTGAGGTAAGGCCCAAAAATCCCTATGAAGATGTAAACAATCACAATGAGAAGGCCAAGCAACGTTGGAGGCGAACGGTTGACCGCGTACGCCATCAGTTTCCACTCTTTGATCCTTGACTGGTTTCTCCTCTTCCAGTCTTTCTTAAAGAGGTCCATGAAGGATGCAAAACCGTCTATAAGCCTGTCACTGATCCTGTCTAGTATTCCCATCTCGTACTCTTCTCTGATTTCATATTCCCCTGTTTGCTCTGCCATTGCAACCACCTCAGAGTCTGACCCTCGGATCGATTATCACGTAGAGTATGTCCGCCACGAGGTTGGCAGTGACGAAGACTATAGCGTAGAGGAAGGTCACACCTATCAGGGCTGGGAAGTCTAGGTACATTATCGCCTGAAGGGCGTAGCGACCAATTCCAGGCAGGTTGAAGATCGTCTCCGTTATCGGCGTTCCCGCGAGCAGTCCGCCGAACTGAAGGGCGAGTATTGTTATCACCGGAACGAGGGCGTTCTTGAGGACGTGCTTGTAGAGCCTGCTCTTTGGAACCCCCTTAGCCTTTAGGAAGAGGGTGCTGTCCCTGCTGTAGGCTTCAAGGAAGGAGTTTCTGGTGAACCTCATCAGTACACCGGCGGCCGCTATTCCGAGGGTAAAGCCAGGAAGCCAGAAGCGCTCGACCTGCTGGGTGAAGTTGCCCCAGTTGAGGGTCAGGATGTCGTCTATAACTGGGATGTGGGTTATACTGTGCGGTGGTCCCGGTGGGATTCCTGCCAGAGTTGTTGCGTTCCAGTGGATGAAGAAGAGCCAGATGAAGAGGTAGGCTATGACGTAAATGGGCGTGGAGATGAAGATCAGGGCTATTATCCTGAGGGTCATGTCCGTTGCGCTGTTCCTTTTAAGGGCCGAGATTATACCGAGGGGCAATCCAATTAGTACTACGAAGAAGAACGCGAAGAGCGCCAATTGGAACGTTACGACGAAACGATTCCCAATGTTGGTGAAAACTGGTTCCTGATTCAACGGGTCGAGCAGGGAGTTCGTGAAGAGGCCCTTAACCAAGAACCAGTACTGGTCGTACCAGGGCTGATTGAGGTGGTATTCCTCCTTGATCATCTCGATTGCTGCCTGGGAGGCCTTTTCACCCCCTGCCCATGCGCGGACGGGGTTGGCCGGGATTACATACGCTATGATAAAAACGATGAGCGTAACTCCTATGAGAGTGGGAATGAATGTTAGACCCCTTCTTACCAGGAATTTCCCTAGTCCTGCCATGTTCTTCCCTCCTGAGGCTTGAGAATGGAATTAAAAGAAAAGAAAGGGCTTCATCCGTTAATAACTTCGTAGTTGAGGCTGTCGAAGACAACGGCGCTCTGGAGGAACGGTCCAATGTAGTCGTCCGGGTCGAGGAAGTCCGGTGCCCATCCAACGATGTAAACGTTGAAGTCGCCGCTGGCGGTCTTGCTCAGCAACGTTGGCCATGAGAGTGGTGTAACTGAAATCTTAAAGCCGAGCTGTCCCCAGGTGTTCTGAAGGAGCGTTGCTATCTTCTCACGCTGGGTGTTTCCAGTGTTGTAGTAGATGTTTATGGTGTAGTCGCTGGGTTTGATACCGGCTTCCTTGATTAGCTGGAGGGCTTTTCCAATGTTGTAATTATACTTGATGACATTGTACTCTGTGTAGCCGAGCCATCCAATCGGAATTGGACCGTAATTGGGCACCATGTAACTCTGGTAGACAGCCTTGTAAATCTGCTCGTACGGTGTAGCCCATGCAAGCGCTTCCCTAACTTTAACGTTGTCAAAGGGCTTCTTTGCGGCGTTTAGGACGATGAAGACCATGTCTGGTGTGACGAAGGAGTCAATCCTAGACTCGAAGTTGCCGAGCTTGAGGTTCTTCACAGCGTCGAGCCTGTCAACTGGAACGGCCGCTATGTCCGCAACTCCCTTCTGGAAGAGGCTTATGCGCGTTGTTGCATCGCTTGAGAGGACGTAGATAACCCTCTTGGTGACGACGTAGTTCGGGTACTTCTGCTGAAGCTTGTTCCATATGCTGGAGTTCCAGTAGTACGGGTTCCTCTCGAGGATTATGTAGCTGTTCTGCTTGGCGGCCTTGATGTAGAACGGCCCGGTGAAGGCTCCGATGTAGTTGTTCTGGAGCATTGTGTGTATCGGGTCCTTGGATCCTGACTGGACGTAGTTGTTCCAGGCCTCGGGGTCCCTGCCCCACTTGGCGGCCTTCATGGCCTCCTCGTACTTGCTGCCGAGCATGTACTTGGCCGGGATGACCATGAGGTAGGGGTCAGCGAGAACGCTCAGTATTCCTCCATACGGGTGCGGCAGGACGAGCTTGTAGACTCCAGCCGTCGGTCCGCTGTAGCCGAAGAACTGGAGCAGCTCGTTGAGGTTATTAACTTCCTTGGTCTTGCCGTTGAAGTCGGCTATTACGCCGCCGTTCTGGAGGACCTTCTCAAACTCGCTGTCGCTCATCGCATAGCTCTTCGAAAGGTTGGTGTAGGTTGCCAGCATCCAGTTGACTGAGTAACCGGCCCTGAGGACGCGCCAGAACTCGAACTCAACGTCAGTGGCGTTTATCGGGTAAAGCTCGCCGTTCTTGGGGTCGTAGGCTTTAACACCACCCCTGATGACGAAGTACCAGACGGTTCCATCCTTGTTGTGTGCCCAAGCAACGGCGAGGTCGGGTGATACCTTCGTTGTCTCGTTCTCCCAGTAGGTAACTAGGGTGTCGCCGACGTTGTGGTAGAGGGCCCAGCCAAAGGTCTCGTAGTCAAAGGCCGGATCGAAGGAGCTCGGCCATCCGAACGTGGTTTCGACTATGGTCCCGGGTTCGTTCTTGTAGTCACCTATGCCTATACTAACGGTCGGTGCGTTCTTGTCCTTCATGACTAGGTCCCAGCGCGGAGCTAGGACTGGGTTGTAGTACCAGTTGTGCACCCAGTTCCAGTAAACGCGAACCGCCTTGTTGTCACCGAGGATTATCTCGGGAACCTGCCTGTTGGCGAGTACGTAGAGAGCGTTGTAAAGTGCCCCCCTGATGGTGGGGTTGGTTATTTCCCTAGCGAGCTGGATTAGAGCGTCCATGTCGGGATCACGGAGGAAGGCAGGGTTTATCTGCCCGAATCCCTGCTGGTTCTTCATAAGCTCTTGTATGCTCGGAGTCTTGGCCGCGTTAACTTTGTAGGCGACGACTATAGCTGGCTTGTTCGGGAGGTTTGAGACCTTTGCACCGCTCCCTGCCGGCCCAACTACAACGACGTATTTGGGCGTGTCTATGACGGTTGCCTTTGAGAGATGTCCTTCAATGTAATTTACTGCCTTGGATGACTGAACGGTAGTAGTCACCGGGCTGGATGTCGTGGGACTTGAAGTGGACTTGCTTCCTGTGGGGCTCATTGTAGTGGTTGTCGGACTACTGCCACCGCCGATACAGCCGCTGGCCGCTACTGAAAAAGCCACAACAAAAACCAATAAAAGTGCTGCTGCAATCTTTCCCCTCATGAATGCTCACCTCTGGGGATTAAGGCAATATACCTTGTTTTAGGAAACGTATAAATCTTTCGATGAACGTTTTGGTATAGTAATAATGTCTTTGGTGTATTACCCGGCTATAATGGCCTGATGTCTAAGTTACGAAAAGCTTAAATGAGTTGGAATGGAAGTATTCACGTAAAACCTTTCCCGGTGGTGAAAATGGTCAGGTCGTATGTTTTGTTGACCGTTGAGATTGGAAAAGTTGAGAGCGTCATAGAGGCGCTCAAGCAGATCCCAGGCGTTACGAAGGCCGATGCTGTAACCGGTCCCTATGACGCCATAGTCCACATAGAGGCCAACGACCTTGGAGAGCTTACCAGAAGAATTCTCCACGACATACACAACATAGACGGTGTTATCGACACCACCACAGCCATAGTAGTCGAGATGGAAGAGGAGGAGTGATTACCTCTTTTTCTTCCCGGATTTGCGCTTCTTGCCTTTGGATTTGCCTCTCGCTTTTCTAAACTCTCTCACCTTCTGTGCAATCATTCTCAGCGCCTTGCCCTTTGGGTGTTTGCTCTCCACCCGGATCATCCCCTTGGCTCTGTACGCTTCCCCAAGGCCCGACAGGCGAGGGTTCAGCTTTCCCTCATAACTCTCGATGATGCTCATACCCAAAGCCCTTGCAGCTTCAGCTATCTCATCTATTCCAGGAGAATCGACCGCGGTTTCCTTTCCCACCATCCTTCCGTACTTTCTGCTAAGCCTCGCGTCCAGTTCGCTGGGCCACACTACGAACTTCACCATTGTCTCACCGGACAAGGTTTAAAAGAATCCCCGTTAAAAACCCTTTTGGTGAGGAACATGGACGTTTATGCCCTCTGCAGATACCTGCTTGGCAAGGCCAACAGGGGGGACACGGTCATTGTTGAGTATGAACCTTATTACCCCGTTGAGGATTTCTCATGGGGTCTCTTAATGCCCTTACTGGTTGAGACGGACAGTGTTGTTGTGGCGGACTTCTTCGGTGTCGGGAATCTCCTACTCAGAAACTACGCCCGCAGGGTCTCCGGTAAGGAGTACTCCCGTTTGATAGGTTTGGTGAAGAGTATAAAGGTTGTGAAGGTCGGTCCTGGTTTGGCGAGTTACGGTGAGCTTTTAATGGACATCAGCCCATCTTACGAACCAGGTTCCTTCCTGAAGAACTACCACACGATAATCAGCAGGGTGAGCAGGCTTCCAACGAAGCCTGAGTATCTAGTCACGTTTGGCCTCGGTCACTACGTCCATTTTGGGGGGGATAACGCCGTTAAATCTCTCCTGACGGGTGTCAGCACTATTCCCCTTGAGGACTGGGTAGGGATACACTTTGTAAACGAGGCTGTTGTGCGGAGGGAACACCTAGCCATTCTCGAGGAGATGGCTTCCATGGTGTTTAGACTGTCAAGTGATGGAATAACTATACTCAAGGGAGGCGGGGCCATTGATAACGGACGGTGATAAGGTATTGCTCGTGGACAGGAGGGGCAAGCGCTACTTGGTGACGGTATCCGATGGGGAGTTCCACACTGACTTGGGCATACTGAGGCTGGGGGAGCTAATAGGGAAGTCCTACGGGACGTCGATAGTAAGTCACAAGGGGGAGGAGTTTAGAGCTATAAAGCCCGACATTAACGACATTATAGCCAAGATGAAGAGAGGCCCGCAGATAGTCCACCCAAAGGACGCGGGAATAATAGTCGCCTATGCTGGCATCTCCCCCGGCAACACCATCATCGAGGCTGGAGCTGGGAGTGGTGCACTAACCATTTTCCTGGCCAACGCGGTGGGTCCTAATGGTAGGATTATCAGCTACGAGATCAGGGAGGATCACGCCGAGATCGCCAAGAATAACGTCGAGTTTGCGGGATTTTCCGACAGGGTTGAGATAAGGCTCGGGGACATCTATGAGGGCATAGAGGAAGAGCACGCGGACCACATAATCCTCGACCTTCCTAGGCCGGAGAACGTTCTTCCCCATGCGGTGGAGGTTCTCCGACCCGGCGGCTACTTGGTGGCTTATACCCCCTGCGCTAACCAGGTTCACCGCTTCCTCCAGGCGTTCCATGAGTACAGGGCACACTTCTACAAGCCCAGGGTTGTTGAGGTACTCATGAGAGAACAGGAAGTCAAAAAGGAGTGTATAAGACCTAAGACGACGATGCTGGCCCATACTGGTTACATAACCTTCATCCGGAGGCTGTGACCTCTCCTCCATTCGTTTCCCTGTCCCCTTCTCTGTATGTGAAGTACGCCAGCGCCCCGAAGACTAAAACCATAATGAGTGCTTGTATTGACGGGTTTCCAGGGATGTTCCTCAGTGCTTTTATATTGCCGTAAAGCACCGGCCAGAACAGTCCGATGGCGGTGAGGAGCACAGAAGCCCAGTATATGATTCTCCCCATTTCCTTCCCTCCGGTTTCACCTTCCACGAACTTTTTTTAACGCTTTCCCTTTTCCCCCGAGGATGCTTCCGCCTTTTCAACCTTTGGTTAACAACAGGTTTATAAGCACCCAAGTTTGTGAACCCTTAGATGTCCAGCTTTGGGCTTATGTATGGAGGTGTTCATCATGTCCTATAGAGTACTCGATAAGAAGGAACTCGCCATGAACGAGGTCTGGTACAAGGTACACGCCCCCCACGTGGCTAGGAAGGTTCAGCCGGGCCAGTTCGTCATAGTCAGGGCCTTCTCAAACGGTGAAAGGATACCCCTAACTCCCATAAAATGGGACCGTGAGGAAGGGTGGATAGAGCTCGTGACCTTCGTCCGCGGCAAAACCACCATGAGGATGGCTAATGAGCTTAAGCCTGGCGATGAGATCCTCAACGTCGCCGGCCCCCTGGGGAACCCTGCCCCAATGGAAAAGTTTGGGAAGGTGCTTGCCATTGGACTCATCACCGGAATGGTCGAAGTCTTCCCGATAGCCAAAGCATGGCAGGAGTTTGGAAACGACGTTACGACGCTTCACGTTACCCCAAACCCGATGGTTATCCTCAAGGAGGACTTTGAGGAGGCCGTTTCGAGGCACATAATAGAGGGCTACGATCTCCAGCCTGGCTGGGGTATGAACGAGATCGCCCAGGAGCTTGTCAAGAGGGCCGTTGCAAAGGTGAGGGAGCTTCTTGAGACCGAGGATTTTGACTTCGTCTTCTCCGTTGGCCCCGCTGGAGGCCAGAAAGCCGTCTTTAATGTCGTCAAGGAGTTTGGAATACCAATGCACTCTGACCTCCACCCCATCCTTGTCGATGGGACTGGAATGTGCGGTTCCTGCCGTGTTACCGTTGGCGGTGAGGTTAAGTTTGCGTGCATTGACGGGCCTGGGTTCGACGCCTACAAGGTCGACTGGGACGAGCTGATCCATAGGAGCGGCTTCTATGCCCCGATGGAGAGGCTTGCCCTCGAGACATACCTTAAGCAGCTCCAGGCACAAGGGGGTGAGCAGTGATGGCGGTTAAGAGGAAGATCATCAAGGAGCGCGTCCCAACTCCCGAGAGGCCACCTGAGGAAAGGGTCAAGGACTTTGCTGAAGTTAACCTCGGTTACACTTTCGAGCTGGCAGTTAAGGAGGCCGAACGCTGCCTTCAGTGCCCCTATGACTACGCGCCGTGTATAAAGGGCTGCCCAGTTCACATCGATATTCCTGGCTTCATAAGCAAGCTCGTTGAGTACCGCGACAACCCGGACAAGGCCGTTAAGGAGGCCCTCAACGTCATCTGGGCCTGCAACTCGCTTCCGGCTACCACCGGCCGTGTCTGCCCGCAGGAGGACCAGTGTGAGATGAACTGTGTCATGGGCAAGGTCGGCGATAAGGTGAACATCGGCAAGCTAGAGAGGTTTGTTGCCGACTACGCGCGTGAGAAGGGCATAGACGAGGAGCTTCTCTTCGAGATAATCCCGAAGATCGAGAAGAAGGGCCAACACGTTGCCATTATTGGGGCCGGGCCGGCCGGTCTCACAGCGGCAGGAGAGCTGGCCAAGCTCGGCTACGACGTCACCATCTACGAAGCCCTCCATGAGGCCGGTGGGGTTCTCATGTACGGCATACCCGAATTCAGGCTGCCGAAGAGTATCGTTGAGAAGGAGATCGACAAGCTCAGGAAGCTCGGCGTCAAGATACTGACAGACCACATCGTCGGCAGAACAGTCACAATCGAGGAACTTCTTGAGGAGTACGATGCCGTTTTTATCGGCTCAGGAGCCGGAACGCCGAGGCTCATCAACGCTCCGGGTATAAACCTCAATGCCATCTATACGGCAAACGAGTTCCTCACGAGGGTCAACCTCATGAAGGCCTATAAGTTCCCGGAGTACGACACGCCGGTTTACGTTGGGAAGAAGGTTATCGTTATTGGTGCCGGTAATACCGCGATGGACGCCGCAAGGAGCTCAAGGCGCTTTGGTGCGGAGGTTACGATAGCTTACCGCCGCGGTGAAGAAGATGTCAGCGCGAGAGTTGAGGAGGTCCACCACGCCAAGGAGGAGGGCATAAAGTTCGAGTACTTCATCAACCCGGTAGAGTTCATTGGTGACGAGAACGGCAACGTTAAAGCGGTGAAGTTCGAGAAGATGAAGGCTTTGGACGAGAGGGACAAGCGCGGAAAGAGGAAGATCGTTGGAACCGGCGAGTACGTCACGCTTGAGGCCGACACCGTCATCATAGCCATCGGAAAGCACCCGAACAGGCTCATCGTCAACACGCCGGGCCTCAACGTCGAGCGCGGAAGGATAGTGGTAGACGAGAACCTCATGACGAGCATTCCTGGCGTTTTTGCCGGTGGCGACGCGATAAGGGGTGAAGCGACCGTCATCCTCGCCATGGGCGACGGAAGGAAGGCAGCAAAGGCCATCCACGAGTACCTCACGAAGAAGAGGGAAGGGCAGAACGCCTGATTTATTTCTTTTTCTCTGACTCTATTGCAAGCTCAACGCCAGAAGCTTCTTGTAGTTTTTTGAGCAGTTTGAGTGTATTCTCAGCACTTAACCAAACGTATACGTAGTAATCTCCGATTTTAGAATAGTGTCTGTCTTTGCCATCCTTTCTACCAGGTCTCAGCTCTAAAACATCTTTCACCACATAGCGGGAATGTAGGGAAGCTCTCGTTTCTTCTCGAAGATAAATTTCGCGTACCTCTCGAGAACTACCCTCCAGGCTTTTCTAACCAGTTCTAGCTCCTTCCAACCTTCTTCAGTCTTCACCAGTGCCTAGCCGGTTTGGTGTAGGTCACATCTTTGAGCATGGTGATAGGCACCGCCTTTCCAGGTGGTTCCTCGGTCTTTTTAACTGAGTTCTCCCTGGGGCTTCCGAGTGCATTGAATATTTCCTCCTCGTTGAACCCCTCTACATTAAGCTTTAGGAACGAACTCTCAAGGAGGTTGAACGTTGTTGCAAGATCCTCCATCCGTTCTATCTTCTCCTTAGACAGGAATGACAGCAGAAAGGCACTTCTTTCGGGAATATCCTTTATGAGGTCGACCTCAAGGAGAACGCGTTCCTCAATACTCTTCTTTGCCTCAAAGACTTCATTGCACGCCATTGAACGCCGTTGGTTAAAATCCCGTACTCAACACCTTGATCATAGCAATACTTCCCGAGCTGCTTTAATGGCGAAGGATCCCTTACGATGTCAACCGAAAGCTTCTTTGCCTCTATGTATGCCACCATCTCCCCGTTGATAACTAGGGCATAGTCAGCCCTTCCCATTCCCGTTTTATCTTCTGGGCGAACTTCATCGGGATTTTTGACGTTCCATCCAAGCACCTCGAAAATCTCAAAAACGAGCTGTTGCTTCACAGCCTCCTCGTTCCGGGAGTAGTATGGGTGATGGGCGTTGACTTTTGACCTCACCCGTTCGATTGCCGTGATTAGCTCTTCCATAACCCCTCACAGTTGATGATATGTTCTCTTGGATAAAAATGTTTTTGAAAAGCTCATTTGAAGCACGCCTCCAGTATCGGGTCGGGAATCACGTAGTAAACGTTCCTACCCTCGATTCTTTTTTCAAGGAAAGAGGAATCAACCAGTCCCTTAAGGAGCCTCGCCAGGACGCTGTCGGCTATGCTCTTGCCCTCCTTCCTTTCTAGGTGCTCTTTTATCTCCTCCCACGTCCGTTTTCCGCCCGCTACAGCCCGCATTATCTCGACGTACCTGTCCCTTGCCGCGACCCTCTTCGCCAGAAAGTTCTCGAACTCGCTCATTGCGAGCGCCTTTGCCTCATCAAAGACCCCGTCTATGAGCCCCCTAGATAGGCCCTTCTCCATCGCCTTCCTCCCGAAGAGGACGAGCCAGCCGACTATGCCGTCGAGCCTTTCAACGGCGTCTTCGATGAGCTTTTCCGGTGGGCCTATACCCACCTGTTCGAACCCCTTCAGCAGGAAATCCCTGCTCTGCTCCGGAGTAAAGCGGGACAGGCTCACCTCGTGGAAGTACCGTCCGTACAGTGGTGCTTCCGGGTCATCGACCCCGAGGTAGTCATGGAGCAGACCCACCTCGGAGCCGGTCATCACCATCCTCAACTCGGAGTAGTCGTAGAGGTGGGCTATCAAACCTGCGAACTCGCTACCAACGGGCCCCCTGAGGTATTGAACCTCATCGAAGGCCAGGACGACGTTGTATTTCTCCAGCTCCCTGAAGAGGGCTATTAGATCGGTCTTCTCATCCTTCCAGGAGAAGTTCACCCCAAAGCCGAGCACCTGGAGGCCGGAGATGTTTTTGAGGTTTCCTTTGAGTTCACTCCATATCTCACGGTTCTCGCGGAAGAATGTGTTGACTGCGCTCTCTATCCTCTTGTAGACGTCCATGCGGGAATTCGGGTTGACCCCCCGGAAGTCCACGAGGACGTGGGGAAGGTCAAGCTCGTTAAGACCAACGAGGAGAAGTGAAGTCTTTCCAAGCCTTCTTATCCCCGTGATGACAGTTAAGGAGTTGTTGGAATTTAGAGACTCCTGGAACTCACTAAGCTCTTTTTCCCTGTCGTACAGATCCTCCCTCCGCCTCTTCGGGCGGGTGTCAAAGTACACAACTACCACCCCAGTAGTTAACTACTGGGGCAGGAGTTATAAGGGTTTCGAGAGGGAAACACTTTAAGCCGCTACCCTTTTAACTCCCTCCCGAAGAGGGTAGAACGAGCGATGACGACCTCTAGGGTATCTGAGTCTGCGCCCCGCGCAGCGTGATGAGAAAATAGGGCGGAGCTCACACCATCC
>Ga0256829_1002461_pt1 | contig 13768 bp, 16 predicted proteins | sample 131447metaG_FD_185979 | JGI IMG/M metagenome (GOLD analysis project Ga0256829, IMG submission 185979) | Hydrothermal vent microbial communities from Lau Basin, Pacific Ocean - 131-447 | ecosystem: Environmental > Aquatic > Marine > Hydrothermal vents | place: Pacific Ocean: Lau Basin | collected...
TGGAGGTGATGTAGATGGGTGAAGCAATAGTGTGGCTGCTGGCGGCTGCCGTAGTGATAGAGCTTGTGATGCTGATGGTGTGCTACAGCAGCAACCGGGAACTCAAAGAGGCAAAACGCAAGGCTGACGAGATTATCGCCGTAAAGGACAAGACCATCGACAACCTGCAGGCTTCACGTGTGGCGGTCAAGGATGTCATCGAGAACTTTTCGATGCACGGTGATGTGATGAAGCTTGTGGAAGAGGGTAAAAGCATCGCACAGATCTCCGAAGCGCTGGGAATCCCTGAGAGCAAAGTACTGCTGATTATCAAATTTGACAGGATCAAAAAAGAGCATGCCCCATCATAGCTGGCAGGAGATCATCGAGGGGGCATACGGTGCGCTCGATGCAGACTACCGTTCCTTTCTTGAAGCGGACAACGGCTATTTCCCAAACAGAGACAACTACCTAAACGCATTTAAAACACTTCCTCGCAATAAAGTACGCTACATTCTCTTCGGACAGGACCCCTACCCAAGGGAAGAGAGTGCGGGCGGCTACGCTTTCATCGATGAAAAGGTAAAAAGACTTTTCTCCGAAAACGGGCTGAGCAAAGAGGTCAACCGTGCTACATCTTTGCGCAACTTCATCAAGATGGCACTGGTAGCGCGAGGTGATCTGGATATTGACAATACGTCACAGGATGCGATCGCATCGGTTGACAAAAGCAGCCTGATAGATTCAATCCTCGAGCTTCGCCACAACTTCGAAAAGAATGGTGTGCTGCTGCTCAACACAGCCCTCATCTTTACGGACAAAAAGAGTTCATCCAAACATATCAAAGCGTGGCAGCCCTTTATGCAGTACCTGCTCAATGCGCTGGCAGAAGATGCACCAAAACTGATTCTGTTCGGTACGCACGCCAAAGCACTGAAACGGTCACTTGATCTTGAAGCTTTTGAAACAGTCGAGCTTGAACACCCCTACAACCACACCTTTATAGGAAATGAAAAGGCACTGGAACTCTTCGGTCCGATGCAACTACTTGAAAAGTAAAGTTTTTTTCGCTACAATTCGCTCACCAAATATCGCAGTATACTTCTTGCGTGCACTCTTAGCTTAGCTGGATAGAGCATCGGTTTGCGGTACCGAAGGTCACAGGTTCGAATCCTGTAGAGTGTACCACTTCTTTCTAACCACATTTATCCTATAATTATGACAATCAATTTCGGAGTACTCTATGAACATCCTGCTGCTCAATACCAATCCCGTGGTTTCCCGTCTGGTTGCCCTCTGTATGCGTGACGATACGATTACCTATCAGGAGGTCTCCGGCATTTCCGAAGTGGGCGGTACCGACTATGACATCGTCTTTGTCGATGACGCTTCCTATGACAACGAAGTGGCAGCCTTTCTCTCTGCACTCGATACAAAGAAGATTGTTTTCTTCTCCAGCAGGGAGAGCGGAGAGGAGATAGGCGGTGCTTTTGACCGTGTGATAAAAAAACCTTTCCTCCCTTCTCAGATACAGGCGGTTATCGATGAGATGTCCACTGCAGAGGAGAATGAACCGGTCTCTGAGGAAATCGTTTTAGAAGAGACCGATGATGTAGCGCAAGAGGAGCACTTTATCTTCCCTCTTGCCTCCTCCGAAGAGGAAGCCGCAGAAGAGGGGTCTGACGATATTCCGTTCATGGAGAGCGATGAGGAAGAGGCTCCCAAGGTACTCGACAGCAACGAGATAGACCAGATCAAAGCGTTACTTGAGGAGAGTGAAGAAGAGATCTTTCCGCTGCAGGAGGATGAGACGGACTACGAAGCGCGAAAGGTTGAAGTGATCACGCAGAAACTTGAAGAGGACGGGCTGGAGATCGTTGCTGAAGAGGAGATCATCGAAGCGCTCAGCAGCGAAGAGAAGAAACCGAAATCTTCCAAAAAAGAGAAGAAACGCAAAAAGAAGAAAAAGAAGCAGGCTGAAGAGGAGGTCTTCACCTTCGAAGAGGCGCTGCTTGCCGCGATCGAGAATATGAAACCCAAGAAGATTAGGAAGCTGCTCAAGAATGCCGAAGTGCACATCTCCATCAAGTTCAAGGATGAAGCGTAATGGAGCGGAGGAACAGGGGTGCCATACTGGTACTGTCAGGTCCAAGCGGGGCGGGAAAGAGCACCATCATCAATGCGGCTACACCTGAAATCGGAGAGTACTACTTCTCCATCTCTACGACAACCAGAGCACCAAGAGAGGGTGAGCAGCACGGCAGGGAGTACTTCTTCGTTACCAAAGAGGAGTTCGAAGAGGATATCAAGGCGGGCAACTTTCTGGAGTATGCGCAGGTACACGGCAATTACTACGGTACGTCGCTCAAGCCGGTAAGAGAGGCACTCGAAGCGGGAAAACTGGTCATCTTCGATATCGATGTTCAGGGGCACCGGCTGGTGCGTGCCAAGATGAACGACATCACGACCTCGGCATTCATCACGCCTCCGACACTCAGAGAGCTCGAGCAGCGGCTGCGTTCAAGAAGTACCGACAGCGACGAAGTGATCAACCGCCGCATCGAGAACGCCAAAGAGGAGATTCTGGCACTTGGCGAATATGACTTCACGATCATCAACGACAGTGTCGAAGAAGCGGCCAAAGAGTTCGTCATTGTCGCAAAGGCAGCAAGACTCAAGCAGAGCAGGGAAGAGGAAGAGGCTTTCATCACACAGTGGCTGCAGTAGGGCTTAAACAAATTTCAGTATAATTATTCAAATTTTAACCACACTCGGTAACGAGTTCAAAGGATTGACCATGGGTATGCCAAGTATGCCGGAACTTCTGATCGTATTGGCGATCGTCGTACTGCTTTTCGGAGCAAAAAAAATACCAGAACTTGCAAAAGGAATGGGTAAAGGTATCAAAGAGTTCAAAGGTGCCATGAAAGAGGAAGAAGAGAAAGAGGATGTCAAAGAGATCGCTCAGAGTGAAGAGAAGCAGGTCGAGACAAAGAGCGAAGAGAAAAAGAGCGAAAACGCGTAACAACGGTGCCGGGCGCAAGGCGCCGAGCGTCGAAAACCCCTCCCGTGCATGTTGCACCCTCCACATACTTTAACAATAACAATTTTCGGAACCACATATGAAACTAAAAGAAGAAGTCAACACACTTATTAAAGATGCTTTTGCAAAAGCCGGTATTGATGCGGAGCCTATTGGTGTAACAGACGCGACCAAGCCGGAGTTTGGTGATTTTCAGTTCAACGGTGCCATGGCACTTGCCAAACAGCTCAAACAGAACCCGCGCCAGATTGCCCAGACGATTTTGGAGAATCTGGAGACAGACGGTATGCTCCAAAAGGCTGAAATAGCGGGACCGGGTTTCATCAATCTCTGGCTCAATCCCGAATGGATAGCTGCCTCCTGCCAAAAAGCGGAGCAGGACGAGCGGCTTGGTATCGGCAGAAAAGAGGAGCCCATCAAGGCGGTAGTGGACTACTCCGGCCCGAACATGGCCAAGCAGATGCATGTGGGGCACCTGCGTTCGACGATCATCGGGGACACACTGGCGAACCTGCTTGAATTCCTGGGTGACGAAGTCATCCGCCAGAACCACATCGGTGACTGGGGGACGCAGTTTGGTATGCTCATCGCCTACCTCGAAGAGATGGGCGATGAGGGTAACGGTTCTCTCAAAGACCTCGAGCAGTTCTACAAAGATGCCAAGAGCCGTTTCGATGCGGATGAGGCGTTTGCTGACAAGGCGCGTGAATATGTCGTCAAGATCCAAAGCGGTGATGCCCACTGTCTGACGCTCTGGAAAAAGTTCATCGATATCTCTCTGGGCCACTGCGAAGAGGTATACGAAAAACTCGATGTCAATCTGAGCCGTGAGGATGTCCGTGCAGAGAGTTTTTACAACGATGCACTTGCAAATGTCATTGAAGACCTCGATAAAGCAGACATGCTAAAAGAGAGTGACGGTGCACAGTGTGTCTTCCTCGAAGGCGATGAGGTACCGGTGATCGTTCGCAAAAGTGACGGAGGCTACCTCTATGCCACAACCGACCTTGCGGCACTCTACTACCGTGCGAACGTGCTTGGCGCCAAGCGTATCAGCTATGTGGTCGATGCACGTCAGAGCGGCCACTTCAAGCAGGTCTTCCGTGTCGCCAAAGAGGCCGGTTTTGTGCCTGAAGATGTCAAGCTCGAGCATGTGGCATTCGGAACAATGATGGACAAAAACGGCAAGCCGTTCAAGACACGTGACGGCGGAACGGTCAAGCTGATCGACCTGCTCGATGAAGCGGTGGTACGCGCCAAGGCGGCCATTACTTCCAAAGAGAGCTACAGTGAAGAGGAGCTGGAGAAGATCGCGCGTATCGTGGGCATCGGTGCGGTCAAGTATGCCGACCTTGCGATCAACCGCGAATCCAACTACATCTTCGACTGGGACAAGATGCTTTCGTTCGAGGGGAATACATCACTCTATATGCAGTATGCCTATGCGCGGATACAGAGTATTTTCCGAAAATACGGAAAGTCCGTAGAGGGTGAAATTGTCATTGGCGACGAGCTTGAGCACAGACTGGCGGTGATGCTGCTGCGTTTTGAAGATATACTCAAGAAGGCGGCAGAGGATGCGGCGCCAAACCAGATCACGACCTATCTCTATGAGCTTGTAACGCTCTTTATGCGTTTCTACGAGCGCAATCCGATACTCAAAGAGGGTGTCGATGAGCAGACACGCACCTCCCGCCTGATGCTTGCAGACCTGACAGCGAAGACCATTAAGCAGGGACTGGTTATACTCGGCATACAGGTAGTCGACAGACTGTAATGATGCCAGACAAAGCGTCGGGTAAATAAAGAGGATGATATGAAAGCACTTTTGATTCTTGCAATACTGCTTACGTTCGGATTGATCTTTCTTCTCTACAGCAGGAACCGGGACGGCAAAAAACTGCTGATTGCACTGTTGAGCTTCATCGTGCTGATCTCACTTGGGATCATGGGCAATATCACGCGCCCGATCATCCCGCTCTTTCTTGCCCACATCGTGCTGATCGTCTTTGCATGGCTTGGACTGCTCTACTATCTTTTTAGAGACAGGTATCTCTGGTGGTTGATCTTCTCTCCAGTGGTTACGATTGTGCTTTTTGTGGCACTTTCGCTGCTGGAGGGGTCACGTTACGAAGATGTGTGGAGTTCGATCTTTTAAAGAGTCGTAGGGTGTTGTGAGGACACATCACCCTACGGTGAAATAATCTTTACTGGTTTGATTGACGCTGATTCTCTACCAGTTCGCTCAGGAACTGTTCGAGGCTGTAGCGCTGGCGGTACTCGGGGATCATGATGTGGACCAGAATGTCCCCCAGGTCCGCTACGACCCACTCGTCGCTTGCATCGGCATGCAGAAAGGTCTCTCCCTTTGGCTTTAGCGCCTCTTTGAGCTGCTCAAAGAGTGCCTGTGTGTGTTTGAGGTTGAGCGAGTTTGCAATGACAACGCGGTCTGCGATGTAGTCTGCATCATCGAGATTGAACACCTCTATCTCTTCCGCTTTTTTTTCATCAAGTACATTTACGATGGTTTCGATTCTCTCTTCTATGGTCATATGTTGTTTCCTTTTAATATCTCTTTGACAGAGGGTGCAATTTTTGTATCAATACTGCTTAGATCCTGCTCCTGCCGTATCTGAGAGGAGCTGACAGGGACGTTGAGCGTCAGCAGGCGCCAGTCGCGCAGTGCATCCGTCTCTATGGCATAGCCGGGACGGCTTACGACCACCCAGGTGACCTGCTCGTTGATCCATGCAAAGTCATACCACTGTGTCAATGTTGACAGGTTGTCGGCACCGATGACAAGGTATTTGACACGGTAGAGCTTCTGGAAGTGCCTGATGCTTTCGGCCGTTTTGACACTGTGCCCCTGTTGTATCTCGTAATCGCTTACAGTCACGTTTGGCAGGCTGCCAAAGAGCTCCCTGCACCACTGCAGCCGCACATCGGCATCGGCAAGCGAAGCTGACTTGAACGGGTTGAGGTAGGCAGGCAGGACGATCAGACGGTCGATGTCAAGCTGTGATGTACAGGCTTCGACAATTTGATGATGTCCGGTATGGGGAGGATCAAAACTTCCCCCGAAAATGGCGATTTCAAGCCCCGGGCTATTAACCAAATGCTAACCTCATTTACAGTAAAATTGCACACACTCGAGTGCGCTGTTTCCGGCAAGAAAGGGCTTCCATACCCCTCCTTCCGATTGACCGCATTTTAGCATATTACACCACAAGAGTTATTGAAGGACAACGATGGCAGTAAAAGTAGCGATAAACGGACTGGGAAGGATCGGACGATGTGTTGCACGCATCATTGCCGACAGAGACGATATTGAACTGGTTGCGGTCAATGCCAGCGGTAAAGAGGAGATGATCGAGTATAACGTCAAATATGACTCTGTGCACGGTACCCGCAAAGATGTCAGGGTCAGTGACGGCTACCTCAGTATCGGAAACGACAAGGCGAAGATCCTCTCCGAGCGTGACCCTGCCAAACTCAATTTTGCAGATTACGGTGCCGAATTGGTACTGGAGTGTACAGGTGCTTTTCTGACACAGGAGAGTGTACAGCCCTATCTTGACAACGGCATCAAAAAGGTACTCTTCTCTGCACCGGCCAAAGACGATACACCGACATTTGTGATTGGAGCGAATGCCGATGCCTATGCAGGAGAGCCTGTCGTCTCCAATGCATCATGTACAACCAACGGTCTGGCACCGGTTGCCAAAGTACTCGATGATGCCTTCGGTATCGAACACGGACTGATGACTACCATCCACTCCTATACCTCTTCCCAGCCGATTCTCGATGCAAAACATAAAAAAGATCCGCGCAAAGGACGTTCTGGAGCGACCAACCTTGTACCTACGACAACCGGAGCGGCAAAAGCGATCTCGAAAGTACTGCCGAACCTTGCAGGCAAACTCAACGGTCAGGCAGTCCGCGTGCCTACTGCAGATGTTTCAATGGTCGATCTGACGGTAACACTCAAACAGAGTGTCACCGAAGAGGTGGTCAAAGCGGCGTTCAGAATGGCAGCTGAGGGCTCACACAGGGGTATTCTCGGTGTCGATGAGGAGTACCGTGTCTCCCAGGACTTTGTAGGTGAAGAGCTGAGCACCGTTGTACCGCTCGATACCATTCAGGTGATCGGCGAGAAGATGGTGAAAGTACTCTCCTGGTATGACAACGAGTGGGGATACTCCTGCAGACTGGTCGATATGGCCGTACACATCAGTAAAAAATAGAAAAGGGAACCCATGTTAAGAACAATCAAAGATATCGATATCGAAGGCAAACGTGTTTTTATTCGCTGCGACTTCAACGTACCGAAGGATGAGTTTGGCAACATTACCGATGACCGTCGTATCCGTGCGGCACTGCATACAATCCGTTACTGCATCGACCGTGACTGTAAAATTGTCCTTGCTTCCCACTTCGAGCGTCCTGAGCCGGGCAAGTTCGATGAGAAGTACTCCCTGAAACCTGTAGCCAAACGTCTGCATACGCTGCTGAAGATCAAAAACGAACTCTATATGGCAGAAGATGTTGTCGGTCCCGATGCGAAAGCGAAGGCCGCGAAATTGGAAGCGGGAGACATTTTGCTTCTGGAAAATCTCCGTTTCGAGCCGGGTGAAACGAAGAATGATGAAGGGTTTGCCAAAGAATTGGCCTCTTTTGCCGATGTCTATGTCAATGATGCCTTCGGTGCCTGTCACAGAAAACATGCCTCCATCTATGCGATTACGAAATTTTTTGACAAAGATCACAAAGCGGCAGGATTTCTGCTGAGCAAAGAGGTGAATTTTTTCAGCAAAGTGCTTGAGAACCCTGTCCGTCCGTTTATTGCGGTAGTCGGCGGATCAAAAGTTTCCGGAAAGCTTCAGGCGATTACCAATCTTATCCACAAGGTCGACAAGGTTATTATCGGCGGGGGTATGGCCTTTACGTTCCTCAAGGCACAGGGGTATGAGATCGGAAAATCGCTGGTTGAAGACGATCTTCTTGATGAAGCAAGGGATATTATGGAGAAAGCCCATTCGCTCGGTGTCAAATTCTATCTTCCGGTAGACTTCGTTGTTGCACCGGAATTTTCGGAAAATACGGCAGTGAAGTATCTTCCCTCTCAGGAGATCCCGCATGACTGGATGGGGCTCGATACCGGTCCGGCATCCTCAAGACTCTTCAGGGAAGTGCTCAACGATGCGCAGACGATCATGTGGAACGGTCCTATGGGTGTCTATGAGATGGACAAGTTCTCCAAAGGAAGCATCATGATGTCCCACCACATCGCCGAAACCCACGCGACGACGATCGTCGGAGGGGGAGATACGGCAGATGTCGCCCAGCGTGCCGGTGATGTTGACGAGATGACCTTTGTCAGCACCGGTGGCGGTGCGAGTCTGAAGCTGATCGAAGGAGAGACACTTCCGGGCATAGAAGCGTTGGAAAGTTAGGCCTGTATGATGATCTTTGCAGCCAACTTCAAAACCAACCATACTCGCAGTTCGACAGCCACCTACATGGAGCAGCTTTCCCAAACAGTTGCATCAAAACGTCCGGAAGACCGTGTACTGGTATTTCCGCCTGCGACTGCGCTTGACCGTTATGAGGGAGACTTTACTGTAGGTACGCAGAATGCCTATCCTGTAAGAAACGGTGCCGTAACCGGCGAGATCGGCCTTGAGCAGCTTGAAGAGTTTGATATCAAAACCATTCTCATCGGCCACAGTGAGCGACGCGAACTGCTGGGTGAATCCCAGGAGACGGTGGCAAAGAAGTTCTCCTTTTTCAAAGAGCACGGTTTCGAGATCATCTACTGCATCGGTGAACCGCTGGAAGTGCGTGAAGCCGGGGAAGAAGCTGTCAAGGCATATCTTTTTGCAGAACTTGAGGGCATTGACATTGCCTATGACAAACTGATTGTTGCCTATGAGCCGATCTGGGCCATTGGAACAGGACGTTCTGCAGAGCGTGAAGAGATTGCTTCCACCCACGCACTGTTGCGTAGAAAACTCTCCTGTTCACTGCTTTACGGCGGCTCCGTGAAACCTTCAAACATTGCCGAAATTACAGCAATTGATAATGTCGACGGCGTACTGGTAGGTTCCGCAGCACTTGATGTGAAAAGCTTTTCTGAAATGATATTGAAGTAGAGAGTGGGTGATAGGGAGCAGGGAGTATACCTGCTGTCATCGATCGGAACCGGGAATTGATTCCCGGCTTGGGCGAGGATCAATCCTCGCTTCCAAAAGGCAGCCAAGGTTTTCTTCAGCTAAATCCCGAAAATCTGCCCTTAGCCCTTAGCCCTTAGCCCTTAGCCCTTAGCCCTTTATTTAAAGAGGTTTTCAAGCGCCGCCGTATCTTTTGTTTTTTCTGCTTCGGCAGTACTGCCGCCTTCACTCTGTCTTTCCGTGACACCTTCTACCTCGTTGAGTTCAATGTCATAGCCGGTAAGCATCGATGCCAGACGGATGTTGATACCGCTTTTGCCGATCGCCTTGGCTTTCTGGTCGCCGGTGATATCCACAACAGCTTTTTTAGCCTCCGCATCGACTTTTATGTTTTGCGTGATTGCCGGTGAGAGTGCTCTGGTTATGAAAATTTCGGGAATGGGCGAGTACTCGATACAGTCGATGTTCTCTCCGTTGAGCTCTTCGCTTACCGCGTTGATACGGACTCCCTTGACACCGACAGCCGCACCGATGGGGTCGACGTTCATCTGATCGGTTTTGAGTGCGATCTTTGCTCTCTCCCCGGGAATTCTCGATGCCGCGACGATCTCTACGACACCATCTGCGATTTCGGGTACCTCGTTTGCCATCAATGCTTCAAGAAACTTGGGAGAGGTACGTGTCAGTTCCAGAAAGAGCCCGTACTGCGGATCGACACTGACATAGCGCAGGAGCGCCCTGATGGTATCTCCGCGCTTGAAAGTCTCTCCTTTGATACGGTTTCTTCGTGACATGATTCCCTTGAGCTCACCAATCTCGACGTGCGTGTTGTCTTCGTTGTCAATGCGGTTGACAGTTCCCAGCATGACAGTGCCGACTTTCTCTCTGTACTTTTCAAAAAGATCCTGTTCGATACGTCTTTGCACGTGGTACTCGAGCTCTCTGAAGAGGTTCGCCGAAGCGGTACGGCCGTAGTCTTCAAGCACGAACTCCTCTTTGAGCTGGTCACCTACTTCAATGGAGTCGTCGAACTCTTTGGCCTCACTCAGCGGAATGTAGCTGTCTGGCTCCTCTTCAAGTCTCTCATCGTCATCGGGAACAACAGTGATGACCTTGTTGACACTGTATGTTTTCGTGTCATTGTCGATGACTACCTCAAAGTCACTTGAAGGTGTTGTCAGTCTCTTTGCCGTATTGATCAGGGCATCTTTGAACGCTTCGATGGCATTCTCTCTTGAAATATTTTTTTCGTGTGCGATCGCTTCGATGATATCTAGTATTTTTTCCATTGCAAAATCCTTCTATGGTTACGCTTCAATCCTACCGCTACAAGAGGTAACATAACAGTGTCAAGTACGTCTGGGAGGGGCTCTTTTTGAAGTATAAAATTATAGCTAACCAAACCTTTACTGAAAATAAAGTATAATCAGTCAAAATAGCATGCATAACCAAAAGTGACGACAATAAAGGACGACTCAATGAAATTGAAACTGGCGAGAACCACGCTGAAAGCGAAGCCCAAAAGCATAGAGCTCAAAAAGATCGAAGATGAACTGGCGAACCGATCCATCTTCTATTTCGACAAAGACAATTCACACAAAGAGCTCAAAGAGATGATCGAATATTTCGAAGAGAAAGGCTATTCAGTCTATATGAGAGAAGTCAAGTACGGTCTTGACGACAATGAATATATCTACGAAGTGCATATTATTGTATAAAGAAGGTGCCGCAGTGCGCTTTCGTTTTTTATCTTTCCCTACAACCCATCCACTATCCCCCGCTGAAAACGAGTATTTAAAATGAGTAAAAAACTGTTTATCGAAACGCTTGGATGCGCCATGAATGTGCGTGATACGGAGCATATGATCGCCGAGCTGAGTACCAAAGAGGATTATGAGCTGACCCAGTCGCTCGAAGAGGCCGACCTGATCATCATCAACACCTGTTCGGTGCGCGAAAAGCCTGTGGCAAAGCTCTTTTCGGAGATCGGCGTTTTCAACAAAAAGAAAAAAGAGGGTGCGAAGATCGGTGTAGCCGGCTGTACTGCAAGCCACCTGGGCGAAGAGATCATCAAACGTGCTCCTTCGGTCGACTTTGTGCTTGGGGCGCGTAACGTCTCCAAGATCACTGAAGTGGTGGAGAAGAAGCATGCTGTCGAAGTGAGTACCGACTATGACGAAAGTACCTACGCCTTTGGCGAGTACCGAACCAATCCGTTCAAGGCAATGGTGAACATCTCCATCGGGTGTGACAAGGCCTGTACCTTCTGTATCGTTCCCGCAACGCGTGGTGACGAGATCTCCATCCCCAGTGATCTTCTGGTGCAGGAGATTACAAAAGCGGTCAACAGTGGTGCCAAAGAGGTGATGCTGTTGGGACAGAATGTCAACAATTACGGCAGACGTTTTGGCGGCACTGAAGAGAAGATCGACTTTACCGGGTTGTTGCGTAAAATTTCTGAGATAGAAGGGTTGGAGCGCATCCGCTTCACCTCCCCCCATCCGCTGCATATGGATGACGCGTTCCTTGAAGAGTTCGCTTCCAATCCGAAGATATGCAAGCAGATTCATGTACCGCTGCAAAGCGGGTCGACGCAGCTGCTGAAAGTGATGAAGCGGGGTTATACCAAAGAGTGGTTCCTCAACCGGTGTGAGAAGATACGCACCCTCTGTCCGGAAGCAGCTATCTCTACAGATATCATCGTCGGTTTTCCCGGAGAGAGCGATGCGGATTTCGAGGATACGATGGATGTGCTGGAAAAAGTGCGTTTCGAGCAGCTCTTCTCTTTCAAATACTCTCCACGCCCCCATACCGAAGCGGCATCCTACGGGAACCAGGTACCCGACGACGTGGCCTCTGTACGCCTGACAAGGTTGCAGAAACGCCATACGGAGATTCTCGATGAGATCATGGATGCACAGGTTGGCAGAGTTCACAGTGTCTATTTTGATGAGCTCAAACCGGGTAACCGTGTAGCCGGACGCAGTGACGATGGCAAGCTGGTCTTTGTCGAAGGCAGCGAAGAGCTGCTTGGGAAGATCGTCGATGTGAAGATCGTCAAGGCTTCACGCGGCGCACTTGACGGAGTGGTCCTTAGCGGATCGTAACGATGAAGCAGTTTACAAGAAAGCTCGGAGTGGTAGTGCTGCCGCCGCTTTTGTATGTGATCATGCGGCTGCTGTGGCATACCAACCGTAAAACTTTTCACTTCATCACCCCGATCGACGAGAGCCAGCATGTCTGTGTCTGCTGGCACGCCGAACTGCTGATGAGCCCGCAGGCGTACCGGAAAATCCATCCCCGACACAAGGCGTCGGCCATCATCTCCGCACACTTTGATGGTTCGCTCATTGCCGGCACGCTGAAGCTGCTGCGCATCGATGCCCTGCGCGGGTCGAGCAAAAAGGGTGCAAGACAGGTGCTTCTGCAAGCCTTCAAGCGCATTCGCGATGGTGAAGAAGTGCTCATTACACCAGATGGTCCAAGAGGACCGCGCCACAGCATGAGTGACGGTGCCATAGGCATTGCGCTTAAAAGCAAGCTTCCCATCTTCGTGATGAACTACCAGGCCTCCTCCTACTGGCAGCTTGGCAGCTGGGACAGGTTTGTCGTTCCAAAGCCCTTCGGGAAGATTGATTTCTATATCCAAAGTCTTTCTCTGGAAGGGATGACGCTTGAAGAGGCGAAGGCATTTTTGAAAGAGAAGATGCTTGAACATACAATTCAGTGAGTAACGAGCAATGAGCAGTGAGCAGCTGAGGGAGTGGATTGAGGATTTTCTGGACTATCTTCTGAGTGTGCGGGGGTATTCGGAGGTGACGGTGGAGACCTATGAGATCGCGCTTTCCCAGATGGCCGCTTCGGCACACTTCTATGAAGAGGATGGGGTATGGGTACTGGATCTGACCCCGTTTCGCTTCAAGATCGTCAAGAACAACAAAAAGACCATTGTCAAGAAGCTCTCTGTGGTACGCTCCTTTGTCAAATATCTCGAGGATCAGCGACAGCTGAACATCAGGATGATTGGTGACGAATCCATCAAGGTACCCCAGAGCCTTCCAAAACCCATTGAGGAGGTCTACATCGATGAGGTGCTGGAGAAGGCGACAGTGGAGGAGAAGCTGCTGGTCTCGATGCTTTACGGGCTTGGACTGCGTATCTCAGAACTGGCGTCATTGAAGCTTGAAGATATCAAGTCCGAATGGGTACAGGTGCACGGAAAGGGAAACAAGGTGCGTGAACTTCCGCTGCTGCCCTCTATCAGGGAACTGCTTGAGGTGCATCTGGCACAGGCGCAGCCCAAAAGGTACCTCTTTGAAAAGGGTAACGCCCCGCTGAACGCTGCACAACTTCGCTACAAACTGACCAAACTCTTCAAGGCTTCTGGCATCAAAGCCACCCCCCACCAGCTGCGCCACTCCTTTGCCACCCACCTGCTCAACCACGGTGCACGCATTGCCGACGTAAGCGAACTGCTCGGCCACGAAACGATGGCGACGACACAGGTTTACACCAAGCTTGGCAGCGTCAAGAAAATGCAGGAGTATATGAAGGCGCATCCACTTGCCAGTCAGGA
>Ga0256829_1002462_pt1 | contig 13767 bp, 11 predicted proteins | sample 131447metaG_FD_185979 | JGI IMG/M metagenome (GOLD analysis project Ga0256829, IMG submission 185979) | Hydrothermal vent microbial communities from Lau Basin, Pacific Ocean - 131-447 | ecosystem: Environmental > Aquatic > Marine > Hydrothermal vents | place: Pacific Ocean: Lau Basin | collected...
ATAATAGAATCTACAATAACTAGCTTATAAAGAAATGTACTCTTCATCCAATATGTCGCTCCAAAATAGCCCATGATTTGAATCTTCTCTTCATGCTCTAATATCCAAATTCTTATCTGTTTAAACAAAAGTAGAGCAGATATAAGTACTATTATGATAGAAAAAATATATGTTACTATTTGTAATATTTGAAAAATTTGAAAAATATTTTGATAAGTCTTAGTAAACACCTCAACCTTTGTTATCTGTTTTTGAGATTTTAATATTTTTTTGATTTTTAAAAGTCTATCTTTACTTGGCAATATATTTAATTTAGCAGAATAGAAATATGGTAATGCTATCTTTAAAAGTGCTAGATTTTTAGAAGACATATCATTTTTCAATCTATCTAAGATATGCTTAGAGCTAATTTCCTTAAGAGAAACTATCTCTTTAACTTTATTTTGCAAATCGTTCAGTTTTAAGGTCCTGTTCGATACTACAACGATAGAGTAATTTGAAATTAGCTTTTTGCTTTGATTTTCTATAACTTTATGCAAAATTAAGCTGAATTCCACACTAAAAAACAAAACAAAAAGAGACAATATAACCGATAAATGATTTTTAAGGGACTTCATAAATCACCCCTTTATCTATGAAAAATTGTTTATAATCTATGCCTATGGTTGCAGGAATATTGTGCGTTACAACCACAACTGTTGTGCCAAGTTGCTCTCTGGCATTTTTCAAAAGTCCCCATATAACATCACTGGAGTAATCATCTAGATTACCTGTTGGTTCATCTGCTAGTATAAGCACTGGATTGTGTGCCAATGCTCTTGCAATCGCTACTCTTTGCTGTTCACCACCACTTAATTCGATTGGATGTTTTCCTATTTTATGTGTAAGCTTAACATGCCTTAGCAGTTTTGTGGCTTGTGCTTCGCACACTGCTTTGGAAAAACCTCCTATAACTAAAGGAAGCATTATATTTTGCTCTATCGTCCAATTCTCTATCAATTTATAATCTTGAAATACGATACCAAGATATCTTCTTAATAAATTTAATTTTGAGTTATTAATAGTTTTAACATTGACTCCGCAGATTTGTAAATCTCCTTTGCTAGGTGTTATCTCTCCGTAGAATGATTTTAAAAGCGTAGATTTACCACTTCCGCTCTTGCCTGTTACAAAAACAAAATCATGCGAATTTATCATCAAGTTAGTTTCAGTTATAACAGGTTCGTCCCTACCATAGCCTAAACTTAAACCCTTAGCATTGACCACAATACTACTCACCACTTATCTCCTTTAGCCAACTGTTTAAGAGTTCAAATGCTCTTTTATTTGATTTTGTCTTCAAAATATTATCAGGGAAATATTCAGTACTATCTTTTGAAAAAAGAACATAAGCTCTCTCATTTTTACTACTTGCGCCAAATGAAATCTTTATCATTCCACTGCTTTCATCAATACTAAATATATCTTCTACATGTAAAAACGAATCTCTATCTCGCTTAGTTATATTTGCAAATTTTTCTTTTATTTTAGTAAAATCATATAAATTATCAAATGAAATCTTTCCAATTGCTCCTTCATTAGCAGATTTTTCTTGATTTATCATGATAATATCATATATATCTTTTTCTTGTTTTACCCATCTATCTTCATATTTGCTACTGATTGCTGATTGCTGATTTTTCTTTACATGTAAGTCTGTTTTGTTTAATTTTAAAAACTCTTCTAAAGAGTATTTGAAGTATTTATCACTATCAGTTCTAAGCTCTAATTGACCATCTTTTTTAAGAACTCTTATGGATTCATTTATAAAATCATTTGATATCACTCTTCTTTGTGGTTTTTTATCCCAAGGCACAGGAAAATGCACAAATATTTTTCCTACACTGTTAGCTTCCATAAATTCTAAAAATATCCTTGCATCATAATCTAAAACATAGATATTTTGAATATTTTGCAATTCACATGATTTTGCAACTTGCTCGATAGAAGGCTTATGTATCTCAATCCCGATAAATGTGATATCTGGATTGGCTTTAGCAAGATGCAACAAATGCCGTCCACTTCCAAAACCAACTTCAATCCAAATCTCTTTATCATTTTTAAAATCACTAGCAAAAAAGTCTATATCTTTTAATACCTTATATTTCTTTTTATTTTTTATTTTTTGTGGCTCTATATTGGAGTAAGTAGCCTCGCATCCACACAAATCTCTAAAATCTTTCAATGCCTGTTGTAAAAACACAACTTGAGATGGACGAGTAATTTTCTCTGCTTTTACAAGGTATTTATCATCTTTTTGTTTTATTTGCAAAAAGAATTCTTCGCTTTTTTGGGTGACTTTTATTAAGATTTCACCTGTATCAGATTTTGCAATATACTCAAATTTAGTGTCGCCAAAAATAGCAGGAAAATTTGGCATAGTTAAGCTTTTAGTTTTAAAGTTTGGCATATACTTTCTATCTATCCTTTGGAATAGTTATAACAACTGCTTCTGAAGGCTCAGATTCTAAGCCGTATTTATCAAGTGCTACTACGATATATTTGTATTCAACTCCAGGAATCACATCTCTATCTTGAAAGCTAAAAGACGATAAACCAGTTATGTTTTGCGTTTTTGAATTAAATTCTTTGATTATATTGTATGTCACCGCTCTGTTATCATTGCTATTCCATGTAAGCATAACACTTTGTCCATCTTCTTTTACTGCTGTTATGGAAACAGGTTTTGGAACATCTAAAGTAGAACCTGCTATTGGAGAACTTTGCCTTAATGATTCTAACCCATCAACATCAACCGCTGTTACTTTATAGTAGTAAGTTTTACCGTTATCATTTACCAAATCTTCAAATTTTGTATCTTTTGTTTTAGCATAATAACTATAAAACAAGATTGGGTTTAAGGTTCTATATACTTTATAAAAAGATATATCAGGCTTAGCATCAGCGTCCCAGCTAAGAACTATCTTTTTTGGAACATCTGTAGTTGCTCTTACATTTTGAACGATAGGCGGCAAAGGTTTTGTCTGTGCCTCAACTATTTCACTTGGAGCTGAAATCAAACCATCAAAAGTTTTGATTTTGATTCTATATTTATATAAATAATTATTTTTCAAACCGCTATCTATATACTCTGCACTCAATCTCCCTGGAACATCTGCTATCTTTTTCCATTTTGTAGAGCTTAAGTCGTTTCTTTCTATGATATAAGATGAAACCCTTGGATGGTCTTGTGGTCTCCATATAATTTTTACACGATTTGGCAGACCGACTATCGCTTTTAGATAAGAGACGGATGGAATCATCTTTCTTGTGCTTACTGTTATCATTTCACTTGGTACTGATTCTCTATTTTTATATGAAAAAGATGACATTCTATAATGGTACTGGGTTTGTGGAGTTAGTTTTGTATCCACAAAATGAGAGCTATATCTATCTTTTATAGTCGCAATTCTATGTAATTTTCCACTTTGCTCGTTTGGCGTAGATCTATATACATAGTATCCTTTTACTCTTTCATTGTAATTTGGCGTCCATTCAAAACCTATTTCGGTCATATCTGAGAGGACTTTTATGCCAGCAGGTGTTGGCAAACTTGTATCAACTACAGGCTTGGTTGGTGTTTTTGGACCATTTTGACAACCACTAAAAACTAGAATCGAAACTATCGATAATGCGATTATTTGTAATATTTTCATCAATCTTATCCTTATCAAAATATTTGTGCAATACTTGCTTAAAATCATCAAACAAAGGTGCTTTAACTAACATCATCTCACCACTTTTTGGATGTTTTAGATATAGTATATATGCGTGCAACATAACTCTATTTATTTTAGCACTTTGGCTCTTAAAACCATATAAACTGTCGCCTAAAATATGGCGAGATAACGAATTTAAGTGAACTCTTATCTGATGTGTTCGTCCTGTATATAATTTTGCTGCTATTAATTCAAATTTTTCATTATTTGACAATAAAATTTTTGAAAAGTAGCTTTTTGCAAATTTACCATTTGGGGTAACTGACATCATAATTCTATTTTTTGGGTTTCTTCCGATTGGTTTCTCTACTACAATATCTTCTTTTAGTGGCAAATCGATGATACTAAGATAGTATCTTCCCATACTTTTATCCTCTAACTGTCTTGAAAGATTTATATGAGCTTCATTATTTTTAGCGATAACCAAAGCGCCACTTGATTCCTTATCGATTCTATGTACTATACCATGTCTTTGTTCACCGCTTATTGTAGATAAAGATATATCTTTTTTCTTTAACCAATCAACCAAAGTAGCTTCTTTTACACTAGGTGCTCCGTGGACTGTTAAAAATGGGGGCTTATTCACTATAAGCATATCCTCATCTTCAAAAAGTATATCAACATCAAAATCCACTTCATACTCACTCTCTTCTTCCTTAGCAAGTACGAATTCATATGCAACTTCGTCATCTATAAAAAGTTTATGGCTTGATTTATTTATATTTTTACCATTTACTTTAATACCTATATTTTTGATGAATTTTTCTATTTGTGAGCGAGAAAGTTCCAACTCTTGACTCATAATTTTATCAGCTCTTCCATTATCTTTACATGTAAAGGTCATTTATCCTCTTTTTTTGATATAATTTTATTATAGACTTATAATAATTGTATTTCGTGAGGCTCGTGAGCACAGGGAGGATTTACCTCTAAGAAATACAATTATTATAAGTCTTACATAAACACAAGGTTTAAATTGCTACAAATTGACAGAAGAATACTAACACATTTTGATTTTTTATTACCAATACTCGTATTGCCAGTCATCGCAATGTCTTATTTTCTTATAGCAGATATTAATACTACTTTAGCAAATAAACAGATAATTTATTTTACCATAGGATTCATTTCATTCTTATTTTTTTTCCTAATTCCACTAAAAAAATTCGAATGGTTGATTCCTACTTTTTATTGGATAATTATTTCTTTACTTGTAAGTGTCGATTTTTTTGGTATCTCAAGACTTGGTGCAAAAAGATGGCTAGACATACCATTTGTTCACTTTACACTACAGCCATCAGAGATATTTAAACCTATATTTATACTTATGCTAGCTTACTTAATCAAACAAAATCCACCTGATGAAAAAGGATATGGATGGAAAAGTTTTATAAAATTAAGTTTTTATATATTGCTTCCATTTTTACTTATAGCAAAAGAGCCGGACTTAGGCACTGCCATGGTTTTATTACTTGTCGGATATGGTGTGCTATTTATCATAGGTGTGAACAAAAAGATTTGGATTACACTCATTATCTTGATAGGAATTAGCACGCCTTTTTTATATAATTCTTTACATGGTTACCAAAAGAAAAGAATCACAGATTTTATCAGTGAAAAACCTAGCTACCATGTAAAGCAATCCATCATCGCGATTGGCTCGGGTGGACTATATGGTAAAAGCAGAGAAGAGGCAACGCAAACTCATTATAAATTTTTACCGATTTCTACTAGTGACTTTATATTTGCTTATTATGTAGAAAGATTTGGCTTTTGGGGAGCATTAAGTTTGATATTTTTTTATGCTTTACTTATCACACATCTAATCACATTAAATTTTAAACTAAAAAGAGATTATTTTGCACAAGTTATTACTACTGGTATTAGTATGCTTATATTTGTATATACTAGTGTAAATATAGCTATGACTATAGGTTTAGCCCCTGTAGTAGGGGTTCCTTTGCCCTTTTTTAGTTATGGAGGAAGTAGCTTTATAACCTTTATGATATTTTTTGGCATCTTGGAAAATACGCTAGCTTTTAGATTTGACCCAACATACAAACTTGTTAAATACTAATACCCTTACACACTATAATGAGCAAAGCCCATTATAGTTGTAGGGACTAAAGTCCCTACAACCCCCTAAAGCTACGAAAAGTAGGACTTTTTGAGAAAAAGTCTGTAAGGTTGGTAAATTTAAACTAATTTTAATGATTAAAACTGTAGAATTTCAGCCTCAAAAGAGGGGTTCTTAGCTCAGTTGGTTAGAGCTCTCGGCTCATAACCGAGCGGTCATTGGTTCGAATCCAATAGAACCCACCACTTCTTTTTCCTTTAAATTATAAACTATCATCCTTTTAAGAATTCCAAGAGTAGCATTGTGATATAATGGTCCTCTTATTTACATTATTAAGGAAATTTATTTAATGAGAATTATAATAGCTGGGGCTGGAAAAGTAGGCTACATGGTAGCAAAAAACTTCATGGCTAACAATGATGTAACCATAATTGATAAAAACGAAGCTGCCATTAAAAAAATAGAAGAAAACCTTGATGTGATGGCTATTTGCGGAGATATAGAAAACCCTCACACTTACCTATCTGTTGACTCAGATATTGATCTTTTTATCGCTGTCACTGACTCTGATGAAGTAAATCTAGTAGCTGCTTTAATTATCGATAAAATTGCACATGTAGAGAAAAAAATTGTTAGATTAAAAAACAACTTTTTTGCTGATGAATTAGTAAGTGAAAGACTAGGAATCAACCATTTTGTAATCCCTTCTTTTGAGGCAGCTCAGCCTTTTAAGTATATTGTGGATTTTCCACATGCTAGGAATGTAAAATCATTTGAATACACAAAAGCTCTTTTAATTTCTGTAAAAATGCCTGAAAATTTTGAAAGCACAATAATTTCTACTTTTATACATGAGCTAAATGATAAAATCGTAGTTGCGGGAATAGAAAGAGATAGTCAGTTTTATGTACCAACTCAAAGCGATATGATAAATGCAAATGATTTGATTTATTTTTATGCTTATCCAAGTGCGATAAAAGATTTACAATTTAGCATACATGATTCAGATGAACAAGCTCAAGAAATAAGAAATTGTGTTATATTTGGCGCAGACACACTAGGCTTGGAAATTGCAAAAGTTCTGATTAAAAAAGATTTAAATATCCAAATCGTAGATAAAGATTTAAAAAAATGTGAAAAAGCAAATATGATACTTAAAGACAAAGTTACTGTGATAAAAAGCACATATGATTCTGATCATATGCTCGAAGACAATGCTGCTATCCCAGATATCTTGATAGTTGCCTCTGGAAATGACGAATACAACATAACAAAGTGCATGGAAGCAAAGTATAATAAAATAAAAAAAGTTATCACCATAAATAACGATATAGCATATTCTAAATTAATGAGAAATCTAAACCTAGAAGTTGTTAGAGGTGAAAAAATAAATGCTTATTACTCTATCCTAGACAAAATTGAGTCTTCCAAAATACTTATAAAAAGGCAATTTTGTGGGGGTGATGGCATGATGATGCTTAAAAAAATATTTCCAGAGTCTTCATTGATAGGAAAAATATTTGACCTTCCTGACAAGATAGAAAACAGTGGAAATTTTTATATTCAAAGAGATAATGAGATTTTACCCTTTAGTGATTCTACAGAATTTCAGAAAAATGATTTACTCGTTGTTTTCACAAAAAAAGAAAATAGTGAATTAATTTCAAAGTGGCTTCATCAAAATCTATGATTAATATCAAAAGTATATTGAAGTTTATAAGTGCTGTTGGTATTGTTATATTTTTAGCTTTCTTAATACCCGTAGCAGTCGGATACTATTACCATGAAAATATACTTTATCATCTATATGCTGTTTTATCGCTCTTGTTTTTGAATATTATAGTATTTTTATTTCTTAGAAATCACGATATGTCTTTTGGTATAAAAGAGAGTATCATTTCTGTCAATGCCATTTGGATATTACTTGGTATCGGCGGAGCGTTACCGTTGTATTTGCAAACTAATATTGATTTTTCAAGTGCTTTTTTTGAAGCAATTAGTGGTTTTACAACCACTGGTGCTACAGTCTATAGCAATATTGAAGCTCTTCCGAAAAGTATTCTTTTTCATAGAAGTCTGATGCATTGGATAGGCGGCATGGGAATTATAGTGCTTGGAGTTGGACTTTTCCCTCTGATTAATCCAAGTGGCTCCCTCAGTCTTTTTAAAGCTGAATCTACAGGAATTTCCACTGACAAAATAACTCCAAAAATAAAAGATACCGCAAATAAATTATGGGGAGTATATCTACTTTTTACTATAGCAAATATAGTATTCCTTAAGCTTTTCGGTATGAATTGGTTTGATGCCGTAAACCATGCATTTGCTACAGTTTCGACGGGAGGATTCTCCACAAAAAACAATTCTATCGGATACTGGGCAGGGAATAGTGGGATTATGTGGACAACAATAGTCTTTATGACACTCTCGGGTATCAACTTTTTAGCTCACATAAGATTTTTAAGTGGCGATTATAAAAGTTATAATATAGAAGAAATCAAATGGTATTTAGTTATCTTGGCTGTCTTATCCCTAGCATTAACTTTTTCTAATTATGGTGATTTTTCAGATTTTTATAAAATTTTTATGCACTCAACCTTTACTATTGTTTCTATTATGACCACTACTGGATTTGCATCTATGGATTACTCTGTCTGGAATCATTTTTCCATAGCTCTTATTTTGATAGCTATGATTATCGGCGGTAATGCTGGCTCTACTGCTGGGGGAATAAAAGTTATTAGATACATTATTTATTTTAAAAATATATCCTTAGAAATAAGGCGATCTCTTAAACCAGATTCTATTATATCTATTTTTATAGACGATAAACCTATAAGAGCAAATATAATAAGCTCTATTTTTGGTTTCTTTTCTCTTTTTATACTCACTGTATTTTTTGTTATGTTATATCTTTATGCAAGAGGATTTGATGAGATGACAGCCATAAGTACAGCTATGACAATAGTCGGAAATGTAGGACCTGGATTTTCTCTTGTTGGTCCTGCAGAGAACTATGCATTCTTTTCGTGGTATGATAAAATCATACTTTCAATCGCTATGATTATAGGAAGACTTGAGTGCTACACTGTCTTTATACTACTAAGTAAAACTTTCTGGAAAAAATTTTAATAGTAGACTTTGTATAGATTATTTAGTATAATAAGCTAAAAAAGTAGCCAAATGATAGATGAAAATTTACTAAATTCTTTAAATACAGATGAAAAAGAGGTCTTTAAAAAAGGCCTCGATGATCTTATAAACCAAACATATGTCATAGAAAATGAATATAAAAAATTAAATACTTCATATGCCTCATTGCAAAATTTTATAGAACAAATCATAGAAGTACAACCAAATGCCCTTTGGGTGCTTGATGAAAAAGATGAAATATTTTTGCAAAACACTGAAGCAAAGAATTTAAAAACTCTTTTTAGTAAAATTTTAAACGATAGAGATAAAAAAGAGATTGAACACAAAAATTACTATTATTTGGTAAAGATAGTAAAGCAAGCGGAAAAAACTATCATTAGCGCCACTGATATTACCGAAGAAAAAAGGCAAGAGAGACTTATATCGATGGGACAAGTGGCAGCTCACCTTTCCCATGAGATTAGAAACCCTATCGGCTCAGTCTCTCTACTTGCTTCAACACTTTTTAAAAAAGTTGATATAAAAACAAAACCTTTAGTGCTAGAAATTCGCAAATCTATATGGAGGGTTGAGAGAATCATCAAAGCTACACTTTTGTTTACAAAAGGTTTGAGTTTAAATGAAAACTTTTTTACACTAGATAGCTTAGCACATGAAATTGAACAATCTATATCTTATTACACCTTTTCAAAAGAGATAGACTTTAATTTTGATCTTCCGAACATTAATTTAAAAGCTGACCAGGAACTTCTAGGTTTGGTTTTTCAAAATTTTATTTTTAATGCTATTGATGCCATAGAAGAAAGCGAGAGCGAACACGGTAAAATTGAGTTATCATATAAAGAAGACCCTAAAAAACATATTTTTATGATATCTGATAATGGAAAAGATATAGAAAATGAAGATATGCTTTTTGAGCCATTTAAAACTACAAAAACTAAAGGAAATGGACTAGGTTTGGCACTTTCACAGCAAATCATAAAAGCACACAATGGAGAGATAAGACTTCAAAAAAATCCAAAAATGTTTTTTATTTCTATAGGCAAAAATATTGTTTAAAAATGGTCTTTATATTTTTTATCATGATTTAAAAAATTCTGCTAAAGACTTGATTCCGATAATTTTAGTTATATCTTTTTTTCAAATTTTAATCATAAAGCAAACTCCACCAAATCTTTTTTCCATATTGATAGGTTTGTGCATCATAATATTTGGTTTAGCAGTATTTACAAGAGGTTTGGAGATAGGCATATTTCCAGTTGGAGAAAATCTTGCAAATGATTTTGCTAAAAAAGGCTCACTCTTTTGGCTACTAGTTTTTGCATTTTTTATAGGATTTTCAACGACGATTGCTGAGCCAGCTCTGTTAGCCATAGCTGATAAAGCTTCTATCATAAGTGGCGGAAGAATCGATGCCTTTTTTCTTAGATTATGCGTGGCATTTTCCGTTGGATTTGCTATATCTTTAGGAGTTTTAAGGATTCTTCTAGGGCATCCTATGCATTACTATATCATTGCTGGGTATGTCATAGTGGTTATTACAACATTCTTTGCACCACCCCAAATCATAGGTTTAGCATATGATAGTGGAGGAGTAACCACATCAACTGTAACTGTGCCTTTAATAGCAGCTATTGGAATTGGTCTAGCTTCTAGCATAAAAGGTAGAAATCCCGCGATTGATGGCTTTGGTTTAATCGCTTTTGCATCTTTAACACCTATGATATTTGTGCAGATATATGGTATATTTGTTTATAATTTTTCTGACTTACATGTAAGTGTTCAAGCCGTAGATATAGCAATCAACACCATAAACAGTGAATCAAATTGGAGTATTTTAAAAATCATAACTGACTTTTTTAATGTCGCAAAAGATATCATACCCATAGTCCTAGTTATCGCTTTTTTTCAATACATAATTATCAAAAAACCAATACCTCATCTCCCTAAAATTTCTAGTGGGATTTTACTTGTCACAGTAGGATTATATGCTTTTATATTAGGCTTAGAACTAGGTCTTTTTCCCATTGGTGAAGACTTAGCTATGTCACTCACCAATATGCACAATTTATGGCTTATATATCTGTTTGGTTTTTTAATTGGTTTTTCGACAACCATGGCAGAACCGGCACTCATAGCGATAGCTTCAAAAGCAAATGAGATAAGTGAAGGAAATATAAAAAGTATAGTTTTGAGACTATCGGTGGCCCTTGGTGTGGCCATAGGAATCTCTCTTGGAGCTTATAGAATAGTCAAAGGAGACCCGATTCAATATTATATCATTGTAGGTTATATTTTGGTGGTTATTATGACATTTTTCGCACCAAAGTATATAATTCCTATAGCATATGATAGCGGAGGAGTCACAACCTCAACTGTGACAGTTCCTCTTGTCGCAGCTTTAGGTTTGGGGCTTGCTAGCAATATAGAAGGAAGAAACCCTCTGATTGACGGTTTTGGGCTGATTGCCTTTGCTTCGCTGTTTCCTATGATTACTGTTATGGGATATGGCATTTTAGTTACACAGATTTCAAAAAGGAGAAAATAACATGCAATTTATCGTTTTAGCAGTAATTGTACCTGATGCAAAAGAAGAAGAAACTATAGAGATAGCAAAAAAAGCAGGTGCAGGAAGCGTTACTATACTTCACGGAAAAAATATAGGTTTAGAGGAGAAAAAGGTCTTTTTTGGTTTAACACTAGAAGAAAATGTTTCTATTCTCCTCTTTATTTTACCAAAAAAGATATCCAATACTGTATTTAAATCATTAAAAAAAGAGTTAAATTTAGAGAATGGACAAAGCAACAATGGTATAGTTTTTACCTTTCCATTAACGCATCTTGCTGGTTTAGATACAGACGAAATAGAACTTTTCGAAGAAGAAATAAAAAATGAATTATAAGGATATAAAATGCTAGTAAAACAAATCATGAAAAGTGAAAATCTTGCCATAGTTTCACCCCTATCTCCTATAAGGGATGCACTAAAGAAAATGAAAGAGATGAAAGTAAAATCCCTAATAGTGGATAAAATTAGACCTAGTGATGCCTATGGTTTGCTTACTTATAAAAATATACTTTTTTCTATCGTAGCAAACGATGGAGATATTGACTTACTAAGAGTTTATGATATATGCTCAAAACCAGCCTATCAAATATCTGAAGAGTTAGATGTAAAATACGCAGTTCAACTGATGGTAAAAAGCAATGTAAAAAGACTACTAGTCATAGATAATAATGAGATAGAGGGAATCTTAACTATGACTGATGTGATGGAAGGATATATGAAAAATATAAATTAAAAATATCACTTATAAAATCATATCTAGATAGTATTCTATTTGATCTTTTTTCAAAATGCGCACAAAGTTTGTACTTCCTTCTTTTCCGGTTGGATAGCCAGCTGTTACAATATAGGTTTTATCGATATCTAAATATCCTCTTGATATTCCTTTTTGGAGCATCTTGCCAAGCATGATATTTAACTGCCCTTTTTCTATGTTCATGATGGGATTGACTCCCCATGCTAGAGTAAGCGATCTTGCTATTTGCTCATCATGAGTAACAGCGTAGATATCATTTTTTATCCTGTATCTTGCCAATTTTTTAGCACCCATACCTGAGCTTGTAAGCGTAATAACTGCTTCAACTTTTAAATTATGCGCTAATTGTGCTACAGATTCTGCCATGATATCAGTATCATCTAAAAATTGATATCTATTGAATTTATTGTAAGGATATACTTCTTCTGTAGCTATAATCGTATTTGACATAACTTTGACTACATGCACAGGATTTGTGCCTATTGCACTCTCTTCACTAAGCATAACCGCGTCAGTTCCATCTAAAACAGCATTTGCAACATCGCTTATCTCTGCTCTTGTCGCTGTTTCACTTTGTGCCATAGACAAAAGCATTTGTGTTGCCGTTATCACAGGTTTTGAAGCAGCATTTGCCTTACGAATAATTTTCTTTTGAATGCTTGGCACTTTATAATAAGGAACTTCTATACCCAAATCACCACGAGCCACCATAACACCATCGCTAACCGCTAAAATTTCATCTATATTCTCAACTGCATCAAACTTTTCTATTTTGGCTATTATGTGACTTCTAGATTTATGAGAATTCAAAATATCTCTCACATGTAAAATGTCTTTTGCACTTTGCACAAAAGAAACTGCAACAAAATCTACACCATTTATCGCACCCCAAAGCAAATCATTTTCATCTTTTTGAGTTATGACTTCGATATTTATAACAGTATTTGGAAAATTTACACCTTTATTTGAAGATAAAATGCCATCATTTTCTATCCTAGTTATCACTTCATCCCCAATTTCTACAACCTTTGCTTTTATAGTTCCATCATATAGATATATGTATTCATCCACTTTTAGCATATTTAGAATTTCTGGCTGATTTATACAGAGTTTATAACTTTTTTCATCTATCTGTTCGCCGTCTATTGTCTCCTTTACAAAAGTTACAATATCACCTTTTTTTAAATCAAAATTATTTTTTAATTTACCAACTCTTACTTTTGGACCGCAAATATCTTGTAAAATTCCAACCTTTATTTTCACATTTTTGGATGCTTGTCTTATATTTTTCAAAGTTTGCAGATGATATTCATGTGTTCCATGACTAAAATTCATCCTAAAGACATTTACCCCCGCCTTAATCAATCCTTCTAAAACTTCCACACTATCGCTAGAGGGTCCAACAGTAGCCAATATTTTAGTCTTTTTTCCCATTTTATCTCCTCCTTTTTTTAAT
>Ga0256829_1002463_pt1 | contig 13762 bp, 14 predicted proteins | sample 131447metaG_FD_185979 | JGI IMG/M metagenome (GOLD analysis project Ga0256829, IMG submission 185979) | Hydrothermal vent microbial communities from Lau Basin, Pacific Ocean - 131-447 | ecosystem: Environmental > Aquatic > Marine > Hydrothermal vents | place: Pacific Ocean: Lau Basin | collected...
AGCAGGATTTTAGGTCAACTACTCAGTGATGAGCACGTCCAGCAATTCAATCTGGAACATCAAGTCAGCATTCGGCGGCACAATTCCCTCAATGCCCGCCTCGCCATACGCAAGATCAGCCGGAATATGGACGAGATATCGATCGCCGGGCTTCATCATCATCAGCGCCTCAGAGAAGCCCGCCACAAAACCGCCCGCCGTATGCTCTGCCGGACCTCCGGTTGACCAGGAACTATCGAAAAACTCGCTCGATTCTGCAAAACGGCCTGCATAGTGGATGCGGACGCGGTCAGACTCGGCCGGGCTCTGCCCTGCCGCATCACCGGCTTCCAACACGACAATTGAGACTCCGCTCGGCAGAGTTTCAACGCCGTCGCGGCTCGCATCCCATGGGAAATTGGCCTGCCAGGCTGCCATGTCTGGACCGGCGCTGCCAACCGGCTCTGCGGGGCGCGTGGCCGCAGCCTCCTCAAGCTGAGTGGAGGATAGAAAGCCATCCAGTTTCACGCGGTAAACCAGATCTGATCCTGCTGGGATCAGATCTCCCAAAGGCTCGTCACCAAACGCTTCAGCCGCTGGCACGTAGACCAACCATTCGTCTCCAGGATTCATCAGGCTGACCGCTTCCGCCCAACCATCGATCAGGTCTGACATGTCATAAACACTGGGCTCGCCGCGGGCATATGAGCTGTCGATCAGCGTCCCGTCGGCGGCCAGGAAGGCTTCATAACTGACCACAATGGTTGCGTCCGCTGCCGGAGAGCCGTTGGCCATATCTCCGTTTTGGATCGGGACATAACGCACACCGCTCGCGGTTTTGTTCATGCTTGCGCATTCGGCGGGAAAAGGCGGTGCGAACGGGGCTGGCCCGCTCGCAAGGTCCGGACAGTCTGGCAGTCCTCCACCAAAAATCGTCCCAGCATTGGTCGGCAGAGCGACATCCGGAAGCGAGGCGCACCCGGTCAAAACCAAGGATGCGCTGGCGAAGGCAAATTGTACGTTACGGATCATTTTAAAGCCCCTCTCAGTAAAACGCTCCGTTTGAGCAATCCTACTCGACTGGCACGACATCCATTAATTCTACCTCAAAATTCAAGGCAGCATTTGGTGGAATCGGTCCGTTGCCAGATGGCCCATAGGCCAGATTGCCTGGAACATGAACGAGCCAGCGATCGCCCGGCTTCATGATTTGCAGTGCCTCAACCCAACCCGGGATAACCCGGTTGGCCGGGAACAGAGCCGCTTCGCCGCGCTTAAATGCACTATCGAAGACTTCGCCGCCATCGTCGAACCGACCTTCATAATAGACGACCACGCGGTCGGCGCCTTTCGGGCTCGTTCCGTCTTCATCGCCGCTGGCAAGAACAACATATTCGAGACCCGTTCCGGTTTTCTGGATTTCGGGCAGATCCGAATTCCAAGGTGTATACTTGTCCCACGCCGCATCATCTGTGGCGCGCGGTTCCGGCGCTTTGACAACCTGTTGCAGCTCAACCCGGAAAATCAGATCATCGCCCGGCTTAATCTTGCCGCCCGGGCGCGGACGATCCCCATATCCAAGCTCGGTTGGGATATAGAAAATAAACTCGTCGCCGACGGACATGAGCTGCAAGCCTTCAGTCCAGCCCGAGATCACTTGATTGACCCCGAAGGTCGCCGAAGAACCGCGCTCATAAGAGCTGTCAAACACAGTGCCATCGACAAGACGGCCATCATACATCACGCTGACACGGTCGCGTGGACCCGGCGTATCACCGCCCTCTTCGCCCTCGCGAACGATGACATATTGCAGGCCGCTTTCGGTTGTCTGCACACCTTCGCGTTCTGCATCCCAGGGAATGAAGCTAGCGAGCGGGTCTGTTGGGTCGATAGGGTCCATGGTTTCTCCACCACATGCTGCGAGAAAGAGGCCGCCTAGGGCCACGAGAAGAGTGCGCAAGACGAATTACTCCTGAAATGATTGGCGATCTCTAGGACGCTTTCAGGTCGCTGTCATCTAACGAATGCGGTAGGTTTTCGGTCGCGCACCGCCGGTAAACACGAGCGTTTGGGTCTGACCTTTGTGACGAATGTTCACACGATTGGTCTGTCTCGGAATGGCATCCATCATGACCGTATTGGAAACGTCGATTTCGGTTGTCTCTGCCGGGAGCGCCCCTTCGAGATAGACCCAGTAAAACCCGCGCTCGACTTCACCGCCGAGCAGGGTGAGTGCAATGCCCTCACCCGAGACAGCATCAGTCATCGAAAACCGGTCGGCAACATAAGCTTCAAACTTGGATTGCGCCTCACGGTCTCCATAAAGATCCGCGCGTGCACCGAGCACGCCCATCAGCGTGCTCTCTGCATCATGAATGGCCAAACGGTGCGCCACTTCAATCTGGCACCCCTCAATCGAACAATCGGTCTCGGCGCCATCAGCTTTGATCAGCACTTCGGTGTACGCAACGGCTTGCTCATGAGCATTGGCTGCGCCGAAGGACACGCCCACCATGGCGGCTGCGACAAGCAAAGATCGAACAAGTGATCTCACGCCCTATTCCTCCGCACCATCATCGGTGTCTTCCGCAGCGTTTCCAGCTTCGTCTTCGTCGTCGGTTTCCAACTCGGTTTTGATATCCTGCATGATATCCCGGCGATCATAAGAGAATGGCGCACGGAATTTGAACGACTCCACCCGAGATGGGGTTATCCGACGTGGATAATAGTTGTTCTCAATGTCCGCATCGGCCGTTTCCCAATCTGGGTCGACGATGATTTGAGTAAGCTCTTTGCCTTTTTCGAAGACCAGAAGCTTGCTGACGCGATGTGGATTTCGGCGCCAGATTTCAGCCGGAATATACATACGCTCCGTCGTACCGTCGGTGAATTCCAGTCCGAGAATAATTGGCATGACAAGGCCGCCAATGTTTGAGAATTCAAGCGCATAATATTCGGCGTCTTCGGCGATCGCGCGATCAAAAACCTGCCGATCCAGATCGTCCATCTCATCCAGGAAATTCTTGTAGTCATTCCGGTCTTTGTTGGTGACAGTGTAAATGTCGTTCTCGTCATAGAAGTCGCGGATGTCTGGGAAGCGCTCGACCCAAGTCTCCAGATTCTCCTCTTCATTCAGCGCAACACCAACCTTCTTAGGCTGCTGAGCCACATCATCGCGAAGGCGCGAGAGATCGATGTCCGGATCTTCGGTATTCATTTCCATGTGGAAGACGCGATCGAGTGAAATATCGACATGGTCTGTCGTGTAGAACCAGCCGCGCCAGAACCAATCCAGATCAACGCCGGAGGCTTCTTCCATCGTCCGGAAGAAATCACTTGGTGTTGGACGCTTAAACTTCCAACGACGCGCATACTCGCGGAACGCAAAGTCGAATTTCTCGCGCCCGAGGATTGTATCGCGGAGGATATGCAAGGCCGCAGAAGGCTTGCCATAAGCGTTTGGCCCGAGCTGCAACACGCTGTCAGACTGGGTCATGATCGGAACCTGATTGTCCGAGACCATGTAATAGACCAAGTCGCGCGGCAGCGAGCGCGTCCATGGGATGTTTGGATCCCACTCATAGCCAGCGACGCTGTCCAGGAAGCTATTGTGGCCCTCGTCCATCCAGGTCCATTGGCGCTCGTCTGAGTTGACCACCATTGGGAAATAGATGTGACCAATCTCGTGAATAACCACGCCGATGAGGAAGCGCTTTTCCGCCATTGTATAGGTCCGCGAGCCATCATCCTGCAGGGTCGTGCGCGGGCCGTTAAATGTGATCATCGGGTATTCCATCCCGCCCACCGGTCCATTGACTGATTGCGAAGTTGGGTACGGATAATCAAACGCGAACCGATTGTAGACATCCATCGTGTGGATGACGGCTGTAGTGGAATATTTCTCCCACAGCTCTCCGCCCTCTTTCGGATAGAAGGACATCGCCATAACCGTTTCATACTCAGCGCCCGGTTGTTTGAAGCCTTGAGCGTCCCAAGCAAACTTTCGAGAGCTGGCCCAGGCAAAGTCGCGAACGTTTTCAGCTTCAAACTTCCACGTCTTAGAGCCCGTTGGGTTAGAGCTCTCATTCGCTTCGGCTTCTTCCGGCGTCACAACGAAGAGTGGACGGTCAGCATCTTCCGCTTCAGCGAGGCGAGCGCGCTGCGTCGATGTCAGCACCTCACGGTCATTCTGCAAGACACCTGAGGCTGAAACGATGTGATCGTTCGGCACAGTTATCTCAACATCATAGTCGCCAAATTCGAGCGTAAACTCGCCGCTGCCGAGGAATTCTTTATTGTGCCAGCCTTCATAGTCGGAATAGGCGATCATCCGCGGGAACCACTGGGCCACGAGGAAAATGTCATTACCGCCTTCGCGGTCATCATCCGGGAAATGCTCATACCCAGCGCGGCCGCCCATGGCTTTCTGTTCGACCAGATTGTACGCCCAGTCGATTTCAAAGCTGGTGCTCCGACCCGGCGCCAAAGGACGCGGCAGATCGATGCGCATCAGCGTGCCGACAATTGTGTTTGGCAGCGCGTTCCCGCGGGTGTCGGTCACACGGGTAATGTCATAGCCATATTCATTGTCCGCTTGAGACTGCATCCGGCGCAGCGAGCGCAAGGTAATTTGCGGCGTCGGGGCTTTCAGCGCATTCACGGAGCCTGGTTCTTTGGCCGTGAAAGTGCGGGTCATTTCCGCAATAGAGTCTTCGCGGAACCGGTTCTGATCGAGCTGCAGCCACAGATAGCGGAGCGTGTCCGGCGAATTGTTCTTATAGGTGATCGTCGACGAAGCTGTCAGGCGCCGCGCTGGCTCATCCAGGCTGACCTTGATCGAATAGTCAGCTTCCTGCTGCCAATATTCATGTCCCGGTTCACCAGCGGCGTTTCGATAGACGTTCGGACTTGGCAAGACTTCGTCCAGCTGCCGAAACTTGTCTTCAAAATCGCCTTTGGTTTGTTGAATTCCTTGAGCTGATGCTCCGGAAATCGTTAGCGCGGTTACGAGCCCTGCCAACAAAAATCGCATGTGCTATGCCTCTGATGCTAAAATCGACGTAATAGTTAACAAAGACAGCAGATTCTCTAACTAATCTTTAAAATTATCGACTTGATCTGAGGAAAATTAATGAGTTCGCGGCGGATACCCTGCGCGGCTCAGAGCTTCGATTACATCCTGGGTATGTTGCGTGTCACGCGTTTCCATCATGATGTCGAACTCGGCGCCTTTGGCGGGCACATCGAGCGCAATCCGATTATGGGTCACTTCCACGATATTCGCACCGGCATCGCCGATCACCTGCGAGACCAGCGCGAGCAATCCAGGCCGGTCATCGCCGATGATCCGGATATTGACCAGGCGATTGTCACGGACCAGCGCTCTGGTCAGAACGGATGCAAGCAGACGGGAATCGATATTGCCGCCGCACAGGACCAGGCCAACGCGCCGGCCGGTGAACTTGGCCGGATGCGCCAGCATCGCCGCGAGGCCAGCGGCTCCAGCCCCCTCCGCGACAGTTTTCTCGATATCGGCAAACAGCGTGATCGCGCGTTCGATATGCTCTTCTTCGACGAGGACCACATCATCGACGAGTTCGCGCACGACTTTCTCAGTCAGCGCGCCAACATCTTTGACCGCGATTCCTTCTGCGATCGAGGCGCCGCCCGTCTGCGGTTCGCGTCCTTCAAGGCGCGCCCGCATTCCTGCATACATAGACGCTTCGACACCAACCACGCGCAGAAAGCGGTTATGATCCTTCGCAGCCGTGGCGATGCCTGAAATCAAGCCACCGCCGCCAATTGGAACGATCAGCGTATCGAGATCAGGATTGTCTTCCAGCATCTCCAGCGCAATTGTGCCCTGCCCCGCCATGATCTCAGGATCATCAAACGGGTGGATCCAGGTCAGGCCCTCTTGCTGGCGAAGATTTTGCGCATGGGCATTGGCTTCGTCAAAGGAATTACCTTCCAAAACCACCCGGGCGCCAAAGGCCCGCGTATGCTCAACTTTATTAAATGGCGTTGTGACCGGCATGACGATGGTCACCGGGATTCCCAAACGACGACCATGATAGGCAACCCCTTGGGCGTGATTGCCCGCGGACGCCGCGACAACTCCGGCTTCTTTCTGCTCATCGGTCAGGCGCGCCAGCTTGTTCAGCGCCCCGCGCTCTTTAAACGCCGCGGTAAATTGAAGATTCTCAAACTTCACCCATACCTCAGCACCTGTAATCTCAGACAGCGTCTTGGAGTGGCGCATAGGCGTGCGCTCAATCTGCCCGTCCAGGATTTCAGCGGCCGAACGAACATCATCGATTGAGATTGGCAAAGATTTGGTCATGGTCTTCGTCTTCAATTGGTCAGCGCGCACTCCTAGTGCGCTGCTGATGAAATTGGAAGCTTTCAATCTGTAAAGCCTGGGTTTACGAGAGCGGCGATGAGCAAACGAAACCCTGATTTGGTGATCATCGGCGTCATTCTCGGCGCCCATGGCGTGCGCGGCGATGTCCGTGTGAAGAGCTTTACGGCTGAGCCAGAAGCGGTTTTTGATTATGCGCCATTCTTGTCAGAGCAAAGCGAGATGCTCATTGATCCGACCGCTGTTCGGACCGGCAAAGACCATTTCATTGTTTCGCCAAAGCGCCCTCGCCAAAAAGAAGAATGGGACGGCATGAAAGGCACTAAGCTTTGTGTTCCTCGCGATGCGCTGCCCGAGACGGATGAAGACGAGTTCTATATCGACGATTTGGTCGCATTGGACGTCTATGCTGGCGGCGAAGCTCCGCTCGGACGGGTCAAAGCAGTGCTAAATCACGGCGCTGGCGACCTGATTGAAGTCCAAGTGTCCGGCCAATCAAAGCCGGTCCTCATCCCGTTCACGTTCGAAGACGTGCCGACCGTCGATCTGGCGCTCGGCAGAATTGTTGTCGCGAACTTCGAACTTTGGGCGGACGAGTCTCGCCCGGCCGAGGATGACGAGGCTTAAGCGAAATTCTCGCTGGCCCCGGCCTTATCCAAGAAGTCCGAGAAACCGTCAGCCGACTTCGCCGACTCAGTCGCTTTGATCACGGACTTAAAGGCCCGCGCCGCATAATGCTGGGTGACTTGCTCATAGGCTTTGCCATCAAGCTTGATCGAAACCCGCTCAGCTTTTGCTTCCGCCGCTTCCACATTGGCTTTTGCCCAAGGCAAATAAGTTGCAGCGACCTCGTCTTTGAAAAGCGGCAGCAAAGTTTCTTCAAGCTCGCTCAGCGGCTGGAACGGGCCGCCTGCTTTCGGCTCTTCCATAAATTCGCTCCACGCGGTGACGAATGGCGCGTGGGCGCGTAGCCACTCACCCGGCGTTGGGTCCATCAGAAGCTGTGCAACTTGTCCTGCAATCGCAAAATCCGCAGAAGACGGGCGCCCGCCAAACAGGAACAGGCTCTTTTCCAAGTGCGCATTCAACAGCGTGAAAAAGCGCTCAAAGCTCGGCTTCAAGGTCTTTTCGTTTTTCTTTTCGATCCCAACCAGCGGCAAGCGATCGCGCATCCGCTTAACGATTTGATCGCGTGTTTTCTTCTTCGCCCGTGGAAGTTCGCCATCGAGGAGCTGTTCCATCGTGCGTTCGCCTGCCAGCTCGCGGTCAGGTTTTTGTCCCCAACGATTAAAGAACATCAGCTTGTTCAGCCACTCATCGGCATAGTCTTCGAGAATCAGCGCCAGCGCTGCACAAGCCGGATCGTCTGGCACAGCTGATGGCTCTGCGTGATCGGCTTCGACCGTTGCAAGGATACTGGTTGAATCCTGATTGGCTGGACGATTTGGCGACAGCAGCAAAGGCACTGTCGGCACGCGCGCGAGCGCGGCAAATTCTTCGTCAGTCGCTTTGCTGCGAACGACCCAATCGAACTCCACGCCCTTATAGCGCAGGAATGACCGTACTTTCAGCGAGTACGGTGACGTTTCGGCCCCGAATAGACGGTAATTGGTCATATCTATCTCTTTGCGACTAAGCCGCGTGATTTAGGACAAGCATGACCGACTGCCAAGTCGAATAAAGCGGTGGCGCGGTGAGGGAGCCCGCGCCACCCATTTCGCAAGCCCGATTAGGCTGGCTTGCGGAATTTCAGTGTCATGCGATTTGACTCGCCAATGGCGTCATAGGCGGCGCGCTCCGGTGAGCCTTCTTCAGTGCCCGAGCGTGATGGCGGAAGACGCCAAACAAACTCTTCCTCAGATGGGACATCCGCAGCGTTTGCGTTGATATCGGACGACCCGACATATTCAAACCCAGCAGCTTCAAATGCTGCAATGACAGCCGATTTTTTGAGATAACCATTGCTACCATTCGCCCAGTCGTCGCTATTGGTCTCAGGACCGCTATGCTGAACAACCCCTGCGATTCCACCCGGCTTGAGCACGCGGAACGTCTCGGCCAGCGTGTCGCTCATGTAAGGGCTCTCTTCGTCGGTGAACCGGTTGAGATTGTGCAAGGCGCGAATGAACAGGACAGCGTCGACTTGATCGCTGGCATCTTCAGGCATTGCGGTCAGATAGGTCGACGCAATCGCGGCGCCTTAAACACCCCACTCCGCTGCTTGTGTCGGCCAGTTCGCCGTGCCTTCAATCCGAGATGCGGTCCACTCATCGCCAAAGCCGAATTTCCCCCAAAGGTCATCCGGATAATGCGCCCCGATCAGCGTGCCCTCATCGCCCAAATAGGCCAGGAGGATTTTTGAATACCAGCCACCGCCCGGCAGGGCTTCAGCGACGGTCATGCCAGGCTCGACACCAAAGAAAGCCAAGGTCTCAGCAGGGTTTCGAGCCCCATAGCGCGCTTGAACCTCTTCAGGTTGCGCCGCCAATACAGCCGCCAACTTGGCTTCCGCCGTCATTTCTTTGACTTCGGCAACGGCCTCTTCAACAGCTTCCTCAACGGTTGCCACTTCTTCTTCGACCACCTCGGTGACGGCTTCAGCCTCCTCAGTCACAGCTTCGGTTTCTGCGGTTTCGGTTGGCTCAAGCGCAACACAGCCGCCCAAAATAACAGCCAGCGCCATGCTCGCCCCGACCAAAGAATGTTTCGAATTCAGGATTGGTTTCATCACCCAAATCTCCCTTCTCGCTTTAGGTTGACGTGTCTTAACGCAGAAAAATTCTCCTGTCGCGCGTTATCGACAATCAATACGAAGAATCTGATCACAGACGCGTGAACTCGACCCTTCGCTGTCCTTACGTCCAGGCTGTTCAGAGGCGCGATTGGCCGATAGCGTGCAGGCATAGGAGGCATTCATGGATCCACTCGTACAAATTGCGGAAGCACAACCCTATTCAAAACTCTTGGGCATCAAGATCCTTGAGGCGAGCAAAGAACGCGTCGTCGGAGAATTGCTCATTCGCGACGAACTCTGCACATCTGGCGGCACCATGCATGGCGGATGTATGATGAGCTTCTGTGACGTTCTCGGCGCTACCGGGGCCTGGCTCGCCATCCCGGAAGGCGCGAACGGCACGACCACAATCGACAGCAACACATCTTTTCTGAGCGGTCCGCCCGCGGGAACCTTGGTAACAGGCGTTTCGACGCCGGTCCGCATCGGGCGCCGGCTTTCAGTCTGGCAAACCGAAGTGACGGATCCAAATGGCAAGAAGGTTTGCCTCGTCACGCAAACGCAATTGGTGCTTTAGATTCCGCAGAACCTGATTTGACGCGCCGGAGGGCGCATCGTACCCAGCGGCTGGATCTCAAACTAGGCCTCCAGAATGTCGAAAACCATCTTTGTCACCGGCGGCGCAGGATATGTCGGAAGCCATTGTGCAAAGGCGTTCGCTGAGGCCGGTTGGACCGTCGTTACCTACGATAATCTATCTCGCGGACATCGAGATTTGGTCAAATGGAGCGACTTGATTGAAGGCGACATTCTCGATCAGGCAGCGCTCACCGCAGCCATGAAATCGGTTCAGCCCGATGCTGTCGCCCATTTCGCTGCCTTCGCCTATGTCGGCGAATCGATGACGTCGCCGGAGCTTTATTTTCGAAACAATGTGGTCGGCACGATGAACGTTGTGGATGCGATGCTGGGCGCGGGCGTTTCCAATCTCGTCTTCTCATCATCCTGCGCGACCTATGGGATCAGCAATGATCTGATCACCGAAACCACACCGCAAAATCCGATCAATCCCTATGGTCGCAGCAAACTGATGTGTGAGCACATGATCCGCGATTATGGCAAAGCGCATGGGATCAAGTCGACGCTGCTGCGCTATTTCAATGCCGCCGGCTGTGACGCTGCTGGTGAGACGGGCGAACGCCATGATCCGGAACCGCATGTGATCCCGCTCGCCATTCGCGGCGCCATGGATGGCAGTTTCACATTCAACATCATGGGCAGTGACTATGACACGCCAGATGGCACCTGCGTGCGCGACTATATCCATGTCACAGACCTCGCCGATGCACACAGACGGGCGCTCAGCTATTTGTTCGAAGGCGGCGAGAGCGACGTGTTCAATCTCGGCACCGGCCAAGGTTGCAGCGTACTTGAGCTTGCAAATGCCGTTTCGAAGGTCGCTGGCAAAGAGGTTCCACGCCTGATGGCCGCGCGCCGCCCTGGCGATCCGCCGATCCTCGTCGCCAGCGCCGAAAAAGCCAAAACCGTGCTCGGATGGGTCCCGCAATATTCGGACATGGAAACTATCCTGAAAACCGCCTGGGCCTGGTTTGAGCAGGAGCAAGCGCGTGACTAAACCACAAACGATCCTCGCCTATTGCGATAAAATGTTCACGCCATCGGAGAGCTTTATTCCGCGGGGGTACAGCGCCTTCGATCGGCTAAAACCGATCTATATCGGCCACACGATCAATGGGCCGGTTCCAGACGGCGCCGAAGCCATCGATTTAACGCCTTTGCATGGCGCGGCGGGCACAGCGGGCTTTAAGCAGTTCGGCATCATCTCCAAACAGCTTGAAGCCAAACTCAAACGGCTCAATCCGATCGCCATCCATGCCAGTTTCGGAAAATCAGGCGCCTATGCCCTGCCTTTGGCCAAACAGCTCGGCCTGCCGCTCGCCGTGACCTATTATGGCGGAGACGCCACCAAGACATCGAACACCAAGAACTCGATTGTCCGCGTCTATAATCGCCGCCGACAAGCGCTCTGGGACAAAGCTGATCTGATCCTGCCCTGTTCGGATTTTATTCGCCGCGAACTGCTCGCCAAAGGCGCGCCGGACGAGAAAATGATCGTCCATCACAACACCGCCGACCCAGCGAAATTTCAGCCGGGCGTGAAAGAAAACCTCTTAGTCTTTGCCGGCCGCTGGTCGCCGAAGAAAGGGATCGACACGCTGATCCAAGCATTGACCAAACTTGGCCCGGAGCTCGAAGGATGGACGCTTCGCCTCTGCGGCAACAAGCCAGAAGGCGCGCGCGACGCATTTGAGCAAAGCCTGCATGATCAACTCAGCGCCTCGGGACTGAACGTCGATCTTGCGGGCTGGGTCCCGGCAGACGACATGCCCAAACACTGGGCTGCAGCAAAGATCGCCTGCGTTCCCTCAAAACGGGCGCCATCCGGCGATGCCGAAGGTCTGCCGCTTGTTTGTATCGAAGCCATGCTGTCAGGATGCGCCCTCGCCGCGACGCGCCACTCTGGAATTGTCGAGTGCGTGCAGGATGGGAAAACGGGTTATCTTTGCGACGAAGGCGATGCTGATGCCTTGGCTGAGAACTTGCGTAAAATGCTGCGAGATCCGGACGCAACTGCGCGCATGGGGCAAGCCGGGCTCGCGCTTGCGACGGAGAGCTTCAATCTGCAAAAGCAGAGCCGAAAGCTTGAACAGCATTTGCTGAACATCGCCGGTCATTGATGGCAAAAAAGACCCGCCGATCGAGCTGGATCAGCGGGCAAAATTGAATTCAGGCAGCGCTAGTTTGGGGAACGCTCGCAGAACCTGAATGTAAAAAAGTTTACATAATTTTTCTCAGGACGCAAGCCCGCCCTTCAGGTGGATGAAGCGCGCCTGTCGACCTGGGAACGCGGTATAGAAAAAGCCCCGGACCACTCGATCCGGGGCTTGGTAATTTTTAAACTCAAAAAACCTAGGCGGCGTCCGCACTGCCTTCGATCAGTTTCGGTTTCACGCCCTTGGTCGGCGCGCCGATTTCGATCTTGCGCGGTTTTTTCGCTTCAGGAAGTTCGCGAACAAGCTCTACGCGGAGCAAGCCGTTCCGGAGCTCTGCACCGGTAACAATGACGTGATCAGCGAGCTGGAAGCGTCGGAGGAATCCGCGCTCGGCGATGCCGCGGTGCAGGAATTCTCGCTCGGGGGCATCTTCTGCAGGTGTTTTACGCCCTGCAACCGTCAGAAGACCGTCTTTGGTCTCTATATCGAGATCTTCTTCGCCAAATCCAGCGACGGCGATTTCGATCGCGAACTCATCATCGGCGACACGCTCAATATTGTAAGGCGGATAGCCTTGTGCGCCGTCCAGGCGAGCGGCGCTGTCAATCATGTTGGCCATACGGTCAAAACCAACCATGGTGCGATAAAGTGGGGTGAGATCAATCGTGCTCATAATACAGTCCTTTCAGTAGCAACTGTGGCCTCCGGCGATCTTCAAAGCCGAGAGGTTTTGCATTCGGAAACGTCCGTTGACCCAGCCCGACCATCGGCACTGGCAGAATTTCCGGTCACAACCTGCTTGGCAGCGCCGTGACACACGCTATGTGGAAACGCGTACAGGATGATTCAACCCTTATTCGGAGCAAAATGATGAAGTCGATTTGGATGACCAGCGCGAGCGCGCTGCTTTTAGCGGCATGTTCAGGTGGTACAGAAGCGCCAACACAGCCGGTCGAAGCGGATACACCGCCAGCGGCAGAAGTCGCGGAAACCGGGCCACTGAGCTTAGCCGATGCCGTTGCCGGCGACTGGCGTTCAGACGATGAGAAAGCCCGCGACGACTGGCGCAATCCAGCTGAAACGCTGGCATTCTTTGAAATCGAGCCGAGCGACACCGTGGTTGAAATCTGGCCCGGTGGCGGCTGGTACACCAATGTCCTAGCGCCTTATCTCGCATCCGGAGACGGCCAGCTGGTCGCTGCTGTTTGGGATGTGAACGTCTTCGAAGGCGACCGCTTGGCGCGCATTGAGCAGCGTATTGCTGATTTCAAAGCCGTCTATGAAGCTGATGCTGATCTGTTCGGCACCCTCGAATATAGCGCTTTTTCTACAGAATCTGGCCCGCTCGCAGAGGCCGGTACGGTCGACGCAGTTCTGACCTTCCGCAATGTCCATAACTGGATGGGCAATGATTACACCGCAAAATTCTTCACCGACGCCTATGCCGCGCTTAAGCCTGGCGGGATTGTTGGCGTGGTTGAGCACCGCCTTCCATCTAGCATGGAACAAGATCCTCGCGGGGCAAGCGGCTATGTCCACGAAGACTTTGTAAAAGCCATGGCAGCAGCTGCAGGTCTCGAATTTGTTGAAGGCAGTGAAGTGAACGCCAATCCAGCGGACACAGCCGACCACCCATTCGGCGTTTGGACTCTGCCGCCGGTCAGCCGCACAACCGACCGCGAAGGCAATGCGCCAGAGGGCTTCGATGCTGCAGCTTATGCAGCCATCGGCGAGTCAGATCGCATGACGCTGAAATTCGTGAAACCGCTAGAAACGGTCGAGTAACCGCTCGAGATATTCACGCTCGTCTTCATCGACGGCTTCATCATAGCGGCGGCGCAGTTCATCGAGAATATCTTTGGCGCGCTGCCGCTCAGCCTCATCGGGCACGTT
>Ga0256829_1002464_pt1 | contig 13759 bp, 8 predicted proteins | sample 131447metaG_FD_185979 | JGI IMG/M metagenome (GOLD analysis project Ga0256829, IMG submission 185979) | Hydrothermal vent microbial communities from Lau Basin, Pacific Ocean - 131-447 | ecosystem: Environmental > Aquatic > Marine > Hydrothermal vents | place: Pacific Ocean: Lau Basin | collected...
GCAAGCCTTGTTGCTCAAAGAAAACCCATATACCAAGCGAGCCTTATTGCATGAGCCATCTGTTGTGTTGGTTACATTGATGAATGAAATGGGCATGTACAAGCAGTTATCTAAGCTGTATCAAAAGAAGAACTACCCTGAAACGCTTCGCTTGCGGTTGCAGCAAGAAGTTGATGTTAGTTTTCAGCAATGGCTAAAGAATAAGTATCATGATGTTACGCGGTTAAATGAGACTTGGTTGATGGGTGTGAACAATTTTACTGATGTAAAGTTTCGTTTTAAAGGGGGAAGTAAGCCCGAAAAGCGTGATGCGATTTCTTTTATTTATGATACAGAAGCTAAGGTGCATAGCGAAATGATAAACTACCTTCGTGATGAGGGTTACCAAGGTTTTCTAACTAATTTGAATGCGAGTCGTGAAATGTTGGCAGGTTCTGTGCGTAATGTTTTAGATGTTGTGACCTTACACACTTATCATGATCATCCTAAAAAAACAGGTCGTTTAGGCAAGGCTGCTGCGCCAATGCGCACACAGCAAAACAGTAGCTCGCTGAGCAATAACTTATTTTATATTCGCACCATTGCACCAAGCAGGCTTAAGGATAAACCATTCGTGGTGGATGAGTACAATCACCCATTCCCCAATCCTTGGCGCAGGGAAGCTGGTCTTGTCTTTCCTGCTTATGCATCGTTTCAGGATTGGGATGGTATTTGTCGTTTTGCAGAGCCTGCCCAGCTTTCTTATGAGGTAAAAGGACAGGCTAATACTGCAATTAGTGCATTTAATGTAGGTATGGATCCTATTGCGCGTGCAGGCGAGGCTTTGTCGGCATTATTGTTTAGGAGAGGTGATGTAAAGGTTGCACATTGGCAAGCGGATATACAACTTAATCAAGAGGTATTGATACAAAGAGGGGCGACTAAAGCATGGCCTGCTGCTTTGATGGATTTGAGTTTAGGTATGCAGTTAGGAAGTGATTGGGGTGAGAGCCAGTCTATGCAGGTTGTGTTTTCTAATCGTCAAGATGTAAGTATTAAGGAACCTCTGGCTAAAGTGCTTAGACAGCCTAGGGCTGTTGTTGAGCGTGTCATTCTTGGTGTTAATAAGTCTAGGGCTGTGCCTAAAGAAGATATTCAGTTGTCGGTAGATAAGAAGCAATTTGTTGTCACATCTAGACAAACGCTTGCAGCTACTTTTTCAGATGAAGATAAACAGGTTATATTGGATGGTTTGAAAATATCGAATATTCAGGATGCCGCCTTGGTGTCAGTGTCTGCACTGGACACCTTGCCTGTGGCGCAAAGCAAACGATTGTTATTAACATTCCAAACTGATGCTCGGAATACGGGTATGGTGTTTGCCGATGGCGAAAAAACTGTAAAAACGTATGGAAGTTTCCCTGTGCGCATTTTACGCAGCAAGCTTTCGGTCTCTTTAAAGCATGAAAAACCAATGAAATTATATGCCTTAAACTTACGAGGAGAACGCATCAAAGAACTTCCCATTCAATATCAGGATAAAACATTAAGCTTTGATTTGGATAATAAGATTCAAGGCTGGGGACCAGTTGTATTTTATGAGTTGGTTGAACAGGTTAAGGGTTAAAATATGGCAAGGCGAACATTTTCCGCACAACAATTGCAGTTGTTTCAACATGTAAATGTATCGGGTATGCAAAATAATCAACAATACACTGTGCCCGATTTCTTAATGATTGGTCCACAACGCACAGGCACAACATGGTTATCTCGGTATTTGGTTCAACATCCTGATGTGTTTATTCCTGCAGAAAAAGAACTGTATTATTTTAATTACTTGATGGAGCAAGGAGCGTTGTTTCATTCTACAAAACTCACATGGTATTTGCGTAAGTTTGAACCAAGTATGCGTGACTTCTTACGTCTTAACGGAATGAACCTTAAAATGATGGGGCGTTTACCAAAAACATCATTGGATTGGTTTCAATATAAAAAAGCACGCGTTTTTGGTGAAGCAACAGCATCCTATGCCGCTATGGATGAAGGCTTGATTGCAGAAGTGCTAACCTTAAATCCACATATAAAGATTATGATGATGGTGCGTAATCCTATTGAACGTGCGTGGTCACATGCCAAAAAAGATTTGCTTAAAGCACGAAAAAGAAGCTTGAAAGATGTTCCTTTTTCTGAGTTTTCAGCATTTTACCAGCGAGACTATCAAAAGCGATGTGGTCAATACCAGTCTATGATTGCATTGTGGGAAAAGTATGTGGATAAGGATTGTTTTTTAATTCAGAAATTCTCAGACGTAAAGGAAAACCCGACAAAATTATTCGATCGTGTATGTGAATTTCTTGAGGTTACACCGATGGCTGACAGTCTGATGCAGCATAAACAAGTGGTTAACCCAACGCAAAGAACCAAACTTCCTCAAGCACACCAAGCATTGTTGGAGTCTTTGTTTGCGGATGAAATTAGCTACTTACAACAGCAAGGATGGCTATAAACCATGAATATTAGGGAAGTGCTGATCAACGCAATGAATGGTGCCTATGCATCCAAAATCACCAACACCTGCGTTGGAAAACTTAGCAATAGCGGTGCTATTGCTTACATTTACCGCCTTGGGGTTGGTAATTTTGAACCACATATTCACTCATCCAGAGTTAATCAGCACTTCCCTAGGAAGGTGTGATGCCAACGTTATTAAGTGTGAATAACTATTATTATCGTCGTGGTGGTGCAGAAGCTGTTTTTTTGAGCCAAAATGAGATGTTGCAAGGCTTGGGGTGGAAGGTTGTTCCTTTTGCTATGAAACATGCGAAAAACGAATCTTCTGAACATGATATTCACTTTGTGGATGAAATTGAGTTTGGGAAAAGTTATGGGTTGTATAAAAAAATGCAATTGGCGGCTAAGGTTGTTTATTCTTTAGAAGCAAAGGATAAAATTAGGCAATGCATTCAAGAAACATCCCCAGACATTGCGCATTTACATAATATTTACCACCATATCTCACCTTCAATTTTATCTGGTTTAAAAGATCAGGGCGTACCCGTGGTGATGACACTGCATGACTTAAAGATTGCTTGTCCTGCGTACAAGATGCTTACACATGATGGTGTTTGTGAACGATGCAAGGCTGGCAGTGTATTACCATTGATTCAGAACAAATGTATCAAAGGCTCAAGGGTTTTGAGTGCTTTGATTGCTTTGGAGAGCACGGTGCATAAAGTAATGAAGCTTTATCATCATGTGGATCGTTTTATTGTGCCAAGTAAGTTTTATTTGGAAAAATTTGTTGAGTGGGGCTGGGATAGAAGCAAGTTTATTTATATCCCTAATTGCATTGATATTGAACAATTTGAAGCAAATGTAACCCCAGGTGAATCCTTTGTTTTTTTTGGACGGTTATCCGAAGAAAAGGGAATTATGACTCTGCTTGAGGCTGCGAAAATTTCTGGAGTAGCTGTGGATATTGTTGGTGAAGGTGAGTTATCACAGCAAGCGAGGGACTATGCAGGAAAACATGGAGTGAAGGCAGAATTCCATGGTTACCAACAAGGTGAAAACTTGTATGCCTTGATTCGTGCTGCCAGAGCGGTGGTGTTACCATCGGAATGGTATGAGAATGCACCTATTTCTATCCTAGAAGCATATGCGTTAGGCAAGCCAGTGATTGGTGCAGATATTGGCGGTATACCTGAAATGGTGAAGCAAGGAGAGACAGGTATGTTGTTTCCATCGGGAGATAGCCAAAAATTAGCTGATGCGTTACATTCATTTCAAAATCTTACTTCAATACAGTTAGAAGATATGGGCAGACAAGGGAGAGCTTGGGTGGAGACATCATTTTCATCAAAACAGTATCAGGAATCACTTTTGCAGCTTTATTATAGTTTGGGTGTATCAAGTGCCTGATGTTAAACGATTGCGGATTATGGCTGTTGGGTTACGAGGATTTCCCAATATTCAAGGGGGTATTGAGACCCATGCGCAGCATTTATATCCTGAGTTGGTAAAGTTAGGCTGTGATGTTGAGGTGCTTGTGCGGCGACCTTATGTGACCGCAGACAAGTATACATGGGAAGGTGTGCAAATGAAGGCGCTTTGGTCACCAACCTCAACAGGTTTTGAAGCTTTAGCGCATAGTTTTTTAGGTGTCTGTTATGCCATTGTGCGCCGTCCTGATGTGTTGCATATTCATGCGGTTGGACCAGCACTGTTTGTACCTCTAGCACGGTTGTTTGGTTTGAAGGTGGTCATGACACATCATGGTATGGATTATCAACGCCAAAAGTGGGGTAGGTTTGCTAAGGTTATATTGCGATTGGGAGAAAACCTTGGTGTAAAGTATGCACATGCTTGCATCACAGTTTCAAAAAGTATTCAGCAATTCTTAGAGCAGGAATATGGTTCTCATTTGAATATTAGGGCAATTCACAATGGTGTTGAAATACCAAAACCTTGTGAATCTACCAGCATTCTCAACCAGTTTTCTTTAGAGCCGCAAAAATATTTCTTGATGGTGTCTCGATTTGTGCCTGAAAAGCGTCAAGATGATTTGATTGAAGCTTTTTTAGCTTCAAATAAACGAGATAACCGCAAGTTGGTGTTGGTTGGTGATTTTCATAAAGGTTCAAAAGCATATTTAGAGAAAATTCAACAACTTGCAGCGCAGCATCCCCATGTTATTTTGACAGGTTTTCAAACAGGTGATTCGCTTGCATCATTGTATACTCATGCTGAGTGCTTTTTCTTACCTTCTTCTCATGAAGGTTTACCCATTGCGCTATTGGAGGCCTTATCGTATGGGCTTTATCCTGTTGTGAGTGATATACCAGCACATCTTGAAATGGCATTAGAAGATAAGCACTACTTTAAGCTTGGTCAGGTTTCAATGTTAGCCGAGCGTATGAATCAGGTACCTGAAGGTGGGTTCACTGCTCAAACCAAAGCAAATGTGATAGAAAGGGTAAGAAAAGATTTCACTTGGTCTGAAATTGCACAGGAGACCTTAGACTTTATCAAACATAAACCTGAAGCTTAGTATAACAACTGAATTCAGTTGGTTTTGTTGGCAAAACAGTCTGTGATTTTAATACTGGTTTTAGGCTTTTGTACGAATTGTGTTATCGCATCATAAAATGATTGCTCTTGATACGATAGAGAAAAGGCGCGTTTGTTTTTTACAACGGTATGCGGTGTGCCTCGAAGGCTAAAAAAGTTGTTTGTAGATGTTAAAGACTGACAAACACTCGTAGCATGTTTCTGAATATATGCACGCTGTTGATTTGAAGGGTGTTGAGATATACCTAGTCTTCTTAAGTGAACAGGGTCTGTTTGAGATATTCGGATAAATAAAGGTGATTGTATATGGGGGTAAACATATGCACCCATGATACAGTGCCACTGGTCATCAGGGTGTGTTTGCGCACAGCCTTCATCCACTTGAATTTCAAGTGTAGATAGTCTTTTTGTAATATCTTGGTGCATGGTACTGCGTGAAGGAAAAGGTTGGGCATCAAGAATCCAGCTACCATCAACAATACCTTTGACCTTGGTTTTAGGTAGTTGGGATGCAACCCAATCAATATGGTTCATAACACCAATACCACCAGCCGAATTACCAACCAAGATAAGTGTAGATGCCTTGTCTAATCCAGAATGTTTTAAAGATTGAATAACACCGTGAAGAATGCTGCTACCTTGAAATGATAATCCTTTTGAAGCTTGGCTGGCTTTTTGTTTGCCAAGCCAGACATCCATAGAACATTGTGGGATAAAAACTTTGTTCCAAGCAGAAAAGGTTGGGTTGTTCCGCTCATCATCAGAAAGAAGTCCTGTACCACGCATGGCATCCCAACGGTAGAGGGAGCTGGTCATGTTCTTTTTAGTTTGCAATGCTTGTTGGCAGTTTTCTAAAGTGCCACAAGGAACCCCACCGCCTAGCATAATCATCCATTTCTTTTGCGTTGCTTCTGCGTTTATAAAATAAACTGCGGGGCTACCATCCATGCACACAGCTTGTTGATTTACAGTAGTATCTATGACTTGTTTTTCAAGCGTACTTGCTATTGCACTTTGGGTGAAAGCAAGAAATAGTATGAATGTATATATGGGAGTTTTTAACATAAGCATTAAGGGAATAGGTATAGTTTCTGCATCACTTGTGATGGTTTGCCAGTGTTATCGACTTGTTCATAGCTCATGTTAATGTGAATGTTATTTGCGTTCACTCTAAATGTAGATAGAGCAAGCCTATTGTCTGTGATAGTGTTCTTTTGGCTAATAACAAATGGTTTGCTCTTTGCTATGCCAGAGGACTTAAAGAATTGACCAACCACTTCACTTGTAAGGTCTGGCATGACGACTGACCAACCTACAAATACCAACTGATTATTGAAGATGTGCGCTATGGGTTGATAGTTGTCAGTTGCAGAGGTTTGACTCGGTGATATATAGCTCAGTGCTATATTATTTGACCACATGGCCTGCGTAGCATTATATATTTTCATGGCTGCTGTTTTTCGAGGTGCTGAACGATTGTTTTCAGCCCAAGTCGCAACGATGTCACCATGTTTATTCATGGAAATCATGACCCTAGCAAATTTAGCCCCTGTTCCTGCTATAGGTTGGGCTAACCATTGTTGTGGTGTGGCAAGCCAATTGGCATCATTGATATTGAATGTTCTGTAAACAATACCAATATTTCCGTTGGCATCCAGCTCACCGCCCCAGGCGACTACAACGTCACCGTTTTGATTGCTATCAATATCGGGGATACCATTCTCAGCTTTACTTATAACAAGGTGAGTTTGGTTGCTGTCCAATTGTATGATGCTTGATAATAACACGCCAGCGTTTGAGAAGTGTCGTAAATATACATGGCGTACGCCAAGTTCTATGGTATCCCAGACAACTAAAAAATCACCGTTGCTTAAGCTGGCAATCGCAGGGTGCATGGCATCACCTAAAGTATTGTATGCAAAATTCACATCTTGGCTGACAGCAAATGGTGCCACAACTGTATTGCCGAATTCATCATAAACGGCTGTGAAAACCTCATTCCCTCGTAGTGTTTGCCCTAACCACGTGATTGCAAACTGGTTATTACCAAGTTCTATGATGTCTGGATAATTACTTTTATATACGGTGTTTGGAATTTTTATAGCAGCCGTTAGTGGTAAACCAGATGCGTCATAAATACGATACCAAATACCGCCGCCTGACCAAGTGATAACACTTTTTCCTGACGCAAGCGTAGCAATGGTTGCATGGGTTTGGCGCAGTGTACTATTTGCATCAACAGATACTTGCTCGGAAAAGCTTATGTTAGGGTACTTAGTAAAAGTATAAATATATGCACTGCCTACTATGGCAGGTGCACCATGTCCAAAACCCGCACCGATAATCAGGTATTTGCCATCAGCATCAAGACGAGCACCAATGTGTTCGTTTGCGGTTGCAGTGTTAGGCATGATTTTATCTGTCTGTCTCCAAGTGCCTAAGAAAGGTTGATAGTCAAAGCGATAGACAGCACCTGCATCAATTAATCCATTATAATCAGATCGTAAGGTTCCTGAATAAATAATATTACCCGTGATAGATACCCAGCGCCCAAATCTATCATTTACTTGTGCATCGGATGCTAGTAACTGTGCGTGCTGTACCCACTGACCTTGGTTGTTCTTATGAAACACATAAGCACTGCCTGCTTGCAGTGCGGCAGCACCATTCTCACGAGCCCCAACAACAATGACTTGTCCATTGGTATCTACGCTACCACCAAAGAAATTGTTGGCATATCGATCTATTGCGACCAGATGCCCTGTTTCTGCCCATGTGTTATTTTGGCTATTGCGTTCATAAACATAAGCACTTCCTGCTTTGCTATAACCATCTATTGTATCCCAATATGAACCAACTACTGCAACATTTTCTTTAATAGATACAGATGTACCAAAGCGTTGGCCTTTGCTAGGTACAGATGGCGTGAGGGATTGCTGATACAACCATTGCCCAGAAAGCTTGTCTTTAGTGAAAACAAAAGCTTCTCCTACATCGCGTATTGCGCTTTGAGGGTGATGCCAAGCAGAAATAACCATGGTGTTACCATCAATAGCAACACTTTTACCGAATTGCCCATTGAGGTTGGGTATGGGGGCAATGAGTTTTTGTGTAAGCGTCCAAGTATTGGTCAAGCTATCACGGTTAAAGACATAAGCAGCACCTTGATCTTTTTTGTTTATATCGTGGAAAGGCGCACCTACAACTGCAGTATTACCATCAATGGAAAGGCTATGACCGAACTGGTCATTGGCATAAATGTCCATTGCCCATAGTTCACCACTGGCTATCCAGTTGTTAACAGATATTTCATCATAGACATAAACACTACCTGCATTAGCAGATTGGGTAGATGAAAAAGGAGCTGCAATCAATGCATGTTGACCTGAAATAGCAGTGACCCAGCCAAAACCATCACTGGTGGGAGTACCATTAAGTATGCTTGATAACTGAGTTACAGGCGGAGTTACAGGCGGAGTTACAGGCGGAGTTACAGGCGGAGTTACAGGCGGAGTTACAGGCGGAGTTACAGGCGGAGTTACAGGCGGAGTTACAGGTTCGGGATTATTACAGCTTACTAAGGTTAGGGCTAGTATAAAAGAAAAAATTATTAAGCGAATTGGGTTCATAATTATCATCATTAGTTATCGAGTAATCCTATATATTTTTCCATATACCATATCACTCCCACCAACGACAGCCATTTCCCATGTTAGCATCAAATCTATGGTTAAAGCTCCGCTAGAAAAAGCAATATCAGGTCTTCGTTGCTCAAAGGTTACTAATGATGAGGTGCTATCATTAACTTTAAACGCTTTTAAGAGCTTGTTTTTTGGTGAATAGAAGCTGATATATACATCTAGGCTACCATCTAAACTCTTGCCTGAAAAGGCAACAATACTTGTTCCACCTTCAAATATTTTACTTGTGATGCGATTAGCGCCTGCATCTAACTCGCCTGCTAAACGAATCGTGTTTTCCCAAACATTCAACGCACTATTATACTTCTTATAAAATACACTTGCTGTACTCATAGTTGATGCAGTCATATCCATCCATGAAGCTGCAATGTCACCTTTATTGTTTAAGCTGATATGAGGTATTGCTTGAATAGCGTTTGGTACATAATCCAAAAGCCGTTCATCTGCATTGACCCACGGAGAAACATGGATATTGAACTTTCGCAGAGCAATGGGATAAGATGCAGTTATCACATCATAACCCGCCCAAACCACAGCAACATCACCTTTTATATTCATATCTACATCAGGAAAGCCCAGTTCTATTTTTGATGTTGGGTCGAGTACCAGAGAAGGTCGAGTTGACAGCGCTGTGACAGGCGAAGTGCTTTGTGCAATACGGTTGAAACTTTGACCATATATCGCTCTTTTACCTGACTGAAGTACATCCCATACAACAATAAATTCGCCCTTTTTATTCATTGCAACATCAGGATGAATGACTGCATCTGAAACCCAAGGTTGGTTACCTAATGTGACACTTTTTTTAGCAACAAGGGTGTTACCTGCGCTGTCTAATACTGTAATAAATACTTCATGACCAAGATTTGTGCGCTCATGCCAAGTCACGACAAAGCGGTTTGTGCCAGCCGATACAATAGGGTGGCTTGCTGACCCAGTTGGTTTAGAAATGGATAGGCGTGCTAATGTGTTGCCAAGGTTGTCCATAACGAGTGCTTGCGTTCCTTGCTCTTGCCAAACCATGAGAGATGTACCGTTATTCAACATGGCGACAGAAGCATGACCTTGCCCCAATCCAGTTGCATGAAGCTCAAAATCATTTTGCTGAACATTGATTGTTGCCGCATTACTCGTGAGACTAAATAATGATAAAGTAAACACAAATAACAGCAATTGCATAAGAAGCTTGCTTTTGGTCAGCGCATTTAAGCGAGTATTTATCGTGATTAGTAATGGTTTAGATTTCATTTGTTACTCTTGAATACTTATAATTTGGTCTATGCCAACATTGTTCATCAATGTCACTTTACCACTAGGCCAAACAACCTTCAGCGTATCAATTATTGTATTTTGAGCCAAGCCAAAGTGTAGTCTAGCATGGTTTTGAGTATTTTTATGAATCCCAGCATTCTGTTCTCGTTTTTGCGTAATGCCACCTGCTGTAACATAAACAATTGCGCCCACCCCTTCGGCCTGGGATGTCGTGCCATGCAAATCAATCTCCAGCCAATGATTGCCAGTCCCCTGATTATGAAACAATTGCTGAGGGCCTAAGGCTGTAAAAATCTTTTTCCCTTCACCATTACTCACAAATAAATCCAAATAACCATCCTGATCATAATCAACCACTGACACACTATCGCCAATACCTTGTAAACTCCCCTCCGCACCTGCTGCATAAGGAGCTACCGAGAAATTCCCGTTCCCATCATTTAATAAGAGCACATTCGGCTTATTCTGTGCTACACCCGACTCAACAATATACAAATCAACATCCATATCATTATCGAAGTCGCCCGCAACAGAAGAGCGCCCAAATGTTGCTGGAATTGCCGTATCAACAAACTGATTTCCACCTTGATTCATAAACAGTTTGCCAGGCGTAACTACGGGGTTTGCCAGACCGACCGAAGATAAAAGCGATAAGGTGGCTGAATCTGTAACCACGCCATTTACAGACATTTGATAAGAAGTAACCTCCCAAGCCTGAGTTACTGTGTTAAAGCCTATATAGACTCCTGGCGCTGAAAAAGTTGAAACACCTTGATTTCTTATTTTCTGGAAATCCAAAGTAAAATCAAGCAGTGTAGGAGACCATCCAGTAGCGCCAATAAACACATTAGCAACCAACACATCGCCCAATTTAAATAAGGGTAAGCCCAACGACTTAAAACTTAGCGATTTCGTTTGCAACTTCTTATTCGTAATACGAAAACGAAGCTCTGTTGGAGAAATCTGAACCACTTGAGACAGCTTTCTCTCAGGATAAGACGCAACATATATATCCGTATACAAATCATTGTTAAAGTCTGCAAATGTTGTATCTAACACCCCAGACACAACAGGAATATTAAAGCTTTTTGTCACCGCAACCATGGGTAAAGTTTTGACATCAAATATCCTGTGGGGAAAATTATAACCATTAATCACCAAATCCAGAATGCCGTCGTTATTCAGATCTGCAAGCTGCGCAGATTTTTGTGTTTGGTTAGGTAGAGCCATACCCTGTGCTGTTGCCTGAGGAGAAAAGTGACCATATGGATCTTGCATAAACAACTCAGTTGCGGCACCCGCACGGTAAAAGCCCGAGAAAACAAAATCCGTATTCCCATCATGGTTAAAATCTTCTGGCAACGGCGTTCGCCCCCTTCCTAGAGGGTAATCCAGCCCTTTGGCTTGAGCTTGATTTATAAATGAGCCTGCTTGATTCATGAAAACATGGTTGCTTCCAGCACCAGCACCACTTTGTGCTCCAACAAGTTCGACCAAGTCAAGCGTGCCATCTTTATTGAGGTCTGTCCAAACAGCTCCATGCGTATCGGCAGTGGGTACGCCTGCCCAATACTGGGTTATTTTATCGGTAAATGTACCATCACCATTGTTGATATAGAGATTGGGTTGATTGGCATGGTTGCCCATCCATAAGTCTGGTAAACCATCGCCATTGGCATCTCCCCAAGAACCTGCGCCAAAACTAGGCCCTTGATGAAGAATGTTAGCTTGTGTGGAAACGTCGGTAAATGTGAGATTAGGTGATGAAGATGATGAAGATGGTGAAGATGGTGAAGATGGTGAACAAGCTGAAAAAACAAGTAAAAGTAGTAGGTATAAAAATGGTTTCATTTTAAGTTGTTCCTTTTTTGAAAGTCGTGCATGCTCTTTTTACAAGAGAGCATTGGCAAAACAATAAAGTTTAAACTACAGTGTAATTGTCAGAGCAGGTCATGTCTAGTTTTCGGGATGTTGTGTCATGCGAGCCCCGATACTATTATTCAGCAGCTATAAAAAAGAGGTAATTCATGAAGAAGTTTCAATGTGTGTCTATAAGTGATGGATGTTTGTCACCGAATGTTGCAGTGGCAACTGCGCGGGCAGCCGGCATTGGTATTTTAGACTGTGAGTACGTGTCGAACACTAAACAACTGATAGATAATATTGAGGCATTATCAAAAGCTAAGGAAACTGGGCAAGTTGGTTTAAAAATTCATGTGAGCCAAGTAGATCACATTGATGACTGGCTTGGTGCGATGTCAGATGAAGGCTGCATTGTTGCTGTATCGTGGCACGGAACAACATTTGAAGAATTACAATTTTTATTGTTGCACATTTTGAAGCTAAAGCCGCATGCAAGCGTATGGCTTGAAGTTCATGAACTTGCTCAAATGCAACCAGTATTAAGCCTAGATGGCATAGCAGGCATTTTAGCAAAAGGGCACGAGAGTGGTGGCTGGGTTGGTGAAGATGCTGCATTTATTTTAAGTCAAAAACTTATTCGGGAAACATCCTTACCTGTATACATTCAAGGTGGCATTGGCATTCACTCGGCTGCTGCTTGTCGTGCAATTGGTGCTGCGGGAGTGGTTTTAGAAGAGCAGTTGTTTTTAATGCCTGAATCAGGTCTTCATTATATTCGACCAACGGTTGAAGGGTTAAATGGTAAAGAGTGTATGGCTGTGGGGGAACACTTTGGTGCACCATGTCGAATTTTGGATTTACCCCGACTAAAAGCGGCGCAGTCATTGAAAACCTTGCGCGATAGCATTGATATGGATGTGGAGACCTTGGCTGAGGCCAAGACGATTTGGCAAGAAAAAGCTAAGTCTTGCCTAGGCTGGGACCATGAGAATCAAGCCTTGCCCATGGGGCAAGCGATTGCCCTAGCAGCCACATTTGTAGACACATATAAAACCACAGGGCGTTTGATACAAACGATTTTACAACAGAGTAAAACCCAAGTTGATTTGGCAAAACAGAACCATATTATTTGTAAAGAATCACCTTTAGCGCAAGCGCATCAAACAACTTACCCATTTGTGCAAGGACCGATGACACGAGTGAGTGATACACCAGGTTTTGCCAAAGCAGTGGCTGATGGTGGGGCATTGCCATTGATAGCACTTGCCGTACTTAAAGCTGAACAGATTGATGGTATTTTAGCAGAATCAGAAAAGTTGCTACGTGACCAATCTTGGGGTGTTGGGTTGCTTGGTTTTATTGACCAAACACTTTATGAAGCGCAGTTACAAAGTGTGCTTAAACACAAGCCACCTTTTGCCTTGATTGCAGGTGGTAGACCGGATCAGGCCAAGCGGTTGGAAGAGCAAGGCATTAGTACTTATATCCATGCTCCAACGCCTGAATTATTACATATGTTTATTGGACAAGGTGCACGTAAGTTTGTTTTTGAGGGGCGTGAATGTGGTGGGCATGTCGGACCATTATCTAGCTTTGTGCTTTGGGAACAAATGATTGAAGTGTTGCTTGAGGATATGCCTAAAGGCAAGGAAAATGAATTCCAACTTCTTTTTGCAGGTGGTATCCATGATGGATTGTCTGCAACGATGGTCAATGTATTAGCAGCACCATTGGTGGCGCGGGGTGCCAAGGTTGGTGTGTTGATGGGCACTGTGTATTTATTCACTGAAGAGGCGGTGTCACAAGGTTCGATTCTACAAGAGTTTCAAAATCAAGCCATACAATGTGAAAGCACGATTAATTTGGTGACTGGT
>Ga0256829_1002465_pt1 | contig 13755 bp, 14 predicted proteins | sample 131447metaG_FD_185979 | JGI IMG/M metagenome (GOLD analysis project Ga0256829, IMG submission 185979) | Hydrothermal vent microbial communities from Lau Basin, Pacific Ocean - 131-447 | ecosystem: Environmental > Aquatic > Marine > Hydrothermal vents | place: Pacific Ocean: Lau Basin | collected...
GGGATCAAAACATTTGGAGGCACGAAAGAAAAAGGGTGTAGAAACTTTATCCAAAAGTGATAAGAACTCTCAAAAATATGTGTAAATTAGGTAAAAGAGTTAGGAGCTCAAGCTCCTAACTTCGTCATTACAAAAAGTGTCCGACCCCTTTAGGTTTTGCATCAGAAATATTGGTTTTTGTGGTTTGGATAAGAAGATGGTAGTGATTGTTCATAAGAAAATATACATGTAGTTTTATTTTTTGTTAGCAAATAGTGTTCAGTTATATGAAGAGGTCATGGCACAATATATCTTTTATGAATAAAAAGTGCCTGACCCCTTTTGATAAAGATTGAAGTTTCTTTGTCCCAAACCAAGTTTGGAAACAAAGAAAAAAACTATTTTTTTGGTATACTAACTGTTTTATTTAAATGAAAATAGCCATTAGTTGCATTTATTTCTGCAGTAATATTCCAATCTGCTCCGATTGTTGTATTAAATTCAATTGTTTTATTAGAATCAACCAATTTAGCTTTGACAAGACTACCACTATCTGATACATTAATAGGTTGATATGAGGAATTTAAATCTAATCCTGAACCATTATTTTCTGTTATATAAACTTTAGGAATACTTAAATTATTCCATCCATCAGGATTTTTTACTATTGTAAAATTTCTATCATTGCTAATTGTTCCAACATATATTGGTGCTCTGGCAATAAGTACATTCATGGTAGTAGTATTGCTATCACCAAACTCATCAGTAGCTGTCATTTTGATAGTAGATGTAAGATTACCTTCTGTTGTATCTGTTGTATTCACATCAAATGCATTTTTCACATTTGCATATTTTTTTGAGTCGACCAATTTAGATACAGCTGATGAATTAACATCTTTCAAATTAGAACCAAATGTGAAAGCAACTGTAGTGTTTACCTCATTTGTATTTACTGTTTGTTTAGTAATATTCATATCATATGAATGATTATTTAACAATATAGGCATCTCGTTTGTATCGCTTGCATTTGTTTCTACTGCAGGCAAAGAAGCATTTTTATCAGCATTACCAATTGTAAAGTTATTATCTGGTGCCGCATTAGCTCCTGTTGCACCCCCTCTCATATCCAAAACAGAATTATCAAGTAGTTTATATGCATTTACTCCTACGATATTATCTGTTCCTATGTCACTAAATGTTCCTCTTGCAAGTGGAAGATAAGTATTTTTATCTTTAGCACCAACTATAGCATTTTGAGGGTCATTTAACATTACCTGGACATTAGAAATAGTGCCATTTATATCATTCAAATCTTTAGTTGTGTTGATATCACTTGCTTTTTGAAGACTATTAACAATATCATTAAGATTAATATTTAACATATTACTACTACTACTACTAATAACATTTTTATCTAATTTTAGAGCAGAAACATTCATATCTTTTGAAATAACATTTGCACCATCTTTAGACTTGATTTGGAAGTTAACCATCGCACTTGGATCTACTGTAACACCTACTTTACCACTTGTGATATTTAAATCAAATGGAATTTCAGCAATAACTGATGAAGATGTATTTACATCATCTGCCATAGAAGTTTTAGCATTTTTGAAAGCTACCAAAAGTTTAAAAGGTGTATTTGAAACATTTTCATCTTTACTAGCTAAAGTCATATTTATATCAAGCTTATTACTAATATTATATTTAGCGCCTTTAGATGTATTCAATGTAGATGTATCAACTCCATCTATAGTAATCCCACTTACAGGGAATTTACCTTTGAGATTTGGAGAAGTTTTAGATGTTAAATTGCCTGTAGAAACAGTTTTTTCAAGATTCATATTTAAAATAGCATCATCAGTTAATGCACCATTTTTAGCTAAGTTTTCTAAGCCTTGTGCAGCTGATTTTGCATTACCTGTTGTAGCACCAGCAATCATACTTAACATAGTACTTAAATCTTTAGCTGGAGTTTTGGCATTGATGATTTTTTTCGCACCTGCTGCATCAACACCTTTAAGAAGTGCTGTAGCCAATCTGAATTTTGGATTTGTTTTAGCCAATTCAACTGGATCAGCTGTTTTCAAATCTATATCGCCTAAACCTAAGTTTTTAGCTATTGCAGTCAAGTTAGAATCTATCTCTTTAAATGTAGTTGCATTCAGATCTACACCTTTTTTAATAGAACCATTAATTCCAAACAATCCAGGGTTAGCAGTAACAACTAAACTTGTAATAGGTGAAGCTATACCTGAGTTAGCTGGAGCATAAATAACTGTATTGTTCAGTAATGTATCATTTGTATCATAACCCGGAACACCATCTGCTTCTATATATGTAGCTGGAGTATATATAAGACCCTTGCTATGATATGGATTACTAGTAATTTTGAAAAATCTAATCCTGCTTTGTATAGATGCATTTGCCTCAGGTAAAGTATATGTATTGCTACCAACTGTCCATAAACCAGTTGATGAATTTTTAGTAGTTAAATTGGCTTCTTTTAATGTTACTGAACCCATAGTTGTATTGTCATCTTTTAAATAAAACGCTTGAACTTTAGCATTATAAATATAACCATCGACTGCTTGCACAGAAGAAACAACACCCGAAGTTGAAGCTGGAGTTGAAGCTGGAGTTGAAGCACTACTGCTACCACCACCACTACTTCCACATCCAGCAAAACCTGTTACAAGCAATGTAGCCGCAACGATTGAAATTAAAGACTTGTTTATAGTCATTTTGACTCCTTTATTAAATTAGAATTTGCAAATCCTATCTATATTTATTGCAAAAAAACAAAATATATCCTATCACTATACTATATAAACTAATATAGTGATAGGACATATATTATTTGTTTTAAGCAATATACAGATAAAATACAACTGAATTATAGCATAGATACTATAAAGTTTTCTTAAATACTGTAATTTTACACATAAAATAAGATAAATTCTATAAAATATTCAATAAATCTTATTTATTAAGAATTATTTGTGTAATTATCAGCTTTTATAATATGCAAATATATGGGATTTTTTGTATTTATCCATATTGATATAGCTTTTTTACTTAAATATATTTTAAAATATTTAATATTTTTTAAAAGTGGCATTATCTTGATCGTTCTGCTATCTATATTCCTTAAATCTACATTTATCTTATGTATAGATTCTACTCTATAAAGTATATGATTTTTTAATATATAAAGCACATAAGGATTTGTTATGCCATACAATGAATCAGTGCTTTTAAAAATAGCTATATTTTTTTGAGAATTTATTTCTATATCTTTGGCTGTTGTAAAATCTTGATAAATAAGTCTTTTTAATTCTACTATTTTATAATCTTTCTTATACTCTTGGTAAGAAAGTTTCTTCTGTTTTTTTACCTGTGATAAAACACTATACATAACGAAAACAGCAATAGAAAAAACCGCTATGGCTATGATAATTTCAACCAAAGTGAAAGCTTTTCTTTTTTGAGTTATAGTATTCATTTGCTAACTATCCTATATATATGGATGCTTCTGCCGTTTTTGTTTTGAAAGTTTTGCTTATATATATAAAAAAGTGTTGATTTTTTTGAGTTATTTTTATCGCCGTTTTCATTAAATATTTGACTTATGGTGCATTTATAAAAAATTTTAGTATTTAGTTTTTTTAAAAAATCATCTTTCAATGAAATATTTTTCAAATAATCTTTAAAATATATCTTTTTTTCATCTTTTTTTATCGGCAGTGTATCTATGACAAAAGAGACTTTTTGTGATAATTGTTCTTTTTGCTTGACAAATGATAATATTTGTTTGTGATTGGAGCTTACTTTTAAAATTTCTATGGCAACTACGGCAAATATAGCAATAGCTATAAGGACTTCAAGAAGCGTAAAAGCTTTTTTAGTCATCATTCAGTCCGACTCTAACAGCCTCTTCAAGTGATGTCTCACCTCTTAGTAAAAGTTCTTTTAATTCATCAGTTAAAGTGCGATAACCTTTTTTCAAGACAAATTTCTTTATCTCGTGCTCATTCATTGTAGTTTTAAAAAGTTCTTTTAAGTCATTGTCAAGTTGTAAAAATTCACCTATAACTTTTCTCGTTTTGTATCCTGTGTAATTGCACTCTTTACATCCTTTTGCTTTATAATACACTCTATCTTTTGGCAAATCATACTGATCTGTATAATTTTCTGCTAGAGTATCTTCTTCTTTGCAGTGTAGACAAAGTATCCTTACCAATCTTTGAGAAAGTACTCCAAGAATCGACGAAGAAAGCAAAAAAGGCTCTATACCCATATCATGAAGTCTTGTGATGGTTGCTATGGAATTGTTTGTATGCAGTGTAGAAAGAACCAAATGTCCTGTAAGTGCGGCTCTGACTGCCATCGTAGCAGTCTCTTCATCTCTTATCTCGCCTATCATGATAACATCGGGATCTTGTCTAAGTATTGACCTTAGAGCCGAGGCAAAAGTCAAACCTACTTTTTCATTTATTTGAATTTGATTGATATTGTCCGCTTTATATTCTACTGGATCTTCAACTGTTATGACATTTTGAGTGGATGTTGCTATCTTTTGTAAAAAGGCATGAAGTGTGGTGGACTTTCCGCTTCCAGTTGGTCCTGTTACTAAGATGATACCGTGAGAATGATTGAGAAGTGGCTCAAAATGCTTGGATGTGGCAGGAGAAAAACCAAGCTCATCAATATGGGGTATATCTTCACTTTGCATAAGTATCCTCATAACAACCTTTTCACCATAGTAAGTAGGCAGTATTGATACCCTTACATCAAGGGTTTTGCCTGAGATCTTTACTTGAGTTCTACCATCTTGAGGAATACGGTTTTCACTTATATCAAGGTTTGAGATAACTTTTATACGACTTATGATGAGTTTTACTATGCCGGTATCAAGGTCTGCATTCTTACTTAAAACTCCATCTATCCTAAATCTAACTTCACCTCTTTTTTCATGTGTTTCTATGTGTATATCACTGGCTCTTTTTTTGATGGCTTGATAAAAGAGTGAATTGACAAACTTTATGATAGGAGCTGACTCTTCTGAGGTAAGAATATCTGAAGAAGTTCTTAGAAATTCTGTTAGAGAAAATTCTTCCTCTATCTCTTCTTCTTTATCGCTTTCTTGCATAGAAGATATCTCTTTGTCTGCTCTTAACTCAAGATATTTATTGTAAAGTTTTTCATAAGAGTCATCATCAAGCACAATAAAAGGATATTCTGTTTTCAATTTGGCAAAATAAGCAAGAGATTTTGATAGATATTCTTTAGAGCTACAAGCAGTCATTTTATCTTCTATGATTGTAAAAAGAAGATAATTTTTTAATGATATGGGAGTATCTATTTGCTCATCTTCAACAGGCGGAAGATCTATGTCATGATAAAGCTCAAAAGAAAGTATATCTTTCATGTTAATTATTGTCCACTACATTATCAAAGTTTATATCTTTATTTTTTTGGATTTTAGATTCATTTTTTTTGGATTTTTTTTCTATCTTGGCAAAAATCTTTTTATTATAATTTTCTTGTACTTTTCCATAGATAGAAAGAAATTGTTGCATTTTTTCAAGGCTAGAACTTTTAGCTATGATATACGGAGTTAGAATAATGACTATACTTTTTTTATCAAAACTTGTTTCTTTATGCCTAAATAAACCTCCAAGTACTGGAATATCGCCCAAAAGAGGTATCTTTTGAGTATTTGTAGAGCTAGTATTTTGTAAAAGTCCGCCTATAACTATACTTTCGCCATTAGTTACTATAACTTGTGTTTTTACTTCTTGTTTTGTGGTTGTAGGTCTATCAGAATTAACTGTAGTGTCACTCTTATCAACATTTTCTAAAATAGTACTGACTTGCAAAGTTACTTTATCATTGCTGGCCACTCTTGGTCGGACTTTAAGAGTCAAACCTATATCTTCTCTTTGGTAATTTACTGTTGTACCATTTGAATTTGTCGTTTGACCTACAAGAAATGATTTATTTTTACCTACATATATAGACGATTCTATATTGTTAACACACAATATAGAAGGGTTGGATATAGTTTTTGAAGCACCATTTTTTTGTAAAAATGATATGGCTGCTCCAATAGCTAAATTTGACGAAATATTATTGGTATTGATTATGCTACTTGCTATTGAGCTTGGAAGATTGATAGCATTGGCTCCGAAATCACTTGAAAAAGTAAGAAGGGATGAAGAAGAGACTCCACCTCCAGCTAAACCATACTTTATGCCGATTTGTTTAGCTTTTGTATCACTTATCTCTATAATTCTTGCCTGAACATATACTTGATATTTTTCTTTATCAAACTCTTTTAAAATTTTTTCCAAAGGCTCAATGGCTTCAAGTTTACCTATAAGAATAATAGCATTTATCTCTTTTGAATAAGCAATATTTGGTTTATCGGCAGAATTTTTATATTTTCTTTTTGCTATTATTTGAGAAAGTGTTGTAAAAGCCGATTTTGCATCCGCATTTTTAAGAGTTATTATTTTGGTAATTTCTTCTTTTTTCACTTTTACTTTATCAAGTTTTTTTAATTCATTTTTTAACTTCTCAATATTTTGTTTTAAGCCTATAAGCATGAGAGAATTTAATTCTTTATTTTGAAGTATAACTATCTTATCGTAAGGTATGGATTGGTTAAAAACATTTTTAGATATTTCTACAGCTTGCGAATATATATCTCCCAATTTTGCATGTTTTATTTTAAATATATCAACTGCTTTTTCTCTATTTTTTTCTATAAGAGTAACAATTTTTTGTATAGTTTCTATATTTTTAGGATAATCACTAATAAGTATAGTATTATTTCCTCTAATAGTTACCAATCTACCTGTTTTTGATAAAAATTGACGAATTTTGGAAGCTACTATATCTATTGGAATATTTTTCAAAACAATTTGTTTTGTTATCATTTCACCATATGGATTTATATAATCTTTTGGTTTGTAAACTTTAAGATTATTTCTTATTGCATCAGAAACTCGAACTACTTTTAAAAAACGGCCATCTTGAACCAAAGTATATCCTTTTGTATCAAGAACATTTAAAAGTATGTCAAATATCTCACTTTTATAAATAGGGGATGAGGATATAAAGCTTATCTTTCCTATTATTTGTTCCGGAAGAAGTATATTTTTCTTTTCTATTTTTGAATAAAGCTCTATAAGCTTTTTTATTTCTATATTAGATAATGAAATATTAACTATCTCTTTGTGTGGTTTACTTGGGATTTTAGCTTGAATATTTGAAAAACTCAATCCTGCTATCATTATAAAAAAAAGTATCTTTTTAAAATAATTCATATTCAATCTCCTTTTCTTTTTTATTTCTTAAAACTGTTAATTTTATCTCACCTATCTCTCTTTTTTTTATCTTTTTATAATAATCAAAAGCAACACCATAATTTATCAAAGGATCACCATTTATCTTTACAAGTATGTCACCTTTTTTTAAACCAATTTTTGTAAAAATTGAATTGGATTTTATCCATTTTATTTTAAAACCAACCAAATGTCCATTTTTTCTTGAATCATCAATACCTATATCATTCCATATTTTATTCAAATGATTTACATAATAATATACATTATCTTTTGCTAAAACGAATTTCTTTTTTCCTGGAACATTAGAAGAAATAGAGACATCAGAAGAAACACCTTCAGTACTTGGATGTACTTTAATATTTTTAAGATAAAGCACATAAGTAATTCCATTTTTTTGAAGTAAAACTTTTTTTGGATACAACTTTATCAATTTGTATCCTTGGAAGTTTCCTTTGACAGATATTATTTTGATACTATCTTTTTTTGCTTTAAGCCCAATAATTGCAAAATCGTTTGCCCCAGAAATATATATACCTTTTAAAAGCATATTTTTCATTAAAAGTGTAGGTTTTTCTTTTTTTTTCTTTTTTATTTTTATCTCTATTGCAAAATCTTTTTTTAATGAAAATTTTATATATGGTAAATTTGTATCTATTTTTGTATTTACAATATGTTTTGAAACAGGTAAAACAAAGCCAATAAAAAGTGCTATTGATTTGGCTATCAAAGCAATCCACAAAAAACACAAAAGTGTATTTAAAAAAGATTTTTTAGAAGTTATAAACATATCTATAACCTTTATTGCTTTTTTTCATTTGTCTTAAAGTGGCACTATATCTTGTTCTCATAAGTTTTGAGGGCTTTAAAATCAATATAATTTTTTTATGAAACAAATCTATGTAACCACTAACAACCCCCATTGCTCCATTAGCTTTTAGTCCGATATGGTTTAATATAAAAGGTGACCAATAAATTTTAATTTGAGATATATGACGTGGCATTATATTTTCGATAATTTCTGAAAGTATGGTATTTTTTATATTTATTTGAGTATAAAAAATAAATATATCAACACTTATATTTTTAATTGAAGCCACCTTTAAACCATTATAAACAAGTGAATTGTTCTTTAAAAGTAATTTAATTCCTTTATCTTTCGCTATTTTAGAATGTAAAATAACGTGATAAGCTTTAGTCTTATCTTTTAAATAATTAAAAATTTGTTCTTTTGGAAGAAAAATAATAAATAACTGTAGAAAAAATAACAAACATAAAAGAAAATAAGAAAATCTTTTTAATACTTTTATCATTTTGCTATCCTAATTTTTATAGACAATGAAGAATTATTTATTTTATTTACATCAAGTGCTAATATTCTTGTATTTTGATTTATCAGTGTATTTAAAATATATTTACTCGCGGAGGGTGTTGTTTTATTAAAGTCTAAGTCTAAAAAATCATAAGAAGCATGCTTGGTAAAACCAATATGTTTTGCGGATATATTCTTTAAGAAATTTTGTATTTTCTTCTCTTGAAATGAACTATTTTGCCATGTTTTTTTAAGAGTTACTATCTTTTGAGCTATTTTTTCAAGTTTTTGACTTTGTTCTATCAAGGCAGAATGTCTTGTTTCTTCATGATATTTTAATGATACAACAAATAATAAAACTAAGACAATAAAAGCTAAAACAAGAAGAGGATTAAACTGTTTCATAGGTTGAACTCCACTGTTAAAATAGAATTACGAACAACTATACTTTTTATATTGCCGATAGTTAGTTTTTGTTTAAAATAGTTTTTAAATATATTTACATCAGATGCCTTTGCCAATTTTATACTGAGTACACTACTTTTTTGATTTATTTTAAATAAAGTGATAAATCCATGTGTTCCGTATGGTGCCGACATAATTGTTTCTATAAAATTTCTTAAATTTTTCTGTATTTTATAGGTATTTTTCAACTGCATAAGAATGGATTTATTTTGAAAAGTTGTGTTTGGTAAATTATATTTTGAAAAAATTTCATTTTTTTGTTGTAATAAATTTTTATTGACATACAAAAGTTGAGCAGTATCTACAACATACAATAATATAATTAAAATAATAGGAATGATTAATTTATACAAAAAACTTTCACCTATAAAACTTTTATACCGCTTTAAAGAAATACCTTTTGTTAAATTAAAATTATTTTTTGAAATTTGAGATATCTTCTTACCATTAGCTGCCAAAGTAGAAGGTATGCGAGTCAGAATACCATTTATATTTATAAGTGAATAATTATTGTCTAAATCAATCGCCACATCATTGAAAACATTTTGTGCAAAATAAACTTTTTTTACATTAGATATATTAATATTCTCTTTTTCCAATGCTTTTAGAATATCTTGATCATCATAAGCAAAAAGCCAAAAAATATCTTCTTTTTGAATAGCTAAATAGCTTAATTTAGCAGAAGTTGTCAAAGATTCAAAAATAGATGGAAGATACTCTTTTGCTTGAAAAGCAAACCTGATAGGTAACTTTTTTTCTACAAACCAATAAAAAGATGGTAAAAGGACAACATCAATTTTTTTATCTAATGATACAATATCTTTATATACAATGCCACCTTTATCTAATACGACAACATGATGATCTTTTTGCTTAGAAAGCCATTGAAACATTAGATACCTTTTTTATTCTTATATTGTAGAAAAAACTTGATATTATATCTTTTTTATCCTTTAAAAATAATTTAATAATTACTTTTATTTTTTCTGTATTAGTTGTAATACCAAATTTTTCAATATCTTTTATTTCATTATTAGAGAGGCTCAAGTCTCCTAAAGTATTAATTATTTGTTTATAATGGCAAATATTTTGAATTTTTATATTATTACTACTATCAAAATATATAAGATTCCATAACTCACAACTTATATAATTGGCATCTAACCCATTACCTTCAAATGATATAATCTTTTTCCAAGGAATATTTAAAATATTATAATCTTTTGTTATAGATATATAATATTGTTCTATCTTTTCAAAATCCCTCCATTTATTTAAAATGGCACTATTTAGTGATGGTAGGTCTGTTTTAATATCCGTTAAAGTTGATTTCAGTGTTGTGATATCTATTAGAAGATTGAGAAAATAATTTGGAGAAAGAACTCCATAGCTTCTTAAAAAGGATACAAATCTTTCTTTTTGATATCTATTCCATTGCGATATATTGTTGATATTTATAGTGGTTGAAGATGGTTTTATCTCTATTACTGCTTTAGTGCCGTCTTTAAATTTTATAGGTATAAGAGAAAAGCTTTGCAAAAAAGCATCAAATGTATCTGCATCTTTTATATTTTTTAATTCGGGGGCTTTTTTTATAACTTTTATAATATCTTTTGTTAAGTATGAAAGTTGCATATAGTTTCTTATTTGAGTACTTGATTGCATACTTTTATCTGATAGTTGGAGTATTTGAGAAAGTATGATAGTTATTGTAAAAATAATAAAAAGTGTAAAAAGTAAAGCATACCCAGCTCTTTTATGTTTTATCAAATTATCCACCTATATTCATAGAAAATATCGGTAACAGCATAGCAGTAACTATAAAGCCTATAATGCCTCCAACAATGAGCATCAAAACAGGCTCTAATAAAGATAGTAAAATAGTAACTTTATCATGGTTTTCTTCAAAATAAAGCTCTGAAAGATTTTTCATAACTTCTTCTACTTCACTTGTTTCTTCAGCCAAAGCAACCGCTTGTATAAAAGAATCATTGACCACATAAGTCATAGCTGTAAGAGATGATGAAAGTTTTTTACCTTCAACAACTTTTGTTGATGCTTGCAAAAATATATCTTTTATAACCGAATTTTTAAGAATATTTGCCGAAAGATTGATAGCTTGAACTATTGGAATACCTGATTTTAAAAGTAAAGACATCATATATGAAAATCTTGCCAATTCTGTTTTTTCCATCAGTTTACCAAAAAACGGTATCTTTAGCAAAAATTTGTGGATAGCATATCTAAACGAATAATTATATTTCATCAATAATGCAAAAACAGACACAATAACTATCAAAAAAATAATGATAAATATACCATCTTGCTTTAAAATATTGCCTGTTGCTATGACTATTCTTGTTGTCAATGGGAGTTGCTGATGCATTTGAGAAAACATTGATGTTATCTTAGGAACAACAAAAGAGAGCATAAAGCCGACCATAAAAAATGAAATAACCAACATAAACAATGGGTATGCCATGGCACTTTGAATCTGTTTGTTTATCTTATCTTGCTCTTTTAAAAATCTAGCAAGTTCAAAAAGTACACTATTTAAAATGCCACTTGTTTCTGAGACTCTTATGGATTGCTTGTAAAAAAGAGGTAGTTTTATAATCTTTTGCTCATCCAATGCTTGATAAAATGTTTTTCCTTCATCTAAAAGTGTATTGATAGTTTGGAAAAATAAAAAAAGGTATTTATCATTTTTATACTGATTTGTTATAATTTTTACAGCATTAACTACAGTAATACCTGCTTTTAAATACATAGATATTTCACGACTTATCGAAGAGAGTTTTTTTGCATCCATTTGGTACTGTCTTTTTAAAGAAAAATTTCTAAAGTTAAGGCCAGTATCTTCTTTTAAAATATTGTATATGATACCTCTCGAAGATAATTTCTTTTTGGCTTCATCCCATGATGATGCTTCTATTTTTTCTTTTATTTTTTTACCGCTTGAATCAATTCCTTTATAGATAAATATCATCTTACTGTTTCCGTTTTCAAATTTTCAAAATAATTTTGTACACCTTCAAGTGATGAAAAAGATAAAGTATCATTAAAATATGGTGATAAATACAAAACTTTGCCATTTTGATACTCCAGTATTAGCTCACTACTACTTTTATTTGGATACAAATCAAATCTAAAACAAATTTTTTCTTCACTTTTTTTTGGCCGAATATGCAAAAATTCTTTTCTATTTATTTCACCATTATCGTTAAATACATAAAACTTTGGAATATCATTTTGTTTAAAAAGAGATTTTTTTATTCTTTTAATAATCTTACCACCATCATCATATATATTGCATTTTTTACACTTATCTCCACACAAAAGTATAACATGAGAATGATTCCAAAAAGGCAACAATACACTTCTAAAAGGTATTTTTGATTGTAGATACAATTCCTCTTTTTTAGGTTTGTATCTATTTAATATCAAAGTATATATAACACCTATAAGTATAAGAACTATCAACATTTCAATCAGCGTAAATGCTGATAGCTTATATTTCATTTTAGACATGTAGTAGAATATCTTATATCTGCCGCATCATTTTTACCACCCTCTTTTCCATCTGAACCAAGTGATATCAAATCAGGTCTTTTTCCGTTATATATGTATATAAAATTATGCTTCCATGAATCTTTAGGTAATTGTCCCTCTGAAAAATATCCTTGAGCCGGATAATTTGGGTATTTTTCTTTATTTGGATTTTTAATCAATGCTTTAAGTCCTTCTTCTGTCGTAGGATAAGTGCCTTGATCAGCCTTAAACATATCAAGAGTCTGTATTATATTTTTCATTTGTACGCAAACCAATTTTCTTTTTGCTTCTTCACCTTTTTGTATAAGGTTTGGCATCACAAGTGCCGCTAAAAGTCCCAATATGATGATAACTATCATCAGTTCAAGCAGTGTAAATCCTTTTCTCATTTCTTTTCTCCTATGCTTCTTTTTTTCTTATTATCTGACCTTATACATTATAATGAGCAAAGTGTGACAAGGTCAGTTATTATTCTTTTTCCAACCATCAAGTTAAGATATCTTTTTTTAGTCTTATACTTTTTAGTGCTAACTTAATAAATTTGTCATTTTCTATCTATTTAAGAGCCAATTCAAACATCAACTCTTTTGACAAAATAGTTTTATTGTCCTACTGCTTCTTATATTTGCAAGATTTGTACTACTGTTCTTGCATATTCTCTTGCAATCATACCAGTATAAACTTTATCTTAAGGTTTAACAAACAAAACATCCCTATCTTGTAAACTAAATTAAAGAATGTCCAAGTATAATACTAATTTCCTTAGAAGTTAAAGTACCAATTCTATTTTTAAATGTTTCACTCAAGAGGTATAGAATCAAAAATGAATTATTTAAAAGGAGACAGTATCCAATCTTGTTAATGTAATTGTACATAACTTTACCTAATATACCCATTAAGTCTACCTTTAAAAGTTATTGAAAATTAAGATATAATTTCTATTATACTTAGGATAGAATTTTGCCATTTTTTAAATCAATAAGTCTCAAACTGCCTGCTATAAACATTCCGCTAAAAATACCAAGACATAAACTCACACATCCTGTAAACTCCATACTGTTTAATATATTCCATTTATTTGCTATAGCAAACCCT
>Ga0256829_1002466_pt1 | contig 13755 bp, 8 predicted proteins | sample 131447metaG_FD_185979 | JGI IMG/M metagenome (GOLD analysis project Ga0256829, IMG submission 185979) | Hydrothermal vent microbial communities from Lau Basin, Pacific Ocean - 131-447 | ecosystem: Environmental > Aquatic > Marine > Hydrothermal vents | place: Pacific Ocean: Lau Basin | collected...
TGGCTCTTCTTGATTCATCTCACTGAGTTTTTCTAGCTTATCAGAGAAGAGCATTATCTCAATATTTCCATGAAAATCCATTAAGTTCACAATACCAAATTGATTTCCCTTTTTACTCATTTTAATTGTTGTCTCTTCCACTTTTCCAATAAAAACAGCATATGAACCATCTTTGACATTTTCAAGTTCTGAGGAGAGTGTGTAGTTGAGTTCATTTAACTCCTCCCGAAAATCATCCATAGGATGTCCTGATACATAAAAGCCTAAAGTATCTTTTTCAAAATCCAAAATTTCTTTCAGTTCGTACTCTTCTGAATTTGTGAGATTAAGTTCTACAGTTGTAATGGTTTCATCATCTCCAAAAAGACTCCCTACTGCATTTTTCTTTGCTTCACTTGATTTTTTAGCGGTATCTACAATGAGTTCTATTTGGTCAAGAAGTGCCTTACGTGAGTAACCATATCTATCAAAACCACCTGATTTTATGATGGCTTCAATGACTCGTTTGTTCACCTTACTTGGCTCAATGCGGTTCACAAAATCTTGCCAAGAAACATAGTCACCATTAGCTTCTCTCTCTTCAAGCATAGCATGAATGGCAGCTTCACCAACCCCTTTAATCCCACCGAGTCCAAAAAGGACAATATCTCTGCCCTCTTTTGTTATTGCTGAAAACTCTAACTGCGAATCACAAATATCTGGAGGACCTAGTTCTATACCCATGCGTTTAACTTCATCGATGTAGCGTACTACTTTCTCTGTGTTGTCCTTATCTGAGGTTAAAAGTGCTGCCATAAACTCATTTGGATAGTAAGTTTTGAGCCATGCAGTTTGAAAAGTAACCATGGCATACGCCGCAGAGTGAGACTTGTTAAACCCATATCCAGCAAACTTCTCAATCAAGTCAAACAATGCAGAAGCCAGTTTATAATCAAGTCCTAACTTTTGCGCACCTTCAGAGAAAAGTCGGTTATACTTCTCCATCTCCTCTACTTTTTTCTTCCCCATAGCACGACGAACAATATCTGCCCCACCAAGGCTCATACCACCGATGATTTGCACTATCTGCATAACTTGTTCTTGATACACAATCATCCCATAAGTTGGTCCAAGTGTATCTTTGAGCAGGTCAAAACTTACCTCTTCAAAGGGGTAAAAAACTTTTTTACGTCCATGTTTACGTTCTATAAAGTCATCAAGCATTCCAGACTCCATAGGTCCTGGTCTATAGAGTGCCAAGACCGCAATAAGGTCTTCAAAATTATCAGGTTTAAGGCGTTTGTTTAAGTCTTGCATACCACTCGATTCTATTTGAAACATTCCAACTGTTTCACCCGTTTGAATAACTTCATAGACTTTTTTATCATCTACATCTATATTATCCCAATTAACCTCTATATCATATCTACGTTTAATAAGCTTCACTGCGTTTTGGATAACATCAAGAGTTTTCAGACCCAAAAAGTCGAACTTAATTAAATCAATATCTTCCATATAATTGAGCGAATACTGTGTAACAAAAGTTGTTTCCCCAGAGGGCTTATAAATAGGTGTCTTTTTCCACAGTTCTTCATTGCTTATCACCACACCCGCAGCATGAATTCCAGAGTTGCGTTTGAGTCCTTCAAGCTTTTTAGCAAACTCCCAAACTCGCTTTGCATTTGCATCACTCTCTATAAGTTCAGCTATCTTAGGCTCTTTTTGAAACGCCCCATCTTTAAACTCCCCACCCTTTGTTTTTCCATTGAGAGTGATACCGAGTTCATCAGGAATGAGTTTTGCCATCTTATCGGCTTGGGAGAGTGGCATATCTAAAACGCGAGCAACATCGCGGATAACTCCCTTTGCAAGAAGCGAACCAAAAGTAATGATTTGTGCGACTTGATTACGTCCATACTTCTCTACCACATAGTCTATAACCTCGCCACGACGAGCCTGCATAAAATCCATATCTATATCGGGCATACTGACACGTTCAGGATTTAAAAATCGCTCAAAAAGCAGGTCATACTTCATCGGGTCAATGTCGGTAATGTCAAGCGAAAACGCAACCAAACTCCCCGCAGCACTTCCGCGTCCCGGCCCTACAGCTATCCCCATGCGTTTAGCAGCGATAACAAAGTCCCAAACAATCATCATATACCCTGGAAATTTCATAGAATTAATGATGTCCATCTCATACTCTAAACGTTCTCGATACTCTTGATGGCGTTCAGGGGGTACGATTTTAAGACGACGTTCTAATCCCTCTTTACATTTATAGATAAAATACTCTGCATCATTTTTATCCGCACCTAGCATATGCATTTTCTTTGCTTCTTCACTCGCATCTGCGGACAAAGGAGCATCATCTTCATGGTCAATGTTAAGTCCATCTTTTAAAGCATACTCTTTGGTAAATTTAAAGTTAGGCGGGGTTGGTGTTTTGACAATAGGCACAAACTCTTCTATCTTATCTACTATCTCTTGTGTGTGAGTAATTGCTTCTGGAATATCTGCAAAAAGTTTTGCCATCTGTTCAGGTGATTTAATATAAAACTCATGCACAGAGTGGCGCATTCGGTTTGGGTCATCATAGAGTTTATTCATCCCTATACACATAAAAGCCTCATGGTACTGTGCATCATTTGGGTAAGTGTAGTGCGTGTCGTTTGTCGCTAAAACTTTAATGCCTGTTTCACGACTTATTTTCAAAATCTGTTCATCTATAAAAAGCTGATCACCTATGCCGTGGCGCATCAACTCTAAGTAAAAATCATCTCCAAAAATATCTTGATACTCACGAGCCACTTCTATAGCACCTTCGTACCCTAATGCCCCATTTTTGACATTTCTTTCATTTTGGAGATTTAAGTGCCAACTCACTTCTCCTTGCAAACAAGCAGATGAACAGATAATTCCCTCAGAATATTCACGTAATAACTTTTTACTAATACGAGGAAAATAGTAAAAGCCATCTATGAAAGCCTGAGAAGAGAGATACATCAGATTTTCATACCCTTTTTTATTTTTCGCATACAAACAGACATGAAAACGCTGTTTTGTTGTTTTATCGTTAAGAGTTTCTCCATTGTGAATGTAGCCTTCCATTCCTATAATAGGTTTTAAATCTGCGGCTATCATCTGTTTATAAAAATCAATAGCACCAAACATATTGCCGTGGTCTGTCATAGCAACACTACTCATGCCAAGCTCTTTAATACGGGGAATAAGGTTACTTAATTTGTTTGCTCCATCTAAAAGGGAGTATTCTGTGTGAAGATGAAGATGGGTGAAGGGTTGTGCGCTCATGAGAAAAAACCTACTATAAAATTATTCTCTTATTATAGTAGATTTCTCTTTAAGTAATCTATTTTACTTTTTCTAGGTATTCTGCTTCAACAGTGTTTACTTTAATAGTATCACCCTCTAAAACATGGTAAGGCACTTGCACGACTGCACCACTCTCTAAGGTTGCTGGTTTTTTACTTCCACTTGATGTATCACCCTTGAAGTTTGGTGGTGTTTCTGTAATCACAAATTCCATAGTCTCAGGAGCTTGTACAGAGATAGCTTTTCCTTTATAAAAAACGATATCTACATTAATCCCATCTTTGAACCATTTTGAAGCATCATCACACTGCTCATATGTAAGACCGAGTTGTTCGTATGTCTCATTGTCCATAAATTGGTACATATCACCATCATCGTAAAGATACTGCATTGTTTTAAAGTCAATCGTTGGAACTTCAAACTTATCTCCTGCATGAATCGTTCTCTCAACTACTTTCCCATTTAAAAAGCTTTTCATTTTGAGACGTACAAATGCAGCCCCTTTTCCTGGTTTTACATGTTGAAACTCTACTACTTTATAAGGTACTTCACCTACGACCATTCTTACATTTTTTTTAATATCACTCATTCCTACTGTTGCCATTAAACTACCTTTAACTAATATAGACAGTATTGTACTAAAAAGGGGCTTAAACTTATAAAAATTGGAGTAAGTTTAGTTGAGATTATAATACTTATTTTATCAGATAATATACAAAGTCTATAAGTAAACAAATAGTAAATATTATTAAAAAAACTACTACTTTTAAAGTTAGTTTAAATAATAAAATGCAATACTCTTAGTGTTAAATTTATTAATAAAGGGGAATGAAACTATGAAAAATAAAATTTTAGTTTCTGTTGCTGCATCTGTTGCTTTTATGGCGATGAGTGCTACTACGGCGTTTGCTTATGATAAGAATCCGCCATTTAAACTTGACAAACTCAAAAAGTTTGTTAAAGTTGGTGATAACGGTAATAGAGTTACTGGTTATGAGCCGAAAAATGATTACAACATCTTTGTAAACTATGAACTTGGTATGCACTGTGTTGGTTTTGATATGGATTACTGTTGTGTAATTCCACCTTACAACTCTATTCAAGCGCAAGCTTTAAAAAGTGGAAAAGATGGTAGTTTACCAAAATTACTCTCTCCAGATGATGGTGTAAAACTTTATTACTACACAAGAGATAACTCTTATAGTGAAGGTAATAAAATGAGATACTTCGCTGTGCCTAAAGATGCTGATGGTGATGGTCACTTAGACTCTCCAAATGATACTGTTGCTAACTATGTTTGGACGCACCTTTTCATCTATGCTGACCTTGAGGGAACGAAACCTAAGGGTAAAACAGATAAAGATCGTTTAAGACTTGGTAGACAAATTCCTGCGAAAATTGACTGTGGACCTTCTGGTATGCCAATTTCTGGTGGTTACCTAGCATATGCTGGGAAGCATGGTGGTAACATCGTTTTTTCTGACACACTTGTTCCTGTTGTAAAAGATGTTAAACTTGTTTTAACAGCTTCATACCTTTGGGATGCACTTGGTTTACCACTTACTGCATTTAACGATAGTAGAAGAAAAGGTACAATCCGTTCTGTTTCAGAAACTGATTTCCAACCTTTCCAATACTCAACTGTAGAGCTTCACACTCGTGCTGGTTCAGCAATGCACACAAAAACAGGTCAAACTGTATCTTACTTTGGTACAAACCCTGTAGATATTCCTAACTGCTATGCTTGTCACTCAAGAAATGGTAAAGCTGCGCAGATGGCTAGAGATGAAGGTATCAAAAACAGTGATAAAGAGTACAACTACTGGAAAACTTATCCTGATGAGAGTGAATATATGGCAAGACTTGCAGAAGCTTCAATCAATATTCTTTCACTTCACGATGCACACCACGGTACAAACTTCATGAGAGATTATAAGCCTACTGCTATTGGTAACCGTCTTGGTGTTGTTGGTCTTGTAAACTGTTCTGACTGTCATGGTGATAATGTTTCTGGTAACCTTGTAACTCCACGTATCGGTACTGCTGGATACAAAGGTGTTCATGCGAAAACTTTAACTGAAGCAATTCATGGTTTCCACCTTGCAATGGTTCCAATGCCTGATGGTGCTGGTCGTTCACAAGCTTGTCAATCATGTCACCCTACTCACTTCCAAAATCCTAACATGAATGATGATTCAAATCCATTCCGTGTAACAGACAGATATGGTGAAGGTCGTTTCTCTAAAGGTGATATCCGTAAGTCTGGTGGTGGTTGTTATGTTAGACGTGATGCTCACTCTAACCCTAATGCTAAACCTCCGTTCTTCTTAAACAACTACGGTAAATGGCAATATCAAAATGTTTCATTAAAAGATGAAAACGGTAAAGATACTGCAATGAGAGGATTATACTGTACTAACTGTCATACAAAAGTTGCGCAAGCATTCCAAAACTATGATAACCTTACACATGATTCTAAACAAGAAGGTAAAACTTTAAGAAACAAATCACTTAAAGAGATGATCAAAGTTATCGCTGGTGGCGATGCTAAGAAATTTGCTGCTATCGCTGACCCGAAAGCAACTGGTGACAACGAAGTAATGTCTTACTACACTGATCACAAATCTGCAACAATCTTAAAAGCTGTTGGTAAAAACTTACCTGCTGACTTGAGAATGTGGAATCACCCTACTGGTGGAGAAGTTCCTTATGCTGCTGCATCTGGTGGTAATGACTGGTGGTTATCAGCTTCTGAGCCTCACTGTGCTGACTGTCACGTAGCTCCATTTGTTGAACAAGATACTGGTGGTAAATACTTCCCAATTGATTTACCAAACAAATATTCTCTATACAGATATTCAAAAGCACATGGAAACATAGCTTGTCAATCTTGTCATGAGTCTATGCACGGTCTTTATAGTACACGATTTGATGGTGCTGAAAGAAGTGTTGATGTAACTACACACCAACAAGCACTTCAATACTCTCCAGATGGTGAATATGCTGGTCCTGTAACTTGTGCTGCTTGTCACACTGTTAACGAAAAAGGTGTTCCTTTACAACTTAAAGACACTGAGTATGCGAATGACTACTGGGCTTCTGTTACTTTAGCTCACTTTATGAGAGGTGGTGATCAAAAACTATCAATCAAAGAGTTAGTTGCTAAGTTCCCATACAAAAAATCTACACATATTGTAGAAACTAGCTGGAAATAATCTTTCCACTTCTTATCCCTCTCTTGAGGGATAAACCCACTTCTATTTTCTTTTAAAACTTCTCTTACTGTTTACCGTTATAAAACTAACTTGTGGTATATTTTTACACTTATAACTTCAAGGACATGTATAATGAAAATCTATCTCTCTCCACTCCTCGCACTCTCTCTTTTAAGCACTATTGCAAGTGCAGAACTTGTAAAATCTTACTTTAAAACAGGCGAGCTTAAAGCTGCTACAAATTATGTAGATGGGACAAATACGAAACTCAAAGTTGGCATTAGAGACGGTATCGAAAAAGTCTACTATCAAATAGGTAAAATTGCCAATGAAGTCAACTATATAAAAGAAAAACGTGATGGCAAAATGACGTGGTACCATAAAGAAGGCTGGGTGATTAAAACACTCAACTATAAAATGGGAAAACTCGAAGGTGATGAAATAACTTACTATAAAAATGGTCAAATTAAAAGTATTGCTCACTATAAAAATGATCGTCGAGAGGGAGATAAAAAGTCATTCTTTGAGAATGGACAACTGGCTTCTATTATAAACTATACACATGGAAAAAAAGAAGGTATGCAAAAAGAGTACTTTAAAAATGGAAAACTCTATACACAAGTCCTTTATAAAAACAATTATAAAGAGGGTGACCAATTATGGTACGATAAAAATGCTCATATAACGAGTAAAATCTTTTACAAAATGGATAGACCTTTAAAAAGAATGAAAGAAGTACAGGACAAAGACCTTTCTCAAGTAACTATCAATAGCATTGATTTTTCTCCTCAAAAGATGAGAGATTAATGGAGTTTACCCTTAATGCAACAAGTAAAAATGCTCGTGCAGGGACAATAGTAACAGCCCACTCTACCATTCAAACTCCTGTTTTTATGCCTGTTGGTACCGTGGGAAGTGTGAAGTCACTTGATGCCCAAGATGTTGTAGAGCTTCTTGGTGCTGAGATAATTTTAGCAAACACTTACCATATGTATCTTCGTCCTGGTGATAAAACTGTTGCTAAGATGGGAAAACTCCATGACTTTACAAAATTTCCAAAGAGTTTTTTAACAGATAGTGGTGGTTTTCAAGCTTTTTCACTCTCTGACATCTCAAAACCAAAAGAAAATGGCATAGAATTCCGTTCCCATATAGATGGTTCAAAACACTTTTTTACTCCAAAAAAAGTGATAGATATTCAAACTAATCTTGGTTCTGACATCATGATGATATTAGATGACTTAGTTGCCCTCCCTGCAACACAAGAGCGCATAAAACTGAGTATTGAGAGGACAACCGCTTGGGCGCAAGAGAGTATTGATTATTTTCGTTCGCAACAAGCAAAAGGAATTTGTACAGAACAAAATATCTTTGCTATCATTCAAGGTGGCACAGATAAAGCATTTCGTACAAAAAGTGCTACAGAACTGTGTGCAATGGATTATGATGGATTTGCCATAGGTGGACTCAGTGTTGGGGAGCTTAACAATGAAATGTACGATACTGTTGCGCATACAACACAGTATATGCCAACAGATAAACCTCGCTATCTTATGGGTGTCGGGACTCCTGAGGATTTAATAGAAAATATCGAGCGAGGCATAGATATGTTTGACTGTGTTATGCCAACAAGAAATGCAAGAAATGGAACACTTTTCACTTCCTTTGGACGAATGAACATTAAAGGAGCTAAGTTTAAAGAAGACGCGGCACCTATTGACCCAGAGTGTCAGTGTCTTACGTGTAAAACATACTCACGTGCCTACATTAACCATCTTTTTCGTGCTCGTGAAATCACCTACTTTCGTTTAGCAACGATTCATAACTTACACTACTATCTCAATCTTATGAGAGAAGTTCGTGAAGCTATTGTAGATGATAGATTTGAAGCCTATAAAAAAGAGTTTTATAAAAAACGCAGTTAAATCACTCTGCCAAATAGCTCTTGCTTATAAAAAAGTGATTGTTGATTTTCTATTGTAAAACGATAGTTTGTATCAAATAAAATCACATCAGCCCTTTTCCCAATCTCAAGAACTCCAGCATCAAACCCTAAAATTTTTGCTGGATTTTCTACTGTTAATTTTACAAGTTCTTGCATACTGATTAATCCTGATTTTACAAGTTTTGTATAGTATAAGGCTAAGGCATCTCCTAAACCCTCACAACCATAGGCTGCATCATAAAATGCAACTTCTTTGTTGACAGGTGAATTTGGTTGGTGCTGTGTTGAGAGAACATCTATCTCACCATTTTGTAATGCTTTTTCTAACAGTTTTCTATCTTGCTCCGAAGATAAGGGAGGGTTGAGTTTTGCAGTTGTATTAAAGTGTTCACATGCTTCATCAGAGTGTGTCAGATGGTAGATGGAGACCTCACACTTCACTTGGACACCCTCTTTTTTTGCCTTACTTATAAGTTCAATCGAACGCGGTGAAGCGATAGAAGTAAAAAGTATCTCGATTTTAAAATGTCTTGCTATCTCTATCATACGTGAAACATGCAGAACTTCACTTAAATCGGGAATTCCTGCTAAACCAAGTTTGGAACTCACATCTCCTTCAAGCATAACCCCTGCATGCACAAGTGAGTTATCTTCAGCTTTACAAAAAAGTGTTCTTTTATACATCTGTACATACTGTGCTATCTTGATAGCAATATCGTTTTTAGCAAACGTACTCATGTATGGGACAATCGCACCTTTTTTAAGGAGTATTGCAATGTCACTTAAACTCATATCTTCTTTGAGAGAATTGAGCATCACATCTATCTTTACACCATCTACATGTGCTATACCATTTTGAGCAAACTCTAAAACAACTTCATTATCAACAGCAGGGGTACTATCTGCATTTAAAATTATATGCCCTACTCCACCTTTTTTCGCTTCTTTGGCAATTGCTTGAATGTTTTTTGCATTGAGATTACTATCTTGGAGTCTAATGTTTGTATCTATAAGTGCTGGTAAGAGATACGCTCCTTTTGCATCTACTATTTCACTTCCTTGAAGATTTTTTCCTAGTTCTACAATAACACCATCTTCTATACGAACATCCTGCTCTCTTGAACCATTCACATCACATACCACTGCGTTTACTATAAGCATTTTAAGACCACCTTAGATATAATTGTGTAATTATAGCATAGGAATAAAGATGAAAATTTTAGTATCTGCTTTGGAACATTCTGCCAACGTTCACCTGCAATCTTTAAAAAAAGATTTAGGTGAAGATATAGAGTTAGTAGGCATTTTTAACAAAGAACTTGGTGAGCCAATAATTGACCTGAGAAGCCTTGCTATTATGGGCATAGTAGATGCTTTAAAAAAATTACCTTTCTTTTTGAAACTCAATGCACAAATGGTAGATTTAGCACAAGATGCTGATAAAATTCTCCTCATTGACTCCTCTGGGTTTAATCTTCCTTTAGCAAAAAAAATTAAAAAAAAATACCCCGAAAAAGAGATTATTTACTACATTTTACCCCAAGCATGGGCATGGAAAAAAAAGCGCATTCCTATACTTGCAAAAACTGTTGACAGACTCTGTTCTATCTTACCTTTTGAACCAAGCTATTACCCACAAGATGCAAATATTACCTATGTTGGGCATCCTCTACTCGACCAAATCACCAAGTTTAAAACGAGTATCAATAAAGAAGTAAAAGAGGTCGTTTTTATGCCAGGCAGTCGTAAAAATGAAATCATAAATCTGATGCCTATTTACAAAGCTCTCTTAGCACAATTAGATGTCAATGCTATACTCATCATTCCAGACTTCTTTACACAAGAGGAAGTACAAAATCTCTACGGTGATATCTCACACTTTACAATAAAACACAATGCCCATGAAGCACTCTTGCAAGCTGATTTTGCATTCATTTGTAGTGGAACAGCTACCTTAGAAGCTTCTATTATAGGTATTCCTTTTACTCTCAGCTATATTGCGAAAAAATTTGATTATTTTGTGGGAAATTTACTTGTGAAGTTAGAACATGTCGGACTTGCTAACATTATGTTTGAAAAAGAGTATGGGAGGACTATGCATCCTGAATTTATACAAACAGAGGTAAGCATTCAAAATCTACTTGATTCATTTCATAACTACAATCGAGAGAGTTTTTTAGAAGACTCTCTTAAATTAAGAGAGTATCTTCAAAACGGCAGTTCAAAAAATGTTGCCTCAATTATAAAAAACTAGTGTTTGAGCATGACAACGGTATCGAGTTCATCTAAGAACTCTTTTTCGTTCTTATAGCCGTTGATTTTATATAAAATCTCTTCCTCGCTATTTAAAAAGAAAAGTGTTGGGGTTACGAAATGCTCTAGCTCAAGAGGTACGGGGTCTGTGTGAATGTCTAAATGCACAGCCACAAAGTCTTTGTTAAACTCTTGAATCACATTATCATTTTTAAGTACAACCTCTTTCATATACTTACAAGCAGGACACCCTTTTTGAGAAAGAATAACAAAAACGATTTTATTCTCCTTTTCTGCAATATCATAGGCATCTTCTAAATCTTTTACCCAATGTATCTCTGCTAAAAGTGAACTCACTACAAACAACAGTATTACAATTATTTTTTTCATCGCAAGCTCCTAAATTTTATTGAGATGGGCTAAAAACTCTGCTGGTTCTGTAAACCCAATAATAGTTTTTGATTGGAGAATATTCAAATTTGTATCAAAAAATATAATAGCAGGTGGTCCAAAAACACCATATTTTTGGCTGAGTGCTTTCTCTTTGTCACCATTTTTCGTGACATCTGCACGAATGAGGACAAACTCATTCATCTTTGCTCTCACCTTCGCATCTGCAAAGGTAATCTCTTCAAACTCTTTACAAGAAGTACACCAATCGGCTGAGAAATCAAGCATGATTTTTTTACCCTTAGAAGCTTCTAAAATTGCATCAAGCTCTTTTATAGAGCTTACAACTTGAAACTCTACATTTTTTTGTATTGTTTGGGCTGAAGCCGTACTTATATTTTCAGAGTGATTTAAAAATCCTAAAGGTTTTGTCATACTTGAAGCACCTGCTAAAAAGCCAATAAATAGAGAAACTGAGTAAATAAAAATAATCATTGCCACACTATGCTTAAAAAAGTGTCCACCTTTTTCAAACAGACCTAGAAAGAGAGAAAAACCAATACCTAAAACACTATACATAATCATAGTCACAGAAGGTGCAAGAACTTTTTCAAGCATCCATATAGCAACCCCTAGCATCACCACACCAAAAACCGCCGAAACTAAAGTCATCCAATCTCCTGGTTTTGGCATAAACTTTCCTGCACTCACACCAACAATAATCAGAGGCACACCCATACCTATACTCATACTAAAAAGAGCCATACCCCCAAGCAGTGCATCACCTGTTTGCCCAATGTACACTAAAGCACCCGCAAGAGGAGCCGCGACACAGGGACCAACTATAAGTGCTGATAAAAATCCCATAATAGCCACACCAAAGTAACCCGATTTATGCTCTTTAGAACTGATTTTAGATACAAATGCATCAGGCAATTTTAATTCATAAAACCCAAACATACTCAATGCAAGTGCGACAAAAATCAATGCAAAAGAGTAAACTACCCAAGGTGTTTGCAAGGCTGCTTGAAGATTTGCTCCAAAAAGACCAGCCAAAACCCCTGCTATAGTATAAGCCACTGCCATTGAAATCACATAGGTAAGAGAGAGGGCAAAAGCTTTTTTCGTTGTTATCCCCTTCCCTTGAGAAATAATTAATCCTGAAATAATAGGAATCATAGGAAACACACAAGGTGTCATGGCAAGGAGTAATCCAAATCCAAAAAATGTCAAAAGTATAATAAAAATATTGCCATTTTTAATGGTATCTGCAATAGTATCTGTTTGTGATTTTTCGACTACTTGAGGTTTTTCATTTTTAGGAGTATTTGTGTTTGTTTCTAATTTACTACTATCTACCGTGAGCGTGAAACTTTTTTCACTTGGTTCATAACATATCCCATCATCAGAGCATCCTTGATAAGAGACTTTCACAGTCACCTCTTTTTTTCCGCTAGTTCCTGACTCATTTGCAAGATGTAAAATAAATTTTGGAGATTCTAAAAAGACTAAAGTATCATGATGTTGCACTGACTTTGGAGAGATCATTTTAGAGACCACAATCCCCTTGCCATCAACTAAGGTAACATTTACTTTTTCTTCATACACATAAATTTTTTCACCTAAGACAATGCCTGCTTCTATCTGTTCTTGAGAATTCACCTGTGCATAAGGCTTAAAGGCATCATTAGGCATTAAGAAATCACCAGCTTGAAGCAGAGTGAAACTCAACACCATAAGCATAACTGTTTTTACAATAACATTCATTTTATTTCCTATTTTTAATTAGGAAATTATATCATGTCTATGTGTATAGTTTGTGTATAAATTTTAAAATAATCCTCGAGAAAAAGAAAATCCAAAAGAGGCTTTTGTTATGGACCTGTCATAATCAATAAGACTCTCGCCGTATCCGCTAAAAATTTTGGTATACCAATACATATTGTTTGAGCCAAAAAATGGATACATCCAGCCTAACTCTACGGCACCCTTCTCTCCAGCACCCATTCCAAAATTATAACGAAACATTGTCGAGACTTGGTGTTTTCCATACAGATACTGAAGATGAATATCTCCATATCCATAATACTCTATAATATTTGGATTATCATCCCCATTTTGATTAGGATCGGTGACAGAGCCATCAGGATTAAATCCACTACCATTGTAGTAGCTATCACTCTTGCGTTTTTCGGGAACTTTATACCAAAGACGTGAAGTTAAAAAAAGATTATCCCACTGCCACAAACCACTCACTTGCATTCTATTCCACGAACGAGAAGCATAACCATCTCTTCCATTAGATTGGTGTAAATACCCATAACGGATACTTTTTAAACCAAAATTTTCATCCAAATAACTTGAAGATGGGACAGATAAAAAAAGTTCTGGTTCAAAATCCATCTCACGAAATGGTGCTGATTTATTATATATTTGCCACCATACTCTTTGTGTATAAGCTGCTACAAAAGATTCATTCCAGCCAAAAAGATTATAAGTCAAACGTTTTTTAAAGCTGATTTGAAACTCTACTTCTTTGTTTGAGTACTCACTATAGAGTTGTTGCTGGGGAGTAAGCGGTGCATTTGGAGGAATTAATTCAGAAAATCTTCTATACTTGCTACTTGCGACACCAAAGGG
>Ga0256829_1002467_pt1 | contig 13749 bp, 17 predicted proteins | sample 131447metaG_FD_185979 | JGI IMG/M metagenome (GOLD analysis project Ga0256829, IMG submission 185979) | Hydrothermal vent microbial communities from Lau Basin, Pacific Ocean - 131-447 | ecosystem: Environmental > Aquatic > Marine > Hydrothermal vents | place: Pacific Ocean: Lau Basin | collected...
AACCTTGGTATATTCAAAGGGTGAAAGATGTTTAATGTTTTTTTGATACTTTTTGTATTTGCAGAGCTTAGTTTTTATCTCCTTATCGCGCAGACTGGTGTGGTGGAAGTATTTCATTCTGATATTTTCTCAATTATGTATTTGCCTATAGGCGGTATAATAGGAACATATTTGAATGTATACATTCCTTTTAAAACAGACCATAAAGCCATCGCTTTGCTCGCCCTACAAATGTTTACAACACTTTTTTATCCAGATTTTAATGCTGTGACACTCTTTCTTCTTGGTTTGAGTGTCGGGGGTATTTCTCCTATTATTATTCAAACATTGAAAAAGGCTACACTTATTGATTTGGGTGTTGCCCTTGGTCTGTCTTATACCTTTTCAACACTACTTTTTAATACTAATCCAATGCACAGAGAAATACTCGGGCTTTTTTTGAGTCTCGCTGCAATGATTGGGTATCTATTTTTACAAAGAAAAAAAATTACTGCAGAAGCCCTTTGTTTTAATAAATTTTATTCCTACCCTCTTTATTTAATGGTGATTTGGGTATTTTTAGATTCATCACTCTTTGAAACACTCTCACGTGATGATATGATGGCTATTTGGAGAGGTGGTTTTAGCACTGAAATTATTCTTTTTCATCTTTTAGGCGTTGTCGCTGCAATTAGTATAAGAGTAGAATATTCACTCAAAGCACTCTTGATTAGTTTGCTTTTTGTACTCTCTTATCTCTCTTATTTTATGCATGAAGCACTTTTGCTGAGTGTAGTCTATCCCTTTGTTATATCGTATTATAATATTGTGATTTTGCAGAGTCTCATCAAAGTAAAGTCTTTAAAAAATATAAGTCTTTTTATGGTTTTTATAGGATGGATGGCTTCTGGAACAGGACTTATGGTGGCATTGCATGGTTTTATTCAATATGTGCCAATTCTATTATTAATGGTGCTATTCTTTGATATAGTCAAACAATTAAATTTTACAAAAGGAGTTATCTCATGGTTAAGAGAATAATGTTTTTATTGGTGTTGCCATTGGCAGTTTTTGGAGGCAATTTAAGCCTGACAAATGGGCTTATTCAAGCACATACAAAAGTCTTTGGAGACACATCAATTAATCCATCTGTTAAAAATATACAGGCAGATTTATCAATGCAAAATAATAATATTACTGGTATTAAAGGAACAATATCATTTCCTATTATAGATTTTAAATCATCTGAAAGTGTCAGAGATGAGCATATGCAAAAGATGTTTAGTATGACAACATATCCAAGTATTACTTTGCAAATCAATAAAGTGAATGTACAAAAAAAGCACTATGTAATAGAAGGTATTTTAAATATGCACGGGGTTAAAAAACCGATTGATATTAATAGCTCAATTATGCAAAATGGCGACACTGTAGCCATCAATGCAAATTTTAGTGTCAAAGTCAGTGATTATGGAATGGAGCCACCTTCATTACTTTTCTTTACAGTAAGAGACAAAGTTGATATTAATGCTTCTATTACACTTAAAACAGAAGAATAAATAAAGTTTTTGGATTAATTTTGGTAGAATTAATCCATGTTAGAACAGTATAAAGAAGCGATTGAAAAAAGCAATATTATCTCAAAAACCGATGTGAATGGTATTATAACTTTTGTAAATGATGAATTTTGCAAAATTTCTGGCTACTCAAAAGAGGAGCTCATCGGTAAAAATCACAATATTGTCAGGCATCCTGATGTATCTGCTGCCCAATTTAGAAAATTGTGGCAAACTATTAAAGCAAAAAAGACGTATAAAGCTACAGTGAAAAATAGAGCAAAAAACGGCTCTACCTTTTATGTCAATACCACGGTCATTCCTATACTTGATACAAATGGAAATATTGAAGAATTTGTAGCCATTCGTTATGATGTTACTAAAGAGGTTTTTTATAAGCAGAGTCTCGAACTCAAAGAAAAAGAGCTGCAAGAACTCAATGCAACATTGGAAAAAAGAGTATTGCTTAAAACAAAAGAACTTAAAGAATTAAATGAGACACTTGAAAAAAGAGTGCAAGATGAAATAGAAAAAAATGAGCAGAAGCAGAGAATAATGTTTTGGCAGTCACGTCTTGCAAGTTTAGGTGAAATGCTTGCAAATATTGCACATCAATGGCGACAGCCTTTAACAGAACTCAGTCTCACACTTTTTAGCCTGAAAAAAGCTGCTTTACATGAGAACGTGGATGAGATGCAGAGTTTATACCATGAGAGCAAAAATATCATCCAAAATATGTCTACGACTATTGATGATTTTACCAACTTTTTTAAGCCAACAAAAGAAAAATATTATTTTAAAATAGCAGACAGTATTAATGAATCGCTGAGTATTTTAGAAAAAATTATTATAAAAGAGATGATTAGTGTAAATACTGAATTTGAAGATGTAGAAGTTCTTGGTATTTCAAATGAGTTGACGCAGGTACTTATTAATTTGATTCAAAACTCAAAAGATGCTTTTTTACAATCTTCTGTTTTAATAAAAGAGATAAATATCCGTGTAAAAAAAGAAGATACTTTTGCCGTGATAGAATTTGAAGATAATGCAGGTGGTATTAAAGAAAAAGATGTATATAAAATATTTGAGCCTTATTTTACAACAAAACACGCTTCGTCTGGTACAGGTTTAGGGCTGTTTATGTCAAAAATGATTTGTGAACAGGGCTTAAACGGTTCTATCAATGTGAAATCGAAAAAAAATTCTACAATTTTTCGTATCAAAATTCCATTGCAAAATAGGAATGAAATTGATGCGAAATAAATTTTTAAAAAGTCTGAAAGTTTTACTTGTTGAAGATGAAGAAAAATTAGCGTTATTACTTAAAAATGCTATTGGTGATAATTTTCATAGTTTTTTACTTGCAAAAGACGGCGTAGAAGGTTTAGAACTGTATAAAAAAGTTTTGCCAGATATTGTGATTACGGATATTATGATGCCAAATAAAACTGGTTTAGAAATGGCACAAGAGATAAAAAAGATAGATCCAAACTGTAATATAATAATACTCAGTGCATTTAGCGAAGTTGATAAATTTCTAACGGCTATTGATGTTGGAGTGATGAAGTATTTTATAAAACCTTTTGACCCTGATGAAGTTTTGACATATATACTTTCAATGGAAGAAAATATAGGTAAAAAACAAATCATTTTGCAAGATGATTTTACTTTTAATAAAACGACAAAAAGTCTGTATAAAAAGAATAAATATATTGCACTTACAAAGAAAGAAGTTTTATTATTAAATACGCTACTTGAAAAAAATTTATTGCAATATGAAGAGATTAAAAAGTTGATTTGGGATGAAGATGCAAGTGATGAGAGGCTTCGAACATTTGTAAGACGTTTTAGAAGTAAAACTTCAAAAGAGTTATTAATTAATAAAAAAGGGCAGGGCTACCAAATAGCCCTAGGCTAAATTATCTCCATTCTACATGTAAATTATTTGAGAGTTTTGATTTGTCAAAAGATAGGGAAGATTTTTGCAAATTTCCAATGGTGCTTTTTGTATCTAAAAACTCTTGAATATAGTAAGTATTATCATAGCCTCTGTGTTTTAAATCAGACATAATAGAGTTTATATCATTGCAATTTAGTAAATCTACATGTAAGGTCGTTCTAACTTCAAATGCTATATTACCTGTTATAAGCATATCAAGTGTTTTGCTAAATTCATTGTATTTATTTGAGTGGGTTATTTGTGTAAATTTTGATTGTGGAGCTTTATAGTCAAGGGCAACATAGTCGAGCAACTCTAAATCTATAAGCTTCTTTACATGTAAAGGGTTTGTACCGTTGGTATCAAGTTTTATTAAAAACCCGAGTTTTTTGATTTGTCTGCAAAAATCGGTCAAGTCATAAAAAGAGGCTTCCCCTCCTGAGAGGACGACCGCATCTAAAAGAGAGACTCTTGTTTGCAAAAAGGAAAGAACATCCTCAAAAGTATAGCTACCTTCTTTGGCAAAGACTATATCCTTATTGTAACAAAAATCGCAACGCATATTGCATCCGTTGAACCAGACAATACAAGCCAGCTGATTAGGATAATCAAGATGTGTAAATTTAGTTATATCATAGATACACTTTTTATTCTTTAAACTGTTTTCGCTGTCGGTGTTCACCTGTTTTTCCTATATTAAAACTTTCAACAGGTCTATGATAGCCCATAACACGAGTGTAAACTATACATTTTTGTCGATTTTCTTTGACTAATTCTAAAATTTCATTTTTACTCATGACGCTTCCTTAATTTTATTTTTATATTCATTAATCAGTTCTTCGTCGCATTTCGGGCAGTATTCATGTTCTCCCGAGAGATACCCGTGTTTTGGACAAACTGAAAACAATGGTGTAACCGTAATATACGGCAGTCTGAAATTTGTAATGACATTTTTTACCAATTTACGGCAGGCTTCGGTTGAGCTGAGACGTTCTTGCATGTAAAGATGTAGAACTGTTCCTCCTGTATATTTTGTTTGCAAATTATCCTGCAGTGTTAATGCTTCAAAAGGATCATCCGTAAGCCCTACAGGGATTTGCGAAGAGTTTGTATAATAAATGTTCTCATCCATGCCGGCTTGTATGATTTTACTGCCGTATCTTTTTTTATCTTCTTTTGCAAATCTGTATGTTGTTCCCTCTGCAGGTGTCGCTTCAAGATTGTATAAATTACCTGTTTCTTCTTGAAATACCACCATCTTTTCTCGTATATGGTTGAGTATTTCTGTCGCAAAATCAATGCCTTGTGTTGTACTAATATTGTATGTTCCACCTGAAAAATTCAAAATCATTTCATTCATACCATTAACACCAATGGTAGAAAAATGATTTTTAAATCCCGGCAAATATCTTTTTGTGTATGGAAAAAGCCCTCTATCATACATTTTTTGAATGAAAATTCGCTTTTTTTCCAAAGTGGATTTTGCATATTCCATTAAGGTGTCAAGTTTTGCTATAAGAGCTGGCATATCTCCTTTGTATAAAAAACCGAGCCTCGCCATATTGATAGTGACAACACCTATGCTTCCTGTCATTTCTGCACTGCCAAACAGGCCACCGCCTCGTTTAAGAAGTTCTCTTAAATCAAGCTGTAGTCTGCAACACATACTTCTAACATGCCCTGGTTTATATGCCTCTGCATTTGCTATAAGTTCGCCATTTTCATCTCTTTTGTATTGGCTCCCTATGAAATTTTGAAAGTAGGAAGAGCCAATTTTTGCCGTATTTTCAAACAGCAAATCTGTATTTTCACCATACCAGTCAAAATCTTCAGTGATATTGACTGTAGGTATAGGAAATGTAAAAGGTTGACCAGTTTTGTCGCCCTCTGTCATAATCTCGTAGTAAGCTTTATTGATGATATGCATCTCTTTTTGAAAATCTTTATAGGTCATACTCGTGAGGGATGAAACACCCCTCTCTTGTGCTTTGAATCTAAGTTGAGTGCTTGAAATATTTTTAAAAAGATGCTCTTGCTTACAGGTTGGGATTTGATCCTTCAAATCATCAGGAACATTCCAATCTATAGTAATATTTGTAAAAGGTGATTGTCCCCATCTAGCAGGAACATTTAAATTGTATATGAAACTACGAATACTTTTTTTTACCTCCTTATATGTGAGTTGGTCCTTAAAAAGATAAGGTGCTAGGTATGTGTCAAATGATGAAAAAGCTTGTGCTCCAGCCCATTCGCTTTGTAAAATACCTAAAAAATTTGCCATCTGTCCAAGAGCTTCTCTGAAATGCTTAGGTGCATTACTTTCTACTCTTCCTCGTACTCCGTTAAATCCTTCATCCAGAAGAACCCTTAAGCTCCAACCGGCACAATAACCGGTTAAACAGTCAAGGTCATGTATGTGATAGTCCCCGTTTCTATGTGCATACCCTTCTTCTTTAGAGTAAATTTTATCTAGCCAGTAATTTGCTATAACTTTGCCTGCAGTATTGTTTACCAATCCTGCATTCGAGTAGCCTGTGTTCGAGTTTGCTTTGATTCTCCAGTCACTTCCGTTAATATACTCTTGCACAGTTTGCGTAGAATTAATATACGTTGTATCATCTTCAATAAGCTTCTCTCTTTGGAGCTTATGCAGATGACGATAGAGCATAAAAGAACGCATAACATCAAAATATTTTGCTTTGTATAATTCTTGCTCTATAATGTCTTGGATGTCTTCTACAGCAATAACACGTTTTGTATCAAGCTTTTGTATAACTTTTATATAAACTGCTTCGTCAAAATCTACATTTTCACTTAAAAAAGCTTTTTTTATGGCATCTTCTATTTTATACGAGAAAAATTGTTTGTAAGAACCATCTCTCTTTAAAATATGTTCTACCATCTCTGCTCTCCTTAAGTGATGCTGACAGTTTATAAAAAGTGCTGTTAAAAATCCATAACAAAATTTGTCACTTTTGTGTCACTCAAAGTGCCAGATTACTTGTAAATATGTAAGGTTTAATAATACTTTTACATTATTTTATGTATAATTCTCATCCACTTTACTGTTTTAACAAAGCAAAGAGTATTTCTATCTATGTAATAGCTACATAGTTAAAAGTATTGGCAAGCGAAGTTACAACAAGTACTATGTGCTTGCCTAGAGGCAGTAAAGATGTTACCACAGGAGACTTTCAATGAAAGTACGTGCTTCAGTAAAGAAGATGTGTGATGACTGTAAAGTTGTCAAAAGAAGAGGTATTGTAAGAGTAATCTGCAAGAACCCTAAACATAAACAGAGACAAGGATAACCATGGCTCGTATTTCTGGTGTAGATTTACCTAAGAAAAAAAGAGTAGAGTATGGTCTAACATACATCTATGGGATTGGTCTTCATACTGCTCGTCAAATATTAGACGCAACAAGTATAGACTATAATAAAAGAGTTTTTGAACTAAACGAAGCTGATGTAGCTGCAATTACTGCGGAAATCCGTGCTAACCATATGGTTGAAGGTGATTTACGTAAAAAAGTAGCTATGGATATTAAAGCACTTATGGATTTAGGTTCATATCGTGGTCTTCGTCACCGTCGTGGTCTTCCATGTCGTGGTCAAAAAACTAAGACAAATGCGCGTACTCGTAAGGGTAAACGTAAAACTGTCGGCGCAGCAGCGTAAGGAATTAGTATGGCAAAAAGAAAAGCTGTTAGAAAAAAAGTAGTAAAAAAGAATATATCACGTGGTATTGTTCATATTGCAGCATCATTTAATAATACACTTGTAACTATTACTGATGAAATGGGTAATATGATTGCTTGGAGTTCTGCTGGAAGCCTTGGTTTTAAAGGTTCTAAAAAATCAACTCCATTTGCTGCTCAAGCTGCTGTTGAAGATGCAGTTGCAAAAGCTCAAGTACATGGTATAAAAGAACTTGGTATAAAAGTTCAAGGTCCTGGTTCTGGTCGTGAAACTGCAGTGAAAGCTGTTGGTGCTATCGAAGGAATCCGTGTTACATTTATGAAAGATGTTACACCATTACCACACAACGGTTGTCGCGCACCTAAGCGTCGTAGAGTTTAAGGAGATTACTGATGGCAAGATATAGAGGTCCAGTAGAAAAAATCGAAAGAAGATTTGGTGTAAGCCTTAACCTAAAAGGTGAGCGTCGTTTAGCAGGAAAATCTGCTATAGAAAAGCGTCCTTATGGTCCAGGTCAACATGGTCAACGTCGTAAAAAAGTTTCTGAGTATGGTTTACAACTCAATGAGAAGCAAAAAGCGAAATTTATGTATGGTATTTCTGAAAAGCAATTTCATGCATTATTTACAGAAGCTAATCGTCGTACTGGAAATACAGGTACAAACCTAATTACATTAATTGAGCAAAGATTAGACAATGTTGTTTACAGAATGGGATTCGCATCTACTCGTAGATTCGCTCGTCAACTTGTAACACATGGTCACATCTTAGTAGATGGTAAAAAACTTGATATTCCTTCTTACCGTGTAAAAGCAGGTCAAAAAATAGAAGTAAAAGAAGCTAGCAAAGCTAACAATCAAATTGTTCGTGCTATAGAGCTTACAAACCAAACTGGTCTTGCTCCATGGGTAGACATTGATGCTGAAAAAGTATTTGGTATATTTACTCGTCTTCCAGAACGTGATGAAGTTGTTATTCCAGTTGAAGAACGTTTAATAGTTGAACTTTACTCGAAATAATAATTAATATAAAAGGCGTAAAAGATATGAAAAAAATTAAAACTACTCCACTCGCTCCTCAAGAGTTTGAGGTAGAACAAATAAGTGATAATGAAGCTAATATAATGGCATACCCTTTTGAAGTGGGGTATGCAATATCATTGGCTCATCCACTTCGCCGTTTTCTATTAAGTAGCTCAGTTGGTTATGCACCAATCGCTATTAAAATCGAGGGTGCTAAACATGAGTTTGACTCAGTTCGTGGTATGCTTGAAGATATTTCAGATTTTATTTTAAATCTTAAAGAGATTCGCTTTAAATTAAACAATGAGGCAACAGAGGCAGAATTCAACTATAGCTTTGCAGGACCTTGTACTATTAAAGGTGCAGATTTAGGTAATGATGAAGTAGAAGTGGTAACACCTGATGCTCCTCTTGCAACTTTAAATGAAGACTCAACACTTAACTTTAGTATTAAAGTTGCACAAGGCATCGGCTATGTTGCAAGTGAAGATACTGCTATAGAAGTTGATGATGATGATTATATCGCGTTAGATGCATATTTTACTCCGGTAAGAAGTGCAACATATAAAATTGACAATGTATTGGTAGAAGATAACCCTAACTTTGAAAGAGTTATTATGAACATCAGAACTGATGGGCAAATTTCTCCTATTGATGCATTTAGAAACTCTTTAGAGGTAATGTATGCACAATTAGCTGTGTTTAACTCAGAAATTAGCATAAAAGCTCCTACAACTATTGAGAGAGTTGAAGAATCACCTGATTTGAAAAAACTAACAACTAATATTGATAGTTTAGGATTAAGTGCACGTAGTTTTAACTGTCTTGATCGTTCAAGTATTAAACTTATTGGTGAAATTGTACTTATGAGTACAAATGATCTAAAAAATGTTAAAAATCTTGGTAAGAAATCATATGATGAAATCGTAGAAAAAGTTCAAGAGTTTGGTTTTGAAGTTGGTGCTGATGTAGCTGATGATGTAGTCACTGCACTGAAAAAGAAAATAGAAGCCGTTCAGGCGTAACAAGAGGAAGAAGATATGAGACACCGTCATGGATATCGTAAACTAGGTCGTACGAGTGCACACCGTGCAGCTCTTTTAAAGAACCTTAGTATTTCGTTAATAGAACATGGTAAAATTGAAACAACTGCTGTAAAAGCAAAAGAGCTTCGCTCTTATATTGAGAAACTTATCACAACTGCTGGTAAGAATGACTCAAATGCACACAGATCAGTATTTGCTGCGCTTCAAAGTAAAGAAGCAACAAAAACTCTAGTAAATGAATTAGCACCTAAGTACGTTGATCGTGCTGGTGGATATACTAGAATTACTAGAACTCGTATTCGTCGTGGTGATGCTACACCAATGGCATTTATCGAACTAGTATAATAATAACTTTTGCAATAATAGGCTTATGCTCTGTTATTGCAACTCCTTTTAAAAATTCCCAATTCTAAAATACTTACAACATAGGATAATATTATGAGTAATTTCGCATTCGGAACATATAGAATTACAGATGAAAACTCCCTCCATATTGAAGCACTCAAAGAAGCAGTTAATGCCGGTATTGAGCTTATTGACACAGCCACAAATTATACTGATGGCGGAGCTGAGCGAGCTATCGGAAAAGTTTTGCGTAACTTTTCTGATGAAGTTAGAGATAAAATAAAAATCATTAGTAAATATGGATACATTCAAGGCTCAAATATGCGTCAGCATAAAGAAGAGCCTTTTGAAGATGTAGTTGAATTCAGTGAAGATTGTTACTACTCCATAGCAAAATCTTTTATGAAAAACCAGCTTGACGCATCACTTGAGCGATTACAACTGAATTCAATAGATTGTTATTTGATTCATAATCCAGAGTATTATATTTATGATGCCCTCAAAAAAGATAAAAATAGAGATGATATTCTTGACACGATGTTTGAGAGAATATATGAAGCATTTGTAGGACTTGAAGAAGAGGTCAAAGAGGGAAGAATCAACTCTTACGGCATTAGCTCAAATAGTTTTGCAAAAGCACAAAATGATGCAGAATTTTTACCTTATGAAGATTTACCGACATTAGCACAAAAAGCAGCACAAGAAGTAGGGAATAAAAAACATAGTTTTACAACAGTGGAATTACCGATTAATATCATTGAGCAAGAGGGTCTAAAGTGTGCACAATGGGCAAAGAGAAATGGTCTGCGTGTACTTGCCAATCGTCCATTAAATGCACAAAAAGGGCATTTAATGTATAGACTTGCTGATTATGAGGAGAGTAAAGAATATTATCATTATTTAAATGAGCTCTTAGAAGCTTGCGATATAGATTTACTTAGAAAATTATATAATTTAATAGAGCAAATGGATATAAATAAGCATAAATTTGGTTGGGTAGGAGAATATGATAGTTTTTTACACACACAAATATTGCCACATATTACACAAGCCTTGAAAAATCTTGAGCCAAATAGTTTAGAAGAGTTACTGAGATTTATTGATTTGTTTTTGCATGAGTATAGAATTATGGTTGCCTATGAGTGTTCAAAACGTGTAAGAACTGAACTTAAAGAAGAATTTAAAGAATGCAAAGCGAATATTCAACAATGTGCTTTAGAATTTTTATATAAACAAAAGAGTATAGATTTTATACTTGTCGGTATGAGAAAACCCACTTATGTACAAGAAGTCATGGCTTTAAAAGAGAAGTTAAATAATAATTTTATGACTTGTTAAGCGATTTTGTCATATTTTATGATAACAAAAGGCTTATACAATATAAAAAGGTGAGAAATGATTCCATTTTCAGATGAAGAGTTACTAGATCCGGTGAAGAATGTTATAGATAAGGTGCGTCCTTCTTTAGCATTAGACGGTGGAGATATAGAGTTTATTACAGTGAAAAACGGCAACGTATATGTACAATTAAAAGGTGCATGTATAGGATGCTCAAGTAGTGGAAATACACTTAAATACGGTGTTGAAAGACAACTAAGAATGGATATTCATCCAGAAATTAGTGTTGTAAATGTTCCTGCCGGAATGGAACATGATATAGAGGGCCTTTCAGGTGAGTGACAGAAAAGAAGAATATGCTGACAATAAGTAAATATAAAATATTATCACAAGCAAAAGACAGTTTTAGTAAAGCAGAGTATAAGAATGCCTTGGAAAAATTTGCAGAAGTGTTACAAAATTATCCAAATTCAAAAGAAGCTTTTAACGGTGTTATACTCTCAGAAATGGCTATGAGCGGTGAAGAAGGTGCTGAAGCTCTTTTTGATTATTATGAAATACTCAAAGAAGAAGATAAAGAACAGGCAGATTCCATTATGAGTGAAATTCTTGAAGGTATGGATGGTTCTTTAGAAAAATTGAGTGAAGTGTTTGCTGAACCGTTACGAGATAGACTTGAATTTGAAGATGGAATACTTTATAGTGATTTTAAAAACATCTTAGATCAAGGCGGAGATTTTGTAGAAACATTTGAAAATATTATGTTTTCTACGCGTGTAATTATAACGCGAAAAGAAGATTTTTTAGATTTTTTAGACAAGTTAATAGAACATGATTTTACGCAGATGGCATTAACGTATTTAGAAAATGCTTTGAGTGTTTACCCAGGTGATAAATTACTTAGAAAACTGTTGAAAAAACTTGCACAAGGCAGAGCACTTGAAAATTGAATTGCCAGAGCAGCCTTATAAATATATAACAGAAAACTCAAAAGAGTGTGATGCTGATACAGCTTTTGTTGTAACGCACCAAAATAAAAATTATGTAAAAGATGCTAAAAAGAATAATGCACATTCTATGATTAAAATAGAAGATGTTGCAGAACTTTTTGGTGTAAATAAAATAAAAATTATTGGTATTACAGGTACGAATGGCAAAACAACCACCGCCAGTGCAATTTATTCATTTTTACTTGATTTAGGATACAAAGCTGCTTTTCAGGGAACTCGTGGTCTTTTTATGAATGATGAAGTGTGTGAGGGGAAAACTTTAACGACACCTTCTGTTTTAAATACATATAAGCATATTTATCAGGCAGTACTTGCAGGATGTGAATACTTTATAATGGAAGTCAGCTCTCATGCATTGGTACAAAAAAGAGTGGAAGGTTTGGACTTTGAGCTGAAAATTCTAACTAATATTACGCAAGACCACTTGGATTATCATAAAACCATTGAAGAGTATACCGCTGTAAAAAACAGTTTTTTTCAAGATGAAGGGAAAAAGCTTATCAACAAAGATGAACCGCGAGCAAAATTTAATTTTAAACATGCTTATACCTATGGAATAGAAAATCCTGCAACCTACAGGCTGATGGCATACTCTTTAAATGAAGGTTCTAGCGGTATTATTCAGCATTTTCAAGAGATTGTACCTTTTACGGCTTCGCTGCATGGTTTTTTTAACCTTTATAATCTTATGGCTGCAATATCTGCGACACACCTTGTCACAGATAAAACTCTTGAAGAGATAGCTGATGTTGTAGACAATTTTGCCGGTGTCAGTGGCAGAATGGAACAGGTGTGTGCCGCTCCCAATGTAATTGTTGATTTTGCACATACTCCAGACGGCATGCAGCAGGTACTTAATGCACTAAAAGAAAAAGAACTTATAGTTGTTTTTGGTGCTGGTGGTGACAGAGATAGACTCAAACGCCCACTTATGGGAAGGGTTGCTGCAAGTTTGGCAAAAAAAGTGATTGTTACAAGTGACAATCCGCGTCATGAAGACCCTGAAGTTATTGTAGAGAATATTTTAGAGGGTATTTCTGATACATCAAATGTTATCGTTGAGCTCAATAGAAAAAAAGCGATACAAATAGCACTTGATATGCAAGAAGAGGAAGAAGTTGTTGTTATACTCGGCAAAGGCGATGAAGCATATCAAATTATTTATGATGAAAAATTTGTTTTTGACGATAGAGAAGTGGTAAGGGAACTTTTAAACCTGAATTAAAAAGTAGACTTCTTGCAGAAGTCTAGTAGAAAAAGTAGCTTAAAAAACTAAACTTATTTGTGCGTATTAGAATATTAGGGCATTATTTTGCTATAATTGCAAAAAAATTAAGGACAATCTTTATGGGAATCCCTCAACCGGCATTTTATATATTTAAATGTGAGCAATCAGCTCCTCCAGGTATGCCAAAACCTTCATGTGTTACACCTGCAACTCAAGACCTTTTTCAATATCTTGCACAAAAACTAATGCAAGAGGGAATTATGGGAACTGTCCAACCGATTCGTACTTCTTGTATGAACAGATGTTCTGCAGGACCGGTAATGCTTGTTGAACCGGGACATACAATGTATGCAGGGTTAACAAAAGAGAAAATTGATAAAATTGTAAGCGAACATATTATTGGCGGTAATGTAGTTGATGAGTACGTTATTGATGCTGAAATGTGGGATGAAGCTATTTCACCGGCTGATATGCAAAAGCAAATGGGTAGATAAAAAATGACGATAGAAATGTTGTACAGCAAAATCCATCGTGCTACTGTAACAGACGCTAATTTAAATTATGTTGGCTCGATTACAATAGATGA
>Ga0256829_1002468_pt1 | contig 13747 bp, 28 predicted proteins | sample 131447metaG_FD_185979 | JGI IMG/M metagenome (GOLD analysis project Ga0256829, IMG submission 185979) | Hydrothermal vent microbial communities from Lau Basin, Pacific Ocean - 131-447 | ecosystem: Environmental > Aquatic > Marine > Hydrothermal vents | place: Pacific Ocean: Lau Basin | collected...
GGAAGAGGATCGATGGCTCTGTGGATATGCTATCGATGCCTGATAGCCGATCTCTGATCGTGCCTTACAAAATGGTATTCCTTGATGAAGACATAAACTGGATACCTCTGCCTGCCTATATGGATGACAGGCTGCAGATACACTATCCTGTATCCATAGACTACCAGAAGAGGACGATACTCTACGGATCAATGGTGATGAAATGGATAAGCTGATCTATAACCCGTGTGCTGTTGCCACTGTTGTAGCTCTTGGATCTGATTACAACCGTGCAGTAAGTGAGATGGCATTGCAGGAGATACTGTATGATGCAAGCAAAGTATTCAGCCTGAACGCAGGCTACGATGAGGATATACCGTTCAGCAACTGCATCACCTTATCGCTGAGGTACCTGATGAAGAAAAGGATAGTTGAGAAGATTGTTTATTCCTACAGGCTCACATGGAAAGGCATAAGGCTGTATGAATACCTTAAGAGGTCAAGCATCCTGATAAGGAGGCTGGACGATTACCTTACATATAGGAAAAAAGATAAACTATACATGCATGTAGGAGCATAATGGCTTCAACAAGAAAGATAGGTGATGATGCGGAGAAGTATGTTGCCTCACTTCTGGAGAATGAAGGCTATATTGTTGAGATACATCCGAGAACCTTCAGGCGTATAGGAAAAGCATACATCTCAAAGGACAACGACTACCACAATGTTTTTGACATAAAGGCTGAAGGTCCGATGGACATGATATACGTGCAGGTAAAATACAAGGAGGACAGGAAGCACAACTCCGATGCAATGAAGAAGATAGATGCATTGTATCCTTACGCCTTTCCATACCAGCGTGTGATGTATGCACGTGTATGGAAGGTATGGTCAAATGAAGGAAGAAGGCACAAGGAATACCGCATGGAGATATACGAGCGGGTATTCTCACACCTTAAAGGAAAAGCAGAATGGATAAACACTGCAGGCACAGTGAAGGAAGCAGTATCAATACGCAAGCAATATCACATTCCTATAATCTCATCATCCAGCAGTGCCTCCGCCTCATCAATGTCCTGAGCTGATGCTTCTGCAGCATCCGATATAGCCTGTTCAGCCTCTGCAGCCAGCTGTTCTGTCTCTATCTGTGATATATCAGAAGATACCTCACCTGCAAATACTTTATTGCCAGCAATATCTTCAGATACAGGATCTGACGCCTTTACGTTGGCATAGAACTCTGTATCTATGTTGCCATAATCATACATCTGCTGAAGCTGTGCCTGCCTGACAGATGCCGATGTGTCATAGCCGCTCATCCGTCCTGATCTTGATAGCTTCAGTGTTGTGTATGCACTCATTATGCCTTTTGCTATCAATACAGAAACCACAACAGCTGTGATTGCTTCTATAGCCTGTGTGATCGGATTGCCTAACTGTGCTGTAATGCTATACATCTGCTTTGCAGCAGAGTTCATGCACTGCTTCATCTGATTGAGATATGAAAGCTGTTGCTGTGTGTAGCCTGTACCAGCCTTCTGATCCTCAATGAGAAACCTGTGGTTTGCATCAATATACTCATTCAGGCATCGTTTGTACTTTTCAGCTGCAGCATAGCAAGGCGATCCTCTCCTATCAGAACATGTCCTGCTGACCGCATAGGAATATACACCATAGCCTGTAAGCATTCCGAAAGCAGCAATGCTTAACGCAATTCCAGCCTTTACTCCATCATCCATATATATCACAACGCATTCTGTTCACATATTGTATTGTTAATCTCAAATAATATTTCCTTCCTCACATGAGAATAGCCTTTAGCCTGTGCAGTTATCGTAAAGGTGAATGGCAATTCACCAACATTCTGCCTCCTGCCAAGAAGGTTGCATGCATTGACCGATGATATGGTGAACTCCATGTTTATTGTTATGGAGAACTTTCCATCCTTATCCGTTTTTCCGCCTGTTCCCGATCCCCACCGAAAGTACCCTTCACCATTGTATCCACTGAACGGTACCTTTCCTGTAAGGTCACCTGAATATTCCATATCAACACACCCGACGGGATGTCCGTTGGAATCCTTTACTGTTCCTGTAACGGTGAAGATAAACTCCTTCTGGTTGCACAATCCTGAACCGAATTTGCATGCATTTAGATTCTCGCCTTCAAATCCTGTGCATCCTCCACCTGTACAGTTGTTGTAGAACATCCAGAACGGATACTTTTGCACAAGCGTATCCATGTCTATGTAAGAAGGAACAAGCTTTTCACATTTTCCTGCAATACAGGCATAACCACACGGACAATCTGCATCTGTTCTGCATGAACCGGTTATTGTAACCTCAATGGTTCTTGATTCGATCAGCATATCAACACCTCGAATGCCTGCATGCTTCCTGTGGTGTTCCATAACCGCCACTTTCAGAGCATGGCTTATCAGATTCATATTCTCCAGGAACGCATACTCTTTTGCCGAAGATAACCTTGCATCCAGGCATGTAGCATGTGTATTTCTTCGATCCTTTGATATCAACTTCAAGTGTGCCTGAATATATCAGCATGGAACATCACTTGATGCCTTGAAGTAATACTTTCCCGGAGTGTTTATGGTAACCTCAAACACGGCATCGCCTGAAGAGTTGGTCGTTGTTGAAGATGTTGCACCTGTGGTTATGTCCTTAAGCGTAACGCTCTGACCTATAACAGGAACACCATCCTTTTCAACAGATACCGTTATAGCCACAGGCTCACCGACATTGCCTTCAGCTGGACCAGATATAAGGATGCCATACGGGCAGGAAGGCGGTGCTGGAGATGGCTGTGCAGTTGATGCCTTGCTCTTCTCACTTGCCAGATATGCTATTCCTCCACCTGTTGCTATAAGTGCAACTACAGTGGCTATCAATCCTCTGTTATCCATGTGTGATGATGTGCATGCTCTTATATACTTATATTGGATAACCTATCCCATGTATCCACAAGAGGTACACTGGAGACTGTATGAGAATGACGTTCGGGCATTCAGGATATGGATGCAGAAGAGCGGTTACAATACCATAAGGGAAGCTTTCCATAATCTGATTGAGATAAGGACAAACCAGCCGCCTGCAAGGATGGAGATATGATTATCAGAGAGGTAAGAGTTAATTCAGGCAATGTGTACCGATTTAATATGTTCAGGATAACCAGCAAATCATCCAATCTCATGCGTTCCATTGCTGCAGGATACCTGATGGAAAAACTTCAAAGGCTTGGAGCATCGTATAGCAACTACAGACCACATGGAAGCGATAGTTGGAAGGATATGTTCTCAATGCATAACGGTGAATTTTCACTTGACCTTAAGGAGTTTTACATTAACGGGCATGAAATGGATGAATACAGAATATATGAAAACTATGTGGTTGCCGTAGGGAAAGATGATTATGCCTTCCTTATAGGTTATGGCACTTTCATGCCAGTAGATAAAGGCATGCTCTCATGGACATGCTTATATCTCACTTAAGGATATCATACTATGGCATTGAAGATAATACCAGAAGAGATAAGGCTGCAATTCCGTGCATACATAATGCGGTACCTTATGGAGATAACGCTTTCGTTATTTGCATCCATTGCATTGATAGGCTTTGCGGCGGTTGAATGGATACACAGCCAATACTCAATATCGCTGATAGCAGGAATAATATCCTTTGCACTTTCGCTTGTGGCAGTAATGGAAATACTGTTCAGGCTTGCACACCATGAGGTTAAGATTTCGCATTCACCAGATGATATGCAGTTCCTGATAGATTATGAAGCAGTGCAGTTAGGCTACATGGATCTCGGTGACTTTATGAGAAAACACACAGTAAGGATGGCAAGGATGATGAAGATGCAGAATGATTACCTTGCTTCCATACATGATGAATCAAATGGCAATGAAGAGAAGAACATGATAGCACTCAAGGAGTAAATGTATAATTATAATATTAAACTAATTATTCCAGCTCTTTCTCTGTATATGTAGAAGAGTGTAGTGCAGGATAATGTGGCAGTATATAAGTTTTACATTGAAACCACATAATTACGAAATCTTTATTAGCTTCTTTGGATTATCAGTATTATGTCGGCAAAAAAGACACCTGCTACGGTGCGTATAGAAAGGTCAATCTATACGCTCATGGAGAAGAGGCGTATTGAAGAGATGAGGAAAGGCAATCCGGTTGCAACCAGCACAATCAGCTGGGTATCGTATCTGGTGAAAATAGGTCTTGATAATGAGCAGTAAGGTGATGTGGATTGTGTTCTCTTGAGGTGGAAGGATGAATAAAGGTTTTTTCAAAAACCTATGGAAAAAAGGTGTGAACGTTGTTCAGGTATGCCTGAACGATGCATCTATCTTTGCAGATGAGTACCATTTCGCTGGCTACGTGCATCCTGAACGTGTTGATCTCTATCTGAATGGCAAAATGGTTGCATCGGTGAATATGGATGCAATATTTATGGTCAGCCAGCCCGGAGAGGAGGCAGTAAATGAAGGAGAATGAACTGTACTGTGCAGTAGGGTGAGAGAATGAATGTGGATGAGTTTGAAAAAGAATGGAATAGGTATGAGGATCACAGGGTGCAGATATGCAGTGCTGTGGTCAGGTGTGATAGATATGAGATCACTGAAGGCTTCATAGATCTCTATCATCGTGGAGCGTGCGTGGCTGAAGGTGTGTTGCCATCTCACATCATGTATGTATTCGGTATGAGGTATAGAAAATGAATAAGGAGGATTTTGAGGTAGAATTCCACAGGGCAATAGCGAGAGGTGATAATCTATTTCCTGCAGCCGTGGTGCTTAAGGATGATACTTCTATATTCTGTGATGAATACAGTATGGTAAAGCTACCATCATGCTTTTTCAGTGGAACGGATGGTGCATTGTGCTACGAGATTTTTCTTTCAAGGAATGGATACACAATAGCACTGGTACCTCTACTGTCGGTTAAAGGGGTGTCTGCATGTCTAAGAAAAAAGTAATTGATGGCAGAGCAATATACATTGACCATCTGTTTGCACGCATACTTGATAAACTGGAGCATTATCCCACAGGTGTTGAAAAGGGCAAGATAGATGATACTGGCATTGAATACACACTCAATAAGCCTGTTAGTGTGGATGAGTTGCATGATTATGCCCTATCGCTTGCTATGGATGCCCTGATGCTTTTCTTCATAGGATCGTACGTAGAGGCAGATAGGAAAAAGGTTAAGCATGGAGGATGGAGGAAAAAATGAATGAGAAGACGTTTGTGGAGAAGTGGTCAAGTTTCTATAATCCGTATGGAGAGATTCTTGTAGTGTCAAAGCTCGGAAAGGCGTACTATTGCAATGAATATAAGCTCACAAACCTTGGTGGCAGAAAGGCTGTTGTGCTGTTTTATGAAGGAGAATATTTAGGAATAATACACATAAGAGATATTGAGTGTGTTGTTCCTGTGAAGGATAATTAGGAGGTGCAAACATGGTCAGAACAGTTCGTCTTGACGATGGAGAGGATATTCTTCTAAAGAAAACTCAGGAAAGGCTACTGAAGAATGGCATAAGGAATGTAGAGAGGCTTCCAATAATTTGCCCGAAATGTGGAAAAAAGATGCCAGGTGTTTCCATGGCTGATGAACAGTGGAAGTGCAACAGCTGTGGATACACTCAAAACGGAATAAAGCTTGGATCAGGAGGAATGCTATCACTTGGTTCAGTTATTGGAGCTGGTCTTACGGCTCTTCTGTGGTGGCTCAGCGATATGGAGGAAGATGAAGAATGAACGCAAAAGAGTTTTCAAGAGAATGGGAGAAGTGGAATAGTGATAATGGTGTGGCTATTACAACGATAGATGGCAATGTGGTCTATGGTGATAGCTATTATGTGGATTGGTTTATGCATGAGAAGGTGGTTTATGTCCATTGTGGAGAGAAGTTAGTTTCTGTGCTAAAACTAAAATCTGTATTTAAGGTAGAAGGGTGAAAGAATTAACTATGCTTGTGTAATGCCAATATTGAACATCATTTTATCACAACCATATGTAATTATTCAGATAATAGGGAAAAATGACTCGCCTATATACACCTCTCCTATTTCTTTTCCATTGTATATCATTGCTATTTCTATCCCTGGAAATTTACAACCAAACCCACATTTAAAATTATAATAATAACGATATATATTTGTATTTATCCTCAATACGCCTTTGTTTGTTTTACTATCGCATTCTATTTCCCAGAGTGCTGGATTGATATCATCTGGTAAGGAAAAGGAAACCTCACCAACTACCCTTTCGCCTGATTGATGCAGTGCTTCCACCAGAAAATAACTTATACCGGGTGAAGATGGTTTAGGGACAATTCTTACTTTTGTATGGAAAGACCTTATTTCATTTCTTACCTCAATAAAACCTATATCCCTATCAACATCTTCAACTTTTATTATCATAGATAGATATCCGGATACATTATAAAAAAGTTTTATTTAATCACAATTCTGTGTGATGCCTTCAGATCTCCATTCCTGATGTAGATAATATATTCTCCTCTAACAGAGAACCACAGGTGGTTTACCCATACGCCATCACTGTAAGGATAGAATGGCTTTGTTTCAGGATGCTGCTGTGAGTATAAACGCAGGACACCAGGAGGTGATGTGCCGTAGAACCTTACCCACTCGCCTACCTTTGCTTCATCAGGACCGTATATTGTTAGCTGTGCATATGTGTGCCTCTGCGGTCTGGATTTCTTCACTATTCCTGAAAGGTATGTGGCATTCCTGTGCAGGTTAACTATGGATGATGACACCTGAGATGTTTTATTTATGATATCTATAATTCCGATGCTTCTTCACCTCCTTGAGAACCTCACCAAGCTTTGCAAGCCTCCTGACCTTCGGGTTGAAATCCATTGCTATGTGTATTCTCCTTATGACCTCACGCTTCGGATTGAAATGGTGAACCTCAATGCTGTCCTTCCTGAGTGACCGCAGGGAGTGGTAATCCTCTCTGTGATGGAATCCTTTCTCCTTCACTGTGGAATCTACCTTTGCGTTAACATCATTTATCATTCCTGCAGAATAATGAGTTATCCTTCTGGCAATGGCATTATGCATGCCTCTGTTTGGCATGATGTTTATATTTCCTTATCTGATAAGAATTTTTCTCAACATCCTCTGCCAGAAACCTAGCACCACATCTCCTGCAGTAGAACCCCCAGAGGTTTATGTCCTTCTGTATCAGTCCATATTTAATGACACCGCCACAGTTGTTATGGTATCTAGGAAATAACCAGAACCACATCTTGAAGAATGAATGGAGCTTCTTTGCATAGTAGAACATATATGTTTTGCCAAGTGAGGTGGAAAGCATCCTTCCAATATCAGGATCATGCTCCGATAGCTTCTTCACTATGTAATCAGGATTTGCTACATATTTCTCAATATATGCCCACCATTTCCTCCCGAACTTCCTCACTGTGTACTCATGCTTCTGCAATGAGTTGAAGCTCATGAACAATCCCGGAACAGGATCCCACAGGTTTGCCCAGCGTTCTTCACCTGTGAGCTGCCACTGTGAGAAGTAATACAGAACTCTGCGGAGATCCTCTGCCTTTATCTTCGGCATTATCCACTGCATGAATATTTCAGCGTTCTCATCCGAAGGAGTGAATATGTTGAGTGTTTTGCTTATTGCCGATACCAGCTTCTTTGCTTTAGGATCCGCCATCCGCAGCACCTTCCCTTGCGCGTTTTATAGCGTTAGCCATAACATCAAGGAAGGAGTCAGGATCGGATGCTGCCTCTCTCCTGAGCTCATCTCTGTCAACAACAGGCTTACCATCCAGTGTGTAGTATTCTCCATCCGCACCTACAAGAGATTCAGTTCCGTCAGGGAGCTTCTTGAGCTGCAGTGAATCTATGTATGATGCTATCATGTCTTCCTTGCTCTTATGCTCCTTCTCTGCATTATCTTCCTTACCATCAGGCTCTCCACCGGGTTCTTCGGAAGCTGGTGCCTCAGGTTCAATTTGCTCTTCAGCAGGTTCTTCAGGAGTTTCTTTTGTAGTTTCATCACGTGGTTTTTCAGTCTTCTTGCGTGTCCATTCTGCCTTCTTTGGCTTTACCTCTCTGATCCTCTGCAGGACAGCCTCAGGAGCTATCACCGCAAGGTCTCTTATGGCAGCCTTGCTCAATGGTCTGCCATCTGTTGTTGTCCACGGTATGCCTTCAGGATCAATGAGCTGCATTCCGTCCGGGCTATTCTCATTCTTGACTTCAGTGCATTTTGCAAGGAACTTTTCGATCTCAGGGTCTATGCTCACCTGTTCATTCACAGGCTGGTCTCTGATCGGCATGTTGTAGTTCGGTTCAGGTTGAGGTACATCATCCTCTATCTCACGTGTGGAAAACGCATCACGTATGGATGATACTGCTTCTGCAGCCTTAGGTGCTACATCAGCGAACTGCTCAACCATATCGGCAATGGATGTTTTCTCTGTCTGCTCCTGTGTCAAACCGAGAAGCTTTGCAAACTTCCTCTTCTTCCTCTCAAGCTCATCCATCTGCTCAAGCAGGTCATCTATTCCGCTTCCGCTCTTTTTTGAGAACCTCAAGCGGTCATATTCAGCCTTCAGGTCATTGTATGCATCATGCAGGCTTTCCAGCCTATCCATAACCTGCTGGTGCTTCTCATCCTCCTGCTTCTTGAACAGCATGCTTTCAAGCTCACCTATGCGTTCATTTATCACATCTTTGTCCTTGGGTGCATCTGCTCTTGATAGCTGATCCTTCAGTGCACGTATCTCCGCAAGCATGTTGTTCCTGAGTTCATCCATCTCTCTCCTTCTCCGCTCCTCCTCCTGCTGCCTCTTCATGTCCTCAATCTGCCTTGCAAGCATGTCATTCTGCCTCTTGAGTTCAGCTACCATAGGATCATCAGACTTGTTCCTTGATCCTATCAGCTCACCGAGCATCTGGTATTTCAATATCTTGTCGAGCGATATGTCATCATCGTCCTTCTTTTCATCATCATCGCTCACAAGCTTCTCCATAGCTTTCTCAGCAAGCTTCTGCCTCCTCAGCTCCCACACTTCCTCTATGGTAAGTGGCTTTGGCTTTCCTTTAGCAATGCTCTCCTTCTTCTCTATATGCTTCCTTACTATATCCGCAGGTATCTCAACATCCTTATCCATCATAACTCCTCCACAAGCTCATTCATGGTTGCCTCTTCAGTTGCAAGCTCAAGTATGTTCTCAAAATCAAGCTTGCCAGAATTGTCCGCGTACCACTCCATCGTTTTGCTGTAGAAGAAATCGAGTGCGTTGTACACCCAATCCTCCCAGTTGAACCCGATGCTTTCAAGGTTCTTCCTGTAAAGCAGTTCAGCATCACGCAGTATCTGTGCTGCTGACATACGCTTCTTCATATCCTTAAGCAGTTCATCTGACAGCGTCTCAGCAGCCTTTGTTATAAAACGCTTCTTTGTTTTCGGTATCGTTGAGTCTTCCTTATCTTCTTCATCTGTGTCCTTGCTCAGATTATATGCCTCTGCATCCTCATCAGTAAGCTCACCATTGGCATACATCTCTGACATTATCTTCTTTATCGTCCGGTATGAGGATCCGATATGCTTTGCAATCTGTGATATTGGTTGCCTGTCCTGAGCAAGAAGTTTTATTCCTTTCCTATCAGCATCATCAATTCGTGGCACACTATTCAATCACACACAGGTATAAAAATAATTCTACATTAATATAACATATGTCATTAATGAGATAGCATATATTAGTTATGTGCTATACCAAAACCTATCCTGTTGTTCTGGTTGCCTCCAGTAGCCTCCTCCTTTGTGAGCCACCTTGAATCTATATAGTAGTCAGGCAATCCAGCATTGTCAAACTTGACCGGGAATATATACACCCATACTTCCTTGCCGCATGATGGGCAGTTCTGTATCCAGTAGTGCTTTCCCAATATCACCTCTTCCCTATGCCCTTCACCCGGGAACTCCTGAAACTCGTTGCAGTAAGGGCAGACATGAAAAGCACGCTCCTTTATATTCTCAAATGCTTCCTTGAGGAGCTGGTCCCGGTATCTCTCCACCTCTTCATTCTGCCTTTGCTTGTCCTCTTCATACATCATCTTTGCGTATTCTTTTGCTATATCTCTCCGCATCTTACGGTCAAGACGCAGAGGCTTTTTTCTTCTCGGTTCTGCCATGCCTTGCTTCCTCCTTAATCTCCCTTATGGTCTTCATAAGCTTTGTCTCCTTTGCCTTCCTTGCTGGTATGAAATCCTCAAACGCCTTCTGCACATTTTCTATGACCTCATCACGTGATTTATCGAAGGCATCGTATGCTGCACGTGCAAATTTTTTCCTGACCTCGTCCTGCAGTGGTGTTGTATCCCAGAAGTCCGGTGCAAGCCTCCAGTAAACAGTGCCATTCTTACGCACCACCCTCTGCACCTTCACATATGTACCATCAATGTTTATGGTAAAAAGCATGCATGATTAATGTTGCAAACCTAATAAATTTTTTGAGCAAATGTTTTAATACTTATGATATATTACTACCTATGGAAGAAAATAGTAAGCCAAATGATAGGAAAGCTATTGAGGACCTGAACGAAGAGATAGCCAGATACAGTGAGTTCAAGAAGGCAATGGATGAGCTTGCAGGCATGACATATAAAGAGTACCATGATGATGAGGATGTGCCTGTTGCAGAATTGAAGGCGAAGGTAAATGAGGCTGTGAACAGGTACATGGATCTTCAGAGTGTATCTGATAGGATAGCAAAGTCATTAATGGATTTATCTACCAGTGATGGTGAAGATGATGATGTCAGTGAGGAGATGGAATTTAGCAACGAATTCAGCAGCCTGATATATGATGTTAAGTCTATCATGATAGCCAAAGGCATAGAGAGAGTTGAGAAGGCAACAGGAGTGAAATATTTTTCACTGGTGCCAAAAACCTCTGATGAATATCTAGGCTTCAGGAACATAATGGAGTATGCCATAATGTTTCTGCACAGGATACTGTCCAGCATAGAGTGATACAATGCGTGTAGGCATATACTCTGATTATATCGGTTTGACAACAGCATATGGTCAGGACACATACCATATGCTTAAAGGATTGAGTGAAAAAGGCTTTGAGGCAATAAACTATGCAAAGCAATACACAGGCTTTCCTATAAACGTTCATGGCATCTCAATCTACCCTGCAACAACCGATGATGAGCTTAAGCGATCCATAAGGCAATCAAATCCTGATGTTGTCATATCCTTCGGTGACCTGTGGCAATACACCAGTTTTGTTTACTCTCCGCACCACATAATAGATATGGTGCATGATGCAGGTGCTGTACTGATAAACTACTCACCGGTACAGCAGTTGCCAATGCCCCCTGAGATCGATGATGCCATAGAGAATGATGCTGATCTTACCTTATTCACTACCAGATGGGCAATGGAGCATTTCTGGAAGAAGCACAACAATGTTGGCTTTCTGCCTCATGGTGTCAGCGATGGTATTCGCAGTATAGATATCGATCGCAACAACAGACCACTCGGATTGCCACAGGGAACGATGCTGATGAATGTTGGATATTCTCTTGATCCGCGTAAGCAAACTCCTCTGGTGCTTAAGTTGCTTGCTGACTACAGGCAATACGATGAGACTGCATTCGCATATATGCATACACAGATTCACTCATACTACGCAAACGATGTGTTTGTTAGAAATCTTGGATTGCCTAAAGATAAGGTAATATTCAAGCCATACACTGATTCTGCCAATAACCTGCATGATTCTTCTCTGGAAAGGCTCAATATGCTATATAACTCCGCTGATGTTTACATAAACCTATCATCATCAGAAGGCTTCGGTCAGACAGAATTAGAAGCAGCATCTCTTGGCATTCCTACACTTGTGACGGATACACCTGTGCACAGGGAAGTGTTAGGCGGATACAGGTCAGTCAGGTTCATAAAGTCATATGAGTGGATACCTACGGTGTGGTGGTTCGAGCATATGCCAGATATGAATGCCGCACTGGAGGAAATGCTTTCCCTGAAGGATAAAGGATTTAAGAAGGAATCTCCGCACGTTAAGGAAGACCATAGGTGGAGCAACATTATCGACAGGCTTATAAGGATAATTAATCACCTATAAGCGTTATTGTTACCTTATTTTTGCTTGTTTTTGGATCGTAAGGCGTCGGGCTGTTTGGGGTGCCTATGTACTGGAGAGGGTATGATGTTACATTGCCTCCGTATTGCGATAGCACCACAACAATTCCTTTAGGGACTCTCATGGATTAAGCACCATTACAACATATGGCTGTGAAGCAGTGCTGCACCTCTGGTACCATTTTGACAGATCTGTGGAGAATCCTATGAGCGAATATATGAGCATTGCCCCCGGTGCTATTGACAGTGCTGGCTCATCCATGCCGCCTATCTGAAGTGATCCTGATCCTGATGCACCATTGTTCTGTATAACAAAGTTCTGCGTTATGGTCTCATTTGGAAGCACAGGCTCTGCTGTATTCGGATTAGGTGAGGTTTTCATGCTGTAGGATGAAGGCTTAAGCACAGGCTCTTCGGATATGGTAGAATAAATGTTTGACAGCAACGAGTATATCGCATTCAACAGCTCCCTATCGCTCATGCTCCTTACAACATCCTCTTCAAGCACCTTTGAATATATCACTGGCATAATATAACATGCTAAGAAAATATAAAAGATTATGCAAATGCCCACGAGACTGAATGCTTCAATCCTGAAGTGTTCGTTGCCATAAGCAAGCCTAACTGATCAAAGTTGTCACCGCTGTATTCCATAAGCTTATCAAATGTTGAAGTTGAATACTTGTAAACAACAGGATTGGCATATGTGGATGATGCTGGTGTTGCATAATCATAATCGCTCACAATAACATATGCATAATGCTCTCCAACTGTGAGTGCCTGTGATATTCTTCCCGCAGAATCCTCAACAATTATCTCCTCTATGATCTCAAGAGTTGATGGATCCACCACAAGCAGCACAGGAGCATATGCATTTATCCACAGGTATTTTCCATCATACTGTATGGATGATTGCACGCCAGTAAAATAATTTAGGTTAGTATAATATTTTGCTGACCCGGGATTTAATGTATCAATCTTGGTTATATTTATCTCATCTGCATAACGCAGAGCATATATGTACCTTCCATCATATGCCATAGATAATGTTCCTGTTGCATTCTTTATAAGCGTTGACGTCTCCGTGTATGTATTAACCTGTACATAAACACCGTTCTGTGAGAATGCAAATAGTGTTGTTCCACCCGTAAATACCAGCGCGTCTATTGAATAATAGTTGGTGTATGAAGGCATAGGTATCTCTGATATCTGTACCATAGTTGAAGGATCAATCTTGTAGAGATGATTATCACCAGATCCAACATACAGATAGGTACCGTCATAGGTAACTGCGGTCGCTGGATATGTATCGGCTGGTGTATAGTATGCCACTTCTGATAAGGTTGATGCGTCATACTTTACTAAGGTATTACCGCATACGTACAGGTATCCATCAGCGTAAATGGATTTTTCTCCATATGTTGGTATTTCTGATGTTGCTATTACCATCACACCACCTCCAGGTTAATGGAGCTTATCTTAAACAGAGGATTGCCATTTCCTACATTTGCAAGGATGTAGTATTCAGGCACTATGTCTATGATCTGATCAGATGCTGGCAT
>Ga0256829_1002469_pt1 | contig 13746 bp, 14 predicted proteins | sample 131447metaG_FD_185979 | JGI IMG/M metagenome (GOLD analysis project Ga0256829, IMG submission 185979) | Hydrothermal vent microbial communities from Lau Basin, Pacific Ocean - 131-447 | ecosystem: Environmental > Aquatic > Marine > Hydrothermal vents | place: Pacific Ocean: Lau Basin | collected...
AGGAATTGTTCCAGAAATATCATCTTACCTGCCTGTCGCTCAGGTGAGCTGGAACTGGATGGAAAATAGACGGAAATGATGGACAGCTTGCCAAAATCCAGCATGATAAACCGTCCTTCTGCATCAAAGCGCGACCAGTCGGTCTCCGGGTCAATCGATTTCAGGCCAATATGCACGGCGTCGGGTTTGTTGCGTGCATATAAGGCTACACCGGAATAACCAGCTTTTTCTGCAAAGTGGTAGTGGCGATGATAGCCCTCGCACAGCGCTTCCGGCGGCAGTTGATGTGCGTGTGCCTTCAACTCCTGCAGGCACAGTATGTCGGCATCCTGATCGGCGAACCAGAGCCAAAAGCCTTTTTTGCTGGCGGAGCGAATGCCATTGAGGTTGGCAGTGATGATTTTCATCTGCACACGCTACTAAAAGATGGTTCCAGGGCAAACTTGCATGCAATGAATCATAAGAGTGTTGCATATTCAGAAGCTGTTCACTGGCGGTGCTCAATTGTGATGGGGGGGGCTGGATGACGGGCGTATGCTGCTGGAGCGCTATCAGGATTTTGAAATCTATGTGCGACAGGTAGAGCGTGGCATCAAGCTTGAACTGCGCAATGCGCCGGCCAGTGCCTTTGTCGACGGGCAGATGATAAAGGGTATCCACGAGCATCTCTTTTCAGTATTGAGGGATGTCGTCTTTGTCCATGAGGAAATCAATAATAACCCGAACATTGACGCAGAGGCTCCGAATTCGATTGTGAATAATCTGACTGTCTTTCCTGACATCGAAAAACGTCTGGAGGGATTTGTGCGTGTCGGACACGGTGTTGTTGTGTTTGCCGGCGGTGTAGGCACTGCCGAAGAGATATTATACCTGTTGGGTTTGTTACTGCATCCGGATAACAGCGAGATGCCGTTCCCGCTGATTATGACAGGGCCCGAGTCGGCCAGGGCTTATTTTGCCTGAAGAGGAATCCTCGGTGTTCAGGCCGTGGAGAATGTCAATGTATTGCGTGCCTTATGCCATAGCTTGGGTTACAGTGCGCGATTGAGGGGGCCGCACATGGATGTGGCCCTTTATCTATTAGGTAACAGGGTTCATAACACACCCTGTTGACACAGGTGTGAAATGACGACTGATGTACTGTTTAGTGAACTGGGTTTATCCGAACCGGTTCTGCAATCGCTGGAAACGGCAGGCTATGAAAACCCCACGCCAATTCAGGCGGCAACAATTCCCCTGATGATGGAAGGCCGCGATGTACTCGGCCAGGCACAGACAGGGACGGGAAAAACCGCAGCATTTGCGTTGCCGATTCTTAGTAAAATAAATATGGATCAGCGTGACCCGCAGGTGCTGGTGCTGGCGCCGACGCGTGAGCTGGCTATTCAGGTAGCCGAGGCATTTCAGCAATATGCCCATCATATCAAAGGATTCCATGTGTTGCCGATTTACGGCGGCCAGTCTTACGATATCCAGTTGCGCCAGTTGAAAAGAGGCGTGCATGTGGTGGTTGGTACACCCGGACGGGTGATGGACCATATCCGCCGCAAGACATTGAATCTGAGCGGGTTAAAAACACTGGTTCTGGATGAAGCCGATGAAATGCTGCGCATGGGTTTTATCGATGATGTGAAGTGGATTCTCGATCAGACGCCGAAACAGCGTCAAATTGCCCTGTTCTCGGCAACCATGCCGGCGGTGATCCGCAAGATTGCCCAGTCCCATCTGAATAACCCGCAACAGGTTACGATCAAGGATAAAACCACGACAGCGCCAACCATCCGTCAGCGTTACTGGATGGTTAGTGGACGTAACAAAATTGATGCATTGACTCGCATTCTCGAATTTGAAACGTTTGACGGCATGCTTATTTTCGTACGTACCAAAACGGCAACGGATGAAGTGGCTGAGCGTCTGCAAGCGCGTGGTTATTCGGCTACGGCCCTGAATGGTGATATCAAACAGTCGCAGCGTGAACAGATTGTCAATCGGCTGAAGAGTGGCAAGGTCGACATTGTTGTGGCCACAGATGTGGCAGCCAGAGGTCTGGATGTTGAACGTATCTCGCATGTCATTAATTATGATATACCGCACGATACCGAGTCTTATGTACATCGTATCGGGCGCACGGGTCGTGCCGGACGCAAGGGCGATGCCATCCTGTTTGTGGCACCGCGTGAAAAGCGTATGCTGTTATCGATAGAGAGGACAACGAATCAGCGTGTCGAACAGTTGGAAATGCCAACCACCGAAGATATCAACAATCTGCGCATCGCCGGTTTCAAGCAGCGCATCACCGATACCCTGGCAGCCGAAGGGCTGGAATTGTTTGCCGGCATTGTTGAGCAATATGAGCAGGAACATAATGTGCCTGCTCAGGAAATTGCCGCAGCCCTGGCCTGTATAGCGCAGGGTGACAAGGCATTAATTCTCAAGGAGCCTGTGCGCCAGAAGCAGCGTGAAGAGCGCTCTCCGCGTTTTGAAGCGCGGGATGATACGCGTCAGAGTCCACGCAGTGACCGTAGCGAACCTTATTCTGCGGGCGAACGTCAGCCACGTCGTGAGAGTCCCGTTGTTTCGCGTGGTCGTGATTCATCCGGCCCCGAACGCGGCAAGGATCGTTACCGTTTGGAAGTAGGCAGCACACATGGTGCTGAGGCGCGCAATATCGTTGGTGCTATTGCCAATGAAGTGGGGTTGGAATCTGAATTTATTGGTCATATCCAGATCTCCGATACCTACAGTACTGTTGATTTGCCTGAAGGTATGCCAGATTCGATTTTAAAGCAGTTGAAGGAGATTTACGTCTGTGGTCAGCAGCTTGATGCCTCGCTGGAGCAGGCTGGTGGCGGTTTCAATCGTCCGACCAGGCGCAAACAGTTCCGGCCGGGTGGTTTGGACAAAGGTGGCAAACGTGGTCATGCAGGATCTAAACGTGCCGATAACAGCTCCAGAAAGCCGCCACGCAAGAAAAAGTAAGTGCACAGAAATAATCCGTATGGTTGGTTTGGCGGTTTCTTCCACAACGGACGGACGTTCATTTGTGACGAAATATCTGTCCTTGCAATCATGGAGATGTGATCCATCATCGCAAGGATGATAGCGAGAAGAATCTACCGGAAAATTCAGGCGTTGATAGCATAATACCCGGCAGTTGCACTGCCCGGTCCCAGACAGGCGGGCAAAACGACGCTGGCTTTTGCACTGGCTGAAGGTTGTGCTACTGTGTGGGACAGCGTTTTGTTCGGAGTCAACAGCAGGACGACAAAGCTTGGCCAAATGGAGGTTTTATGCGCTGGTCGGAGACTGCAGACAGAAGAAGTTCCGCGTTTCACCGTAAGAAAGTCACCGTAGTGGGCGCCGGCAATGTTGGGGCTACGGCTGCATTTCTGGCAGCGCAGAAAGAATTGGCGAATATTGTCATGATTGATGTGATGGATGGTGTTCCGCAGGGTAAATCACTGGATATGTATGAGGCATCCCCCATTCAGGGTTTTGATGCCGTTGTTTATGGTACGCAGGATTATGCTGATACGGCCAGCTCTGATCTGGTGATTATTACTGCCGGAGTCGCTCGTAAACCGGGTATGAGTCGTGATGATTTGTTATCTACCAATGTCAAAGTAGTCGCTGAAGTAACAAAAATTGTTGCTCTCCACTCGCCCGACTGTGTGATTCTGGTGGTGACCAATCCATTGGATGCCATGGTTTATACAGCGTTGAAGGCATCCGGTTTTCCTAAACAGCGGGTGATTGGTATGGCCGGCGTACTTGATTCGGCGCGCATGCGCGCATTTATTGCGCGTGAACTGGATGTGTCTATCGAAGATGTGTCGGCCATGGTGCTTGGTGGTCATGGCGATACGATGGTGCCGCTGCCGCGTTACTCCACTGTAGCAGGAATCCCGATTACTCAGCTGCTGAGCCCGGATCGGGTGACGGCTATCTGCCAGCGCACAGCGGATGGCGGCGCTGAAATTGTGCAATTGCTGAAAACAGGCTCCGCTTTTTATGCGCCCGGTGCATCGGTGGTGGAAATGGCTGAAGCAATCCTAAAAGATAAGAAGCGCATCCTGCCCTGTGCCGCCTTCCTGGAAGGGGAATATGGCGTGGATGGATATTATATGGGCGTACCATGCAAGCTCGGCGGAGGTGGTGTCGAGAGCGTCATTGAACTGGATCTGACCGATGCGGAGAAGGCCAAACTGGATCAATCGTTGCAGTCGGTCAGACAGTTGGTCCGAGATGTGGATGCGCTCGAATTGTTTTAACAAATAATCCGGGCCAGGGAGCAATCTTGAATATACATGAGTATCAGGCCAAGGCGGTATTGAAGCGGTTTGGCGTATCGGTTCCTTCAGGCGCCCTGGCATATACGACGGAGCAGGCGCTTGCGGCTGCCGCTGATCTGGGTGGCAATATCTGGGTGGTGAAAGCGCAGATTCATGCCGGTGGACGAGGCAAGGCGGGCGGCGTGCGTTTGTGTCGCTCGCTTGACGAGGTGGAGCAGGCCGCGTCGGCTCTGCTGGGTGCGATACTGGTAACCCGTCAGACGGGGGCGGCGGGCAAGCGGGTCAATAAAGTGTATGTCGAGCAGGGGCTGGATATTGCGCACGAGTATTATCTCAGTCTGCTGGTAGACCGCGAGGCTGAGGCGGTAGCCTTTGTAGTGAGCCGGGCCGGCGGCATGGATATTGAGCAGGTGGCTGCTACGGTACCGGACAAGATTCTGACGCGACCGGTGCATGGCAGCGCGGGTCCGGGTGATGCTGATTGCGCGGCCATGATTGCCGGGCTGGGATTAGGCGGCAGCGCGGCAATATATTTTCCGGCTTTAGTGGGTGCGTTATACCACACGTTTACTGAAAGCGATTGCAGTCTGCTGGAGCTGAATCCGCTGATACAGACTGCCGCGGGTGAACTGGTTGCGCTGGATGCCAAGATGGCGATCGATGATAATGCGCTGTACCGGCAGCCGGAGCTGGCCGCCATGCGCGATACCGATGAGGAAGACCCGCGTGAAACGGAAGCGGCGCAATTCGGATTGAATTATATAGCTCTGGATGGCCGTATCGGCTGCATGGTTAATGGTGCCGGGCTGGCTATGGGAACAATGGATGTTATTCAACTCAAGGGCGATAAACCGGCCAATTTCCTTGATGTCGGCGGCGGAGTGACGGTGGATGCCGTATGTGAGGCATTCAAATTACTGTTCTCCGATGTGCATGTTAAGGCGGTGTTGGTCAATATCTTTGGTGGCATTGTGCGCTGTGATTTAATTTCACTGGGTTTGATTGAGGCGATCAAGACACATCCGATGCGGGTACCGGTGGTGATGCGACTGGTAGGCACCAATGAAGAGAAGGGCAAGGCGTTGATCAGGGATGCAGGACTGGATGTGCGCTGGGCTGCCGATCTGGATCAGGCAGCCGAACTGGCGGTTGCCGCTGCAGGAGAAACCGTATGATGATTTTTCACGAGCAAATAACGGTGTTCCCGTTGTGCGAGAGTAGTCTTTTGAACATGATACGACCAACGTGTTGTGCGCAGGATCGAGTGCATGGAAGCATGAGATGAGCGTACTGCTTGGTAAACAAACGCGCGTCATCTGTCAGGGTTTCACCGGCAGGCAAGGGACATTTCATGCGCAACAGATGATTAATTATGGCACCACTTTTGTCGGCGGTGTCACTCCGGGCAAAGGCGGACAGACACATCTGGATCGGCCCGTATTTGATTGCGTAGCGGATGCGGTCAAGCAGGAAGGGGCTGACGCGTCGGTTATTTTTGTGCCGCCACGGTTTGCGGCAGCCGCCATTATCGAAGCTGCTTCTGCAGGCATCGGGCTGATTGTCTGTATTACCGAGGGCATTCCGGTGCAGGAGATGCTGGCTGTTAAGCGTGAGATTGCCGATGTTGACTGCACGCTGATCGGTCCGAACTGCCCTGGTATTATCACGCCGGGACAGGCGAAAATAGGCATTATGCCCGGTCATATTCACCTGCCGGGCAGGGTAGGCGTGATATCACGCTCCGGCACACTCACTTATGAGGCCGTTGAACAGTTAAGTCAGGCGGGGTTGGGTCAGTCCACTTGTATTGGCATGGGCGGAGACCCTATCCACGGAATGAACTTCATTGATGCATTAATATTGTTCGAGGCTGATGAGCAGACGGAAGGCGTGGTGATGATCGGTGAAATCGGCGGGGCGGATGAAGAGAATGCCGCTGTATTTATTCGTGATTATGTCTCCAAACCGGTGGTGGCTTTTATTGCCGGTGCCACAGCGCCCAAAGGCAAGCGCATGGGCCATGCCGGTGCGATTATATCCGGTGGCAAGGGTACAGCTGAAGCCAAGTTTGCCGCACTGGAAGCGGCAGGCGTATGTGTGGAACATAACCCGACTCTGCTGGGCAAGCGTATGCAGGCTCTGTTGCGCTGACGAAATTATCAGGTTATATAAAAAGGCTGGCGCTATTTCAGCGCCAGCCTTTTTCGCGTATCTACGGTGTAGCTATTTTTTGAACCAGCCTTTTACGTCATGTCCCCATGAAGAAATATCGTTTTTGGCTTTGTCCATGGTGGCTGCAATGTCACCCTTATCCTTAAGGTTGTCGACTTTAGCTGTCAGTGCATCAATTTTCGTGGTAAGCGTACGCACATCCTTGCTGCGAACATCACCACTTATTTTTTCGTACGCTTTTAAATCCGTTGACGCCTTCTTGAGTGTCAGGTATGCATCATGATATTGACGACCAGCCATTTCGTTGTTTGCCAGATACAAATCATCTGCTGCATCAGATAACGGCAGAGGCACGGATACAGACTCAATAATCACGGCTTTGCGTTTAATCATCGTTAATGCATCGTTGGCAGCGATCAGTTTTTTGGCTTTTACGTCAGCCTTCGCTGTATGGAGAAGGCGGTTAGCGAGCATGGTATCCAGTGATACGACCAGTCGGTCCTTCATGGAGAAATCCTGATCCGCACTGACACCGGCAGACTTGTGGTGGAATACGCCGCCCTTTTTAGCCTGCATGACAGGCGTAATTACATTTTCAAGAACTGAATCACTAAACACTGTGATGTATCGTTGAGTAATATCTTCGGAACTCTTGTAATGTGTTTTGGATGCATTAATGGTCGTTGTTATTTTATATTTGGGAGAAGATGTTCTGACTATCTTTTCAAGTTTAAGGGCCTGATTAATCTGTTTGAGAGCCCGCCCTTTGCTTTTATCGGCAACAGCTAGCAGAGCCTGCTCCGTATGATACAGTACCCGGTTCGCAGCTAGGGATAGCGACTGAGTTTCCCGCTTGCTCAGAGTTGTTATCGGCGTGATGGTTGTCGAACTTGTAATGACTGCTCTTTCCCCAGCTTGAGCATTGATGCCAAAAGTAAAGGCCGTAGCGCAAATGGCTGCGACGCTTACCATTGAGTTGATGCGGTTTTTCATTGTTTCTCTCCTTGTTTTGATGCTTACGCTTACACATCCAGTACTGACGATATCGGACGGGCTCACTTCAGCAAACGGTATAAAAATCCATGTGAACAGATTGTTGGCGACATATTAAGTTTTATTAATAGTGCGCCATTTGTATCGGGTGATGTGCCTGTGGGTGAATCAGGCATCATTTTGTGCTGTTATTATCGCGTATAACATGTTCAATACAGCGGTATTTTTCAAGGCATGGTGAATACAGGGGCAGCACCCTCCGTGGTCATGCGTTGATGCCAGATCTCAGGGTCATCGTAGCCGCAGTGCATGATGACGACCGTTTTTTCATTCATGATCGCCTGATGAAGCACATTCAGTTTTTCTTCGGGAATTCCCATGCGGCGCATGGCAATGGTTAAGTGGGATGCGGCAGCTCCGGAGGTCATCAGACCGGTGCCAACGGCTGCGCCGGCAAGAATGTCAACCAGCGGCCCGGCGATAAGTACAGGTCCGATGCCGGGTAACAGAACCAGTCCGGCGGCGCCGGCCAGCAGCCCGCCAAGCGCCCCCCAAAGCGCGCCTTCGGCGCCCCAGATTTTGAAGCGTTGTTTTTCGTTACTGTAGGCGAGACCAAGAACGTCATCACCTTGCCCGCCCGCCCTGTGCAGTATGGATACCTGATCCATCATGAAGTTATGATCAATCATTGCAGTGACAGCTGCGTGGGCGGTATTGGGGTTGTCGAATACGGCACCGACATAATTTTCCGGTTTTTTACTCATGGTGTTATCTCCTTGCAGATTGGTGAAAACCTCTCATGAAATGAGGGAGAAAGAGGTTGCTGTTTGCCGAAGCTATATAGATATGACGCACAGGTCATCAATGCGTTATTGATGATGAAGTCGGATAGCTCAGGGTTGTTTGCCATTGCGTGACATCCAGGCGATAGATAGCAGTGCCCAGCCATCAAGTAGTAAACTGATGCCCACATACAAGCCAACCAGCCACAGGGAAGTGGCTGGCCAACCGATCAGAAACAGCATGGCCAGCAGAATCGAGGCGATACCATTGAAGTACATCCAGCCCCGGCCTTTGGCAGGATGGATCGACTGGGCGAGGGCGAAACTGCCAAAGGCATCCAGCAACAGATATAAAGCCAGCAACAAACCTACCGCAGCCACGCCGGATACGGGATAGTATACATCAGACCGCCAGTGATGAGCAGAAGGGTCGGTTTGAGCCAGTCCATGACGTGCTTCGGGTTATATCTATAGGTGTGCACAGCCCATAACAGACCGCCAATGAACATTAGCCAGGCAAACAGGATCCCGGTTCCCATCGACATCACACCCGGTAGAAGGATGCCCGCCATCCCCAGCAGGATCAGTAGTACCCCTATGATGAAGGTGTGCGACCCGAATTTACCGAGGATTTCAATTTCAGTATGTGGCGTATTCATTTGTGAATGTATCCCCGAGCAGTCTGTAAGCTTATGCACAGTATGCGGAGCCAATGATTGATAATCAATCTATGTGTGGCGAAGCAATAAGACCTACTCGGGTTAGGCGGCGGTTTCGTATAAAGTGGAAAACGATTTGGCATTGTGTGATAACGCAGAAGGGGAGCTTACAGACGAGCAGTGTGGAGGGTTTTTTTCCGTGGCCCTAACGATCATCACGCGAGTCGCCACCCCGCATATACGCTTGAAAAGCAGCCAGTTCAGGCTGAGGGTTGCTTGCAGCTTCGGTTTGGATCATTTTATGTTAACCTGCCCATCCGCCTGGGTTTAATGTTTTGTCGATGGGCGTTGGATTGGCATGTAATGCTTGCAATTGTTCCGTTATTTAGCTAGAAAGCGCGCCGCTTGAGAGGGCGAATTCACACACGGACTGATCCATTGTGCCCCGTTTCATGTTAAACGTCAGGGTAACAGACCGTGGAGGAACTAAAAACAACTGGAGTATATTACCTATGTCCCAATTTACCATGAAGCAGCTGCTGGAAGCAGGCGTTCATTTCGGTCACCAGACCCGTCGCTGGAATCCCAAAATGGCACCTTACATCTTCGGCAAGCGTAATGGCATCCACATTATCGATCTGCAGAAGACCCTGCGTATGGCTAATGAGGCCTACACATTCATGCAGGAGCTGGCGACTGCCGGCGGGCGCGTACTATTTGTAGGCACCAAACGTCAGGCTCGTGACGCAGTCAAGGAAGAATCTTGCCGTGCAGGCCAGTTCTATATTAATCACCGCTGGCTGGGAGGTACGCTGACTAACTTTGCTACCGTGCAGCAGTCAGTACGCAAGATGAAGGATCTGCAGCGGCAGAAAGAAGAAGGCGTGTTTGAGTTGTTGACCAAAAAAGAAGCGCTGCAGCTGCAGCGTGAGCTGGAAAAGCTGGAGCGCTCTCTCGGTGGTATCAAGGACATGGTGAACCTGCCGGACTGCCTGTTTGTGGTAGATGTACGTAAGGAAGAGCTGGCTATCAAGGAAGCTCAGAAATTGGGCATCCCGATTGTAGCAGTGGTGGATTCCAATTGTAATCCGACAGGTATTGATTACATTATACCGGGTAATGACGATGCTATTCGCGCCGTTCGCCTGTTCTGCAGCAAGGTCGCCGATGCGTTGATGGAAGGCACTGAATCCTGGCATCTGGAAAATGCCGAAGAGGGTGCGGATGTGGTTGAAGCCATGGCTGTTGAAACGCCTGTGGAAGAGACTGCCTGAAGAAACGTCGACTGCTTGCAGAATTCAGGCGCGCGCAAGACAGGACTAGACAATTGCCGCTCATGAATTCTGTGAGTGGCTAACTGACCAATAATACGATACGGAGAATGGAATGAGCCAGGTTACGGCCGCAGATGTAAAAAAGCTGCGTGAGATGAGCGGCGCAGGCATGATGGATTGTAAAAGAGCATTGAACGAAACCGGTGGTGGCATGGATGCCGCGATGGACCTTCTGCGTAAGAAGGGCCTGTCGGCGGCTGCCAAAAAAGCTGGCCGCATTGCTGCCGAAGGCGTGGTGGTGGCCGCCGCCGAAGGTAATATCGGCGTCGTACTGGAAGTCAATTCGGAAACGGATTTTGTCAGTAAAAACGATCAGTTTTCCGGATTTGTTAACAAGCTGGCTGCTATGATTATCAGCCGCAACCCGGCGGATGTCGCAGCTTTGAATGCGCTGCCTTTCGATGGTGAATTCACGGTTGAGCAAGCACTGTCGCAGTTGATTGCCACCATCGGTGAAAACATGAGTATTCGTCGTTTCGAGCGTGCCGAAGTGGATGCTGGTGCAGTCGCGACTTACGTGCATGGTGCCGGTAAGATTGGCGTGCTGGTTGCCTTCGACAAAGCAGTAGATGATGCGCTGGCGCGTGGCGTGGCCATGCATGTGGCGGCAACCAACCCGCGGTTTATCGGGCGCAGTGATGTGGATGCGGCAAGTATCGAGCGTGAGCGGGCTGTGCTGACTGATCGCGCGATAGCCAGTGGCAAGCCAGAAACGATTGTGGCTAAAATTGTCACCGGTCAGTTGAGCAAATTCTATTCCGATGTATGTTTGTTGGAGCAGGACTTTGTGCTGGATACTGATAAAAAAGTGGGAGCGGCGCTCGGCGATGCAAACGTCGTCAGTATGGCGCGTTTCCAGTTAGGCGAAGGCATCGAGAAGAAGGCAGAGGACTTCGCCGCTGAGGTGGCGGCACAGGTTCAGGGTGGCTGAAGGCATGAGGACTGCTGCCGGTGCTGATATTGCCGGCAATACGCATGCCCGTAAAGTGAAGCAGCGCCCGTATAAACGGGTGCTGCTCAAGCTTTCCGGCGAGGTTCTGGTGGGTGATGGGGCGTTCGGTATTGATACGGATACCATCAACCGACTGGCCGGCGAACTGATTGAGATCCAGCAGACAGACATTGAATTGGCGATTGTTATTGGCGGCGGCAATATCTTCCGCGGTATGAGCGGCACTGCTTCCGGTATGGATCGGGCCAGCGCGGATTATATGGGTATGCTGGCCACGATGATGAATTCGATTGCCTTGCAAGACGCCATTGAGCGTCAGGGCGCCACGGTGCGGGTGATATCCGCTCTGCATATCAAGGAAATCGCTGAGCCTTATATTCGTCGACGGGCTGTGCGTCATCTGGAAAAAGGTCGTATTCTGGTGTTTGCCGCAGGTACGGGTAATCCTTATTTCACTACTGATACTGCAGCCAGTCTCAGAGCTATGGAGATTCAGGCGGATGTTGTACTCAAGGGGACGAAAGTGGACGGGGTGTATACTGCCGACCCGGCCAAAAATCCGACTGCCAGAAGATACGATACGTTAACATTTACTGAAGCTTTGAGCAAACGCCTCGGTGTAATGGATGCTACGGCTATGTCTTTGTGTCGTGATAACCAAATGCCAATTGTAGTATTTGATGTCACCACGCCGGGTCAGATGTTCAAGGCGATATCCGGCGAGGCAGTTGGTACGCTGGTTCAGGAGAATGGGTAATGTTTGATACGTTGGAATCCAGAATGAAAAAATCAATTGCGGCGCTCAGATCGGAATTGGCCACCATTCGCACAGGTCGTGCCAATGCGGCCCTGCTGGATCATGTTACGGTGTCCTATTATGGCTCCGAAGTGCCGTTTAATCAGGTGGGCAATATTTCCGTGCCGGAACCGCGCATTCTGATGATTACGCCGTGGGATAAAACTGTGATAGGTGATATAGAAAAGGCTATTCTGAGATCTGACCTGGGACTGAACCCGACCAGCGACGGCGAAGTGGTACGCATCATTCTGCCCGAGCTGACTGAGGACAGACGTAAGGATCTGGTTAAAAAAGTCAGGACGATTGGCGAAAAGGCCAGGGTATCGATCCGTAATATCCGTCGTGATGCCAATGATGCGGTAAAGAAACAGGTGAAGGATGACGGACTTTCCGAGGATGAAAGTAAACGATTGCAGGATAGAATCCAGAAAACCACTGATAAATACGTGGCTGAAATTGATCATGTTATCGAGCACAAAGAACAAGATATACTGACTGTTTGATGACAGCGTCCGCCCTGACGGGTAAGCCGACTTTGCCAAAACATGTCGGCATTATCATGGATGGTAACGGTCGATGGGCCCATGCGCGGGGTAGCGCGCGCCTGCATGGGCATCAGAAAGGCGCTGAAGTGGCGCGGGATGTGGCAGGGTGGGCGCAGGAGATGGGCGTCAAGCAACTCTCTCTGTATGCTTTTTCAACCGAAAACTGGGATCGGCCCAAGCCGGAAGTGCGTGGTCTGATGAGCTTGCTGGCCGTGATGTTGCCCAGAAGCCTGGCTGAGATGGAGAAGAACGGCGTCCGTTTTCGTGTGTTGGGCGATATTGCCCCGCTGCCGGTCAGGGCCAGACGGGCGGTGGAGTATGCCTGTGCGAAAACTGCGGCGAATACCGATCTGGATCTGATCCTTTGCCTGAACTATGGTGGCCAGCAGGAAATTCTTGCCGCTGTGAAAGAGGCCGTACGCTGGGTGGCAAATCAGCCGGTCCAAAATGAGGCGCTGGATGCCCTGAGCATTGATAAACTCCGTTCCATGATGTGGCGGCATGATATTGCTCCGCTGGATTTGATGATCCGAACCGGTGGGGAAAAGCGTATATCCAACTTCCATCTGTGGGATGCAGCCTATGCTGAACTCTATTTTACCGGTGTGCTGTGGCCTGCTTTCGGTAAACAGGATTTGCAGGCGGCGCTGGCTGAGTATGCCAGTCGCGAACGCCGGTTTGGTCTTACCAGTGAACAAGTGCGATGAGTGAAGCAGGCAAACGAATCATGACGGCATTGCTATTGATCGTGCTGGTTTGGGCCTGGTATTTTCATTCGGGTTCCCCGTGGTTTGAGCGTTTGCTGGCTTTGCTCGGTATGCTTGCCACAGTTGAGTTGGTGTTACTGATGCAGTTGCGCTGGCCGCTGGCTTTCATCGGCTCGGCATTACCATTTTGGTATGGATTCAGTCTACATCCCGACCCCCGTTATTTTCTCTTGATGGCAATAGTATGGTTTGCGCTATATGTCTTTGGCGCGCGTCTTCAGCAGGCATCATTTTCTCATTTTGTAGCTGCGACATGGTTATTATTCTGGCTGTATATGTTTGCTGTGGCGGTTGCCGCGACGCATACAAGCGAGGCCGGCCAGTCCCTTATTATTGGCGCCTGTCTGGCTATCTGGACATCGGATACAGCGGCTTATTTTGTCGGTCGCAGGCTGGGTAAACATAAATTGTGTCCCGCTATCAGCCCGGGTAAATCCATTGAAGGCAGTCT
>Ga0256829_1002470_pt1 | contig 13743 bp, 11 predicted proteins | sample 131447metaG_FD_185979 | JGI IMG/M metagenome (GOLD analysis project Ga0256829, IMG submission 185979) | Hydrothermal vent microbial communities from Lau Basin, Pacific Ocean - 131-447 | ecosystem: Environmental > Aquatic > Marine > Hydrothermal vents | place: Pacific Ocean: Lau Basin | collected...
AAGATGTATTATTACTTGATGTTACACCTTTAAGCCTTGGTATTGAAACACTTGGCGGTGTTATGACAAAAATTATTGAAAAAGGAACAACAATTCCTGTTAAAAAATCACAAGTTTTCTCAACAGCGGAAGACAACCAAAGTGCAGTTACCATTCATGTATTGCAAGGTGAAGCGGAACTTGCAAAAGACAATAAATCTTTAGGACAATTTAACCTGGAAGGAATTCCGCCTGCACCAAGAGGAGTTCCTCAAATTGAAGTAACATTTGATATTGACGCAAACGGAGTATTGAATGTAAGCGCTAAAGATAAAACAAGCGGAAAAGAGCAAAAAATTACAATTACAGGAAGCTCAACTCTTAGCGAAGAAGAAATTGAAAAAATGGTAAGAGAAGCTGAAGAAGCAAATAAAAAAGAAAAAGCAAGAATTGAAGCAATAAAATCAAGAAATGAACTTGACGCAGTTGCATATCAAGCTGAAAAATTTATTAAAGACAACAAAGATAAACTTGGCGATGTAAGTGCACTTGAAGCAAAAATTGCAGATGCCAAAAAACTTGTAGAAGAACAAAGCGAAGACAAAGCCAAAATTGACGCTTTAAAAGAAGAAATTAATGCCGAACTTCAAAAAGCGGCTCAACAAGCAGCTCAAGCCGGACAAGGACAAGCTCAAGGCACTCAAAATGCAAATCAAAACAAAGGCGCAGATGACGATGTTATCGACGCAGAGGTTGAATAACCAACCTCTCCTTTTTTGTTGATATAATTACAAACAGGCACACCAGGAGACTGCTAGAAATAGAGGAAAGTCCGGGCTGCAGCAAGACAGGAGTCAGTCTAACAGACTGCCGTCGCAAGATGAGGGAAAGTGCCACAGAAAACAGACCGCTATTTAGCAAGGGTGAAAAGGTGAGGTAAGAGCTCACCAGAGGATATAGCAATATATCCTGCTAGGTAAACCCACTCCGCAGCAAGGAGGGATGGTAAAGTCTTGCAATTTTACCCTCCGCAAAAACAATACCGTAAGGTATGTGTTTAGATAAATAGTCTCTTAAACAGAACCCGGCTTACAGGTGTGCCTCTTTGTAATTATAATAACTTATCTTATAATCAATACATTCACTCATTTATAGTATAATTTCACAAAAAAATAGGAGGCTGTATTGGATTATTATGAAATCCTTGGTATTAGTAAAACCGCCACACAAATAGAAATAAAAAAAGCTTACAGAAAACTTGCAATGAAATATCATCCGGATAAAAATCCGGGAGACACTGAAGCAGAAGAAAAATTCAAAGAAATCAACGAAGCTTATCAAGTCCTAAGCGATGAAGAAAAAAGAAAAATATATGATACATACGGAAAAGAAGGACTAGAAGGCAGAGGATACAGACCTTCAGGAAATTTTCAAGATATTTTTGATATGTTCAATGAAATGTTCGGCGGAGGATTCGGAGGAAGTGAGAGTGAATATTCAATGCCTTATGATTTAGATAAAGGAATGGAAATAACTTTAAGCTTTGAAGAAGCCGTTTACGGAGTAAGCAAAGAAATACATAACGAATATTATGCTCTGTGTGAAAAATGTAACGGCACGGGAGCAAAAGAAAAAGAGACCTGCCCTACTTGTAACGGCAGAGGAAGCGTCGTTATGGGAAACGGATTTATAAGAATGAGCCAAACCTGCCCTACTTGTAACGGCAGAGGCTATATAATCAAAGAAAAATGTGATGAATGCAAAGGCAAAGGTTACTCTGTAAAAAAAGAAAAAGTTCATATAGATATTCCAGCCGGTGTTGATAGCGGTATGAGAATGAGAGTTGCCAATAAAGGTAACGAAGGTCCGATGGGCAGAGGGGATTTATATATTTTATTTAATGTAAAACCTTCTAAAATATTTAAAAGAAAAGGAAATAATCTAATAGTTGAAGTGCCTGTTTTCTTTACAAGTGCCGTATTAGGAGAAAAAATCAATATTCCGACACTTAAAGGACATAAAGAAATAGAAATCAAAGCTTTTACAAAAGACAAGACTCAAATAGTCTTTAGAAACGAAGGAATTGCCGACCCTAACACAGGAATAAAAGGCGATTTATATGCAATTATAAATATTGCATATCCTAAAAAACTTAATGATGAGCAAAAAGAACTGCTTGAAAAACTGCATCAAAGTTTTACAGGAGAAATTAAAGAGCATAAATCATTTCTTGAAGAAGCCATAGATAAAGTCAAAGGCTGGTTTAAGGGTAAATAATTTACCCTAAAAGCCAATTTATCAAAACATAGGCCGGTTTAAATATATAATCTGCAATAGGTGTAAAAAGAATAATTAAAAGCAAAAGCATTCCGTAAGGCTCTATTTTATTATAAAACCTGACAATACCGCTCCATCCAAATTCCAACGATAAAAATTTAAGCGCATTCGCCCCGTCAAGCGGAGGAATAGGAATAAGATTAAATACCGCCAAAATAACATTAATCAAAACGGAATAATATAAAAATAAAAATATTATACCGCTAAAAATACCCGTAGGCGGATAAAAAAAGCCTATTACACTTGAGGCGATAAGTGCTAAAAAGAAGTTATAAGTAACTCCGGCTAAAGATACGGCTACAGCTGCTAAATATCCTCCATTTTCTATCACTTTAAACATATTTACAGGCACAGGTTTTGCCCATCCGAAAATTATTGGGTCATGCACTCCTGCTAATTTTTGAGAAAAGAACAAAAGCAAAGGAAAAATAATACTGCCAAAAGGGTCTATATGTTTTATTGGATTGATTGTAAGCCTTCCGGCATTTTTAGCCGTATCGTCTCCATAATGTTTTGCAACCGCCCCGTGCATTATTTCGTGTCCTATTATAGAAACCCCAAAAGCCAAAACAAGTGCACTAAACTGAATAATAATTTCCACTATTTTCCTTTTTTACATCCGTCGGTTAGATACGGTTTTTTACCCTCTCTTAATTCTTCTTGTATTTCATTTACGCTTTTACCTACCCTGTTCCATCTTATTGTTCCGTTTTTATTCCAGCTCATATAAATAAACCAAGGTTTTCCTACAATAAGCTTATAAGGCACAGGTCCCCAAAATCTACTATCATCACTGTGGTCTCTGTTATCTCCCATCATAAAATATTCTCCCTTAGGGACAATAACCGGTCCATAGTTAAAAATCTGCTCAAACGGATTATCACCTTTTATAACATTAGGGTCGTGATGAATACCCGGATAAAGTTTTACATAAGGGTCTTTTGCCCATAAAACACCGTTTACAACAGAAGTTTTTGCTTCCATTTTTTTGGCGAATTTTATTGTTTTATCGGTATTGTTATCAATTCTTAAATAAAGATGTTTATTTCTAACCATTAATTCATCACCGCCTATCCCAACACATCTTTTTACAAAATGCATAGAAGGTTTCACAGGATAACGAAAAATTACAATATCACCTCTTTTTGGTCCGGGACCGTCTATTAAATGTCCATCACCTCTAAAATCCGGTAAAATAGGAATTTCAAGCCATGGAATATGAGGAATCGGTATTCCGTAAGCAAATTTTTTGGCAAAAAGCGCGTCTCCGGGAAGAAGCGTTCTTTTCATACTTCCACTTGGAATCACAAACGCTTGAGCCAAAAAGAAAATAACAAGTAAAACAATTACAATAGTTCCGGTCCAGCTGTTAGACCAGTGATAAAATTTTTTTAATTTATTTTTCATTAAGAGCCTTTTTTAGCAAAATTTCTTGCCGCTTTAAGAGTGTTTTTAAGAAGCATTGCAATAGTCATAGGACCTACACCTCCGGGCACCGGAGTTATGAAAGAAGCTTTTTTACTTACATTTTCAAAATCCACATCTCCTACAAGTTTTCCGTTATCTAATCTGTTTATTCCTATATCTATAACAACAGCACCCTCTTTTACCATATCCGCTGTAATTAAATTAGGTTTTCCAACTCCGACAACTACAATATCGGCTCTTTTTGTATGTTCTTTTAAATCTTTTGTGGCGATATGACAGATATCAACCGTAGCCATTTCATTAACCAAAAGCGCCCACATAGGTTTTCCTACTATGTTACTAGCACCTACCACACAAACATCTTTACCGTATAAATCAATTTTATACTCTTTAAACATCTCCATAACACCAAGAGGAGTGCAAGGCACAAAACTCTCAAGCCCTTCTACAAGTCTACCCATATTATACGGATGAAATCCGTCAACATCTTTAGCCGGGGAAACTCTTTCAAGAATCTTTGTAGTGTCAATATGTTTTGGAAGCGGAAGCTGTATTAAAAGCCCGTGAATATTAGGATTTTCATTAATCATATCTATTGTTGAAAGTAATTCTTTTTCACTTATTGTTTCAGGAAACTCATGAACTACAGAATAAATTCCAACCTCAGCGGAAGTGTTTTTTTTCATTTTTACATATGTTTGACTAGCAGGGTCATTTCCCACCAAAATAACAGCAAGCCCCGGAGTTAATCCCTCTTTTTTCATTTCATTAACTTCAACCTTAATCTCTTCTCTTATTTTTTGAGAGAGCTTTTTACCGTCTATGATTGTCATTTCTTTTCCTTTGTGGTAAAATATTTTAGAATTTTAACATAAAAGGATTTTTTTGAGATTAATACTTTTTTTATTACCTGTTTTTTTATTGGCAAAAGAAAATTGGTTTATAACAAAACTTGAATACGGCAAAATGTTATATCACAATCCAAGAGGTATAAGCTGCGCAAAATGCCACGGAGAAAATGCCCGGGGAAAAGTAATTGCAAGATATTATATAACAAAAAACAATCAAAAAATTCTAAAAACAATAAAAGCCCCTGATATTACAAATATTGATTTTGATACTTTCCAAAAAAAACTTTTTCATAAAAAACTCTCAATTATGCCAAAATATAATTATTTAACACCTCAGGAAATAAGTGCTATTTATCTTTATATTCAATCTTTAAGGAATAAAAAATGATTTTTGAAAACACTGAGTTTTTAGAAAAAATTTTAAAAAACAATGATATAAAAAAAGCTCTTGAATTTATAAAGCCTGTCAAAACAAATTTAGTAACCACCAAAAAAAGAAGTGCTTTGATGGTAAGCGCTCATCAAATAAAACATTTAAATAAAATAGACGAATTAAAAGCCGATATTATTATGCTAAACCTAGAAGATGGAGTTCCAAAAGAAAAAAAGAAAATAGCCAGATATTTAACGGCAATTTTTCTCTCTCACTACAAAAATCCGGATAAAGAGATAGTCATAAGAGTAAATGCCCTTAATGAAGGTGGAACGGAAGATATAAAATTTTTGGATAAATTTTCTTTCAATGCTTTTAGAATCCCGAAAGTCACTTCTCTTGAAGATGTTGACGATGTTTTTTTTATAACAGACAAAGATTTACATATTTCCGTAGAAACAAAAGAGATTTTTGTAAATTTAAAAGATTTTACTCATCCTAAAATAAAAGCTTTTTATATAGGAATTTATGATTTGCTAAATGAGCTTAATATTCCTCACTCTGTTATAAATTTAGAAAATCCGTTTATTCATAAAATTTTAGCCGACTTTTCACTCTATTCAAATTACAACAACATAACACCTGTCGGATTTGTATATCAGCAATATAAAGATTTAGAAGGATTTAAAAAATGGTGCCTGCTTCAAAAAAATACGGGAATAAAAGGCGTCGGATGTATAACTCCCGCCCAGGTTGAAATTGCAAATAAAATTTTTGATGAAGACATAGAATTTGCAAAAATGATAGTTGAAAAATTTGAGAATATTGGTCCTTTTACAATAGACGGACTTTATGTAGATGAGCCTATTTATAAAAATTACTTACAAATATTACAAAATTAAATCTCTTTTTCCTTCATCATTAAAATATATTTCCCTCTGTTTGTATCCAAAATATTAGCGGACATTAAAATTTTTTTTGCATTTAAATAATCTTTATTCAGAGCATATTTTTCAGCTTTTGAGAGTATTTGATTGAATTTTGTTTTAACTTCACCATATTCTTTTAAGTCTTGTAAATAAGTATATTTTTTTGCCATTTCAAGAGCATTTTTTAAATCTTCACTTTTAACAAATTCCAAAAATTTCAATGAATTATCAACAATTTCCATAAGACTTCGGGCTTTTTTTTCATATCCTTGTATATCTTTTAAAATTTCAAGGGCTTTTTTTGCTTTTTCAAATTTTTCTTCTTTTATAAACTTTTCAATAAATTTATATAAAAATTCAGCATATTCCATTACTTCTTTATACTCTTTTGTATTTTTTAAAGCCGGATTCAAATTGATAATTTCAAAAAATTCTTTAAAATTTCTTTCTTCCTTTGCCTTTTTTAATTTTAAAACAAGTTCCGGATTATTAAATATAGATTCTATATAAATCATTTTTGAAGGAATATCCAAAAAGCGTTTTAAAACAGTTTTTGCATTTTCTGTTTCTCCTTTTGAAATAAATTCAACCGCTTTTTCATAAACTATATTAAATCTTTTTTCTAAATCTTCATAATATTTAGTTTCTTTCAAAAGAGGATACTCTTCAATCAATTTATAAGCCAAATAATAATCATTTCTGTTTAAAGCAAATTTCAGTCGTTTTATATTTTTGAAATTTTCAATAATATCCTCAATTTTTTCTCTAAGTTCTCTAACAGCCGTTAATTTATTTAAAATGCTAAGAGCCTTAGCTTCATCTTTTTCAAAAAGTTCTTTTGCTTTTTGTATAGTTAAATCAAGAATATATTTTAATTGTTTATACTCTTTTGAGAATTTAAGATAAGGGTTTTTATTTAAAAAATCATAAGCTTTTATGAAATCTTCTTTTAAAACGGCATTTAAAAGCTCATCTTTTTCTTCAAATAAATCTTTATAATAAATTTCTCCGTTTAATTTAGAAACAAACAGACAATTATTAAAAACGGTTATTTTATCAATATCATTTAAATTTATAAAATTTTCATTTTCTATTACAAAATCTTTTAAATTATAAATTAAAATACTATCTTTATTTGCTATAAGCAAAAAATCTCTGTCAATAAAAAAATCACTAAATTCTTTATAAAGTTTTATAATATCTTTATATTCTTTATTATCTTCTTTCCATAACACAACATAACTTAATTCATCACTGCTTATAAGAAATTTTTCATATTCAAGCTTTTTAACAGGTTTTAAATGCAAATATCTCTCGTTTTTTGTTATATTTATCAAATCATAAAAAATAACCGCTTTATCAAATCCCCCCGCATATAAAACCCTCCCGCTTTCATCAAAATCAATATCCGTAATAAAATCTTTGTGTTTTGGAAGTTTTAAAACCGGTTTTTTTAATTCCGTATTATAAACATAAACATCTCCGCTTATAGACCCGCTGGCAAAATATTTATCGTCTTTAGAAAAACCGACACTTAAAATATCAGTTGTCTGCTCGTTAAATTCTTTTATTAATTTTTTTGTTTCTAAATCCCATAAAAAAAGATATTTTTTAACAGCTATCAATAAAAACTTACCGTTATTTGATATTTTTACACTTTTTTCATCGGCTTTGTTTTTTAAAGGGAGTTTAAAAGAATTAATAATCTCTAATTTTTCATTTAGATAATAAATTTTGTTATATTCATCAACAATAATTAAATTTTTATTTCTTATACAAAAATAAGAGATTCTGGCGTTTATATTCTTAAAAAATTTCATTTTAAAAAACAGCCCTATCCATTAATTTCCTTTAAAATTTCATCTGCAATACTCTCCTCATCCACTTTTAAAAATTTTTCAACACTTTTAACATCTCCGTGAGGAATAAATTTATCCGGATATTCAAAACTTCTTATATATTTATGAAGCCCGTTTTCTTTGGCAAAAGAGCTCAACATCTCCCCTATTCCGCCTTTTTTGGCATTATCGCTTATTACATACCACTTATTAGCTTCAAGGCTTTTTAACAGTTCTTCATCAAAAGGTTTTACAAATCTCAAATCCATAAGTCCGACATTAATATTTTTCTCTTTTAAAATATTATAAACCTTATATGCCTTTCCGACTCCGTTTCCATATCCTATTAACATAATATTTTTATTTTCTATTAATATTTCAGCTTTTCCAAGTTCAAACTTTTTATCCGGAAAAATCCCATCTTCAAGCTCAAATTCTCCTCTTGGATATCTAAACGCCGACGGACCTTTATCAAAATGATAAGCAAAACTAACCGCTTTTTTAAGAGTGGCAAAATCCCTTGGGGCAAATAAAGTCATATTAGGAACTATTCTTAAAAATCCGACATCAAACACACCTTGATGTGTCTCCCCATCCGCTCCTACAATTCCGGCTCTGTCTATAGCAAATCTTACAGGATAATTATCCAAACATACATCGTGAATTATCTGGTCGTATCCTCTTTGTAAAAATGTGGAATAAATGGCAACAAAAGGCTTAAATCCCTCTTTTGCCATAGGTGCCATAGAAGTTACGGCATGCTGCTCTGCAATCCCTACATCCCAAAACCTATCTGGAAACTCATTCATAAGCTCTTTTATGCCCGTTCCACTTGGCATTGCGGCTGTAACCCCTACTACTTTTTCATCCTCTTTTGCAATTTCTAAAAGCTTTTTAGCAAAAATTTTTGTAGCGGAGATTTTTGATTTTTTAAGACTTTTGCCTGTTTTTAAATCAAAAGGACCTACTCCGTGCCAATGCTCATAATATCCTTCGGCTTGTTCGTATCCTTTTCCTTTTATTGTTTTTGCGTGAATAATTACAGGTTTTTTAAGTTCTTTTGCAAGTTTTAAAGTATTGACAATCTCTTCAATGTTATGCCCGTTAATAGGACCTATATATTCAAGTCCCATCTCTTCAAAAAATATTCCGTTTACGCTAAGCATTTCTTCAAATTTTTTGGCTGCATATTTAAAATCATCAGGTGCTTTTTCCAAAAATTTTTTAAACCTGTCTTTAAAATTCTGATAAAATTTACCGGCTTTAAGTTTTGTCAGATATTTACTAAGAGCTCCTATTGGCTTTCCTATACTCATTTCATTGTCGTTAAGAATAATTACCACAGGCAGTTTTTTATCTCCAAGTTCATTTAAAGCCTCATAAACCATCCCGGCACTCATAGCCCCGTCTCCTATTAAAACAACCGGAGTTCTGTCTTCTTTTTTAAGTTTTATAGCCTTAGCTGCCCCCACTGCCACTGAAATGGAAGTGGAAGAATGCCCGGCACTGAAATAATCGTATTTACTTTCCTTTGGTCTTGTATATCCGCTAATTCCGCCAAACTGTCTTAAGGTATCAAAATTGTCCCATCTGCCTGTAAGTAATTTATGTGCATATGCCTGATGGGAAACATCAAAAATAAAAGGGTCTTTTTCAACATCAAAAACATAATGCATTCCCACAATCAAATCAACAGCCCCAAGGGTTGAGCTTAAATGTCCTCCGTGTTTTGAGACGGTAGAGAGTATTTTTTCTCTTATTTTTTTAGCTAAATTATTTAATTCATTTATATTCATATTTTTATCTATCATTCTTTACCTTCTAAAATTGCTTCTTTTATATTTTCAAATCTATTCAAAACTTCGGCATCTATATTTCCAATATCACTTATTATAACAACGCCTCCCTCTTTTACGGCGTCATCCGGAATAACTTCTATATTTTTAAATTTATCTTTTAAACTCGTCGCATCTTTTGGATTTACTTTTAATTTAATCTTTGTTGCATCTTTAATATCTTCCATTAAATTTTTAGCTAAAGAATATGCAATTTCACCCGATTCTTTTGAAATTTCTTTTTGGATTACCTCTTTTGCTATATCAAGTGCTACAGAAATAAGCTCTTTTTCAACCGAAAGGATTTTTTCTTCAAATGTTTCATTTATTTTATCAATTTTTTGCAAAGAAGTTTCAAGAAGATTCATTTTTTCTTTCAAATTTTGCCTGCACTTATCTTCACCCTCTTTTAATCCCTTTTCATATCCTTCATTAAATGCCTTTTGTTTTTCTTCTTCTATTTTGTTTTTATACTCATTTATTTGAATTTCAAATGTTTTTTGTGAGTTGACGATATTTGTGGAAAGTTCTTCTATTTTAGACAAAAGATTTTCTATTATCTGTTTTTGCTCGTTATTTTTATCTTCGGTTACATTTTTCGGTATTTCAATATCGGTATGTGATGAAAAATCAACTTTTTGAAATTCTTTGTTTTCATTATGATTTATATCTATATTTTTAAATTTATAGGGCTTAATTATATGCCTGTCATCATTACTGCCTATAATCTTACTCAATTACCTCTTCCTCCGATCCTACAGAAACTTTTCCTTCTTCTGCAAGTTTTTGCACAACTTCTATAACTTTTCTTTGCGCGCCTTCCACTTCTTTTACTTTTACAGGTCCTAAAAACTGAATTTCTTCTTCAAATGCAGCCGCCGCTCTTTGTGACATATTGGCTAAAAATTTTTGTTTAAGTTCTTCTGGAGAACCTTTTAGAGCTATCATTAATGTATTTTTATCAATCTCTTTTAAAATTTCTCTAATAGCGGTATTGTCAAGTTTAAGTATATCTTCAAAAGTGAACATTTTCTCTTTAATATGTTCAGCAAGTTCATTATTAATTTGTTCTATATGTTTAATTGTTGATTTTGCCGCTTTTTGCCCAAGTCTGTTGAATATCTCGGCAACAAATCTGACACCCCCTATTTCCACTTTATAACCTGTTAGCGATTCAAGCTTGGTTTCAAGAATGGCACTTACTTTTTTAATAACCTGAGGTGAAATATCCCCAAGATTACTCATTCTCATTAACACCTCAGCCCTCACTTCATCAGGAAAATAACTAAGTGTTTCAGCTGCACTAGTCGGGTCCATATGAGCTAAAATAAGAGCAATGGTTTGCGGATGCTCATGCACAATAAAATCAGCTAATTGTTGTGGTTTAACTTTTTGTAAAAATCCGAAATTTTGCTCACTTTGAAGAGATTTTGAGAGTTTATCCAATACTTTTTTAGCTTCATCAGGACCTAAAGCTTTATAAAGAATTTCTTTAGCATACTCAAGTCCTCCGCTTGAAATATATTGATTTGATTGAAATATTGCATAAAATTCTTCCAATACAGCAGCAGCAACAGCTTTATCTATGGTTTTTGCCGTTGCAATATATTTTGAAATATCCGTAATTGAATCAACATCCATATAAGAAAAAATCTGAGCAGTCAAATCTTCTCCAAGTTGAATCAATAAAATCGCAATCTTTTCAGCCATAGAAAGTTCATCCAAAATAGCCTGCTGCTGCGGTGAAAGTGCCATTTACAATCCTTTATTAAGAGCTTTCTTCTTTTATTAAATTTTCTAAAACTTTTGCAATTTGTTCGGTGTTTTCTTCTGCACTTTTTGTAATTCTTTCAAGCAAAACTTCATATTTAAGTTCTTCTTCATTTATATTACTTGAAATTCCTAATTGCTGCTCTACTTTTTCTTTTAATTCTTTTATTTTATCATAAGTTGATTCAACTTCCTCTTCATTTACTTCAATTTCCTGTTTTATCGGTTTTTCTTCTTCCATTTTAACTTCAAGCATTTTTTGAGTAAAAGGAGTAATTACTTTTTTGTAAAAAATAAAAAGGATTATTGCCAAAATAAGATATTTTAAAATATCCTCAAAAGGTCCTAAATATACCGATATTTGTTGCATAATTTTTCCTGTTTTTGAAGTGGCACTCTCGTTAGCACCTGATGTTGCAAACTCAAAAGACGAAACACTCACACTATCCCCTCTTTTAGGGTTAAAACCTATTGTGTTTTCCACAAGATTTTTTATATTTGCAAGTTCTATTTTACTAAGGGGAATAAAAACTTTTTTACCTTTTTCATCTTTATAATGCCCGTCAACCACTACAGCTGCGGTTATTCTTTTTATTTTTGCAAGAGGCTCTTTGATATTTTTTACTGTAGTTGAAATTTCATAATTTGTGGTGTCTTCGCTTTTTGTATATTTTTCTACTACTTGATTTTTTTTAAGACCCTGAACAGGTCCTATATTGCTTACGGCTCCGGGAACTCCTCCTACGGGAGCTGGTTTTGAACCGGTTCTACTCTCATCAATAGTCTGTTCACTTCTTAAAACATTATTCGGGTCATAAATAGTGGCTTTTGAATTAACCTGGGAAAAATCATAATCAATATTTACTTTTGCCACAACTTTATTACTTCCTCCGATAATCGGTGATAAAATAGAAATTATTTTATTTTCCAGAGCTTTTTCCATTCTCTTTTTATAAATCATTTCCGTTTTTAAAAGCTCATTACTTTGAGTTAATGAATCATTTTCGCCAAGAGGATTGCCATATTGGTCAACTATTTTTACATTATTAGGAGTAAGTTTTGGAACCGCGGCTGCAATTAAATTTTTAATACCTTGAATCTGTTTAGGAGTAAGGGTCATATTTTCTCTTAATACAAGTAAAACCGAAGCGGTAGGAGGAACCTGCCTTGAAACAAAAACGGACTGTTTTGGAATAGCAATATTTACTTTTGAACTTTCAACTGCATCAATGGAATTAATTGTTCTTTCAAGTTCACCTTCAAGAGCTCTTAAATATTTTATTTTTTCTTCAAAATCAGTGGCTCCGAAAGAATTTTTGTTAAAAAGCTCAAATCCTACAGTGCTTGATTTCGGAAGCCCCTGGGCAGCCACTTCAAGTCTTACTTTTTGAACCCTGTTTTTAGGAACTTCTATAACCCCGTTTTGAGGTATAACATAAGGTATTTGTTTTTTATCAAGATATTGAACAATCAAAGCGGCATCTTGAGGTTTTAAATTTTCAAACAAAACGGCATAACCGTTTTTTGTCTTATTTGAAGAAGTGTTAAAAACTATCAAAAATGAAAGAAGTGCTATAATAGCAACAACACTTCCAAAAATCACATAACGCTGCTGTTTGTTTAATTTATTAAAAAAATTTATTATCTGCTTAAAAATAGCTTCAAAATTCAACTAATTTCCCTTAATGTTTTGATTAATTTATCATTTTCTTGCGGTTTTCCTATTGTAATTCTAAGAGCGTCAAATCCATATCCTGCCATATCACGGACAATTATTCCTCTTTTTAAAAGTTCATTGGCAATTTTTGTTGAATTTTTTATATATAAAACAATAAAATTGGTAAAACTTTCTATATAATCCAAATTCTTCTCTTTTGCAAAATCTATATATTTTTGCATCTCTTTAAAATTATTCTCTATTCCCATATTAACCCAATCTTGCTCGTCAAGTGCCCTTATTGCCGCAAGCAAAGATAAAGTCGTAATATTAAAAGGAGGTCTTAGTTTATGAAGATTTTTTATAATAAAATCATTTGCTATTCCATATCCAACCCTCATTCCGCCAAGCCCGTAAGCTTTAGAAAAAGTTCCCGTATAAATTACATTTTTATATTTTAAAATATCTTTTGGTTTAATTTCTTTATTTTTATCTTTATATTTTGCAAATTCCTGATAAGCCCCGTCTATTAAAATCATTGTATTTTCATCTATTTTTTCTATAAATTCAAAAACATCCCTGCTATCAACGCACTCCCCTAACGGATTATTAGGAATACAAAGAAAGATTATTTCAGGCTTATGTTTTTTATACTCTTCATAAAATTCATCCAAATTATGGGTATTTGATTTTGTTTTTATAATCTCAGAGCCAACTTGCTTTGAATAAATATCATACATTGCAAA
>Ga0256829_1002471_pt1 | contig 13735 bp, 10 predicted proteins | sample 131447metaG_FD_185979 | JGI IMG/M metagenome (GOLD analysis project Ga0256829, IMG submission 185979) | Hydrothermal vent microbial communities from Lau Basin, Pacific Ocean - 131-447 | ecosystem: Environmental > Aquatic > Marine > Hydrothermal vents | place: Pacific Ocean: Lau Basin | collected...
AAGGCCTTTTACCGTCCCCAAAGGGACAAAAATTGAAGCAGCTGTCTTTGTGAAAGGAAAACTGATGGAGGTCCCTTCTGTGAAAGTGATAAAATAGATTCCGGTGTATTATCAGAAAAACCGGCCCTGGGCTGCCAACCGAATTATGGTTCATCAAAACCAGGCCGTATAAAGGTAGAAGCATGGGGAAATTCTTTCTCCAAATGATATTTAATGCGCATCAGCAGGTATATAATCTCATTGATTGCGGTTGTTTGATCCGGGAAAAAGTGCAGCAAATGATACCAGGCAACCAGCGAACGGCTGATGAGTGCAAGGCTCGCTTTGGCCGTTCCATCCGACTCCCGCGAGCCTTCATCAACTGATAAACCGTTCTCTTCCTCGCGTCCCCTGGAATAATAGGCACGCGACAGTTTCAGATAAAGGTTCAACTGATACCGCATAATTATATCAAGCATAGTATTAGCCTCTTCTTTTGATGTTTCGGAAAGATCATCCGCTATTATCTTAAAAACAGAGCCCGGTTGAGATTCATCCATGACAATACGACCTTCACCTGCCATATCATCCAGGAAATCATCTACTTTGTCTTCAAACAGGCGACCGGCTTTCAAAACCATGTTATTGACCGATTTGTGCTGAAACAAATCAAATTTTGCTTTGGTGCTTACCCCAACAAATTCAGTGAGGTCTATATTCTTTTCAGCAGCTTTCAGTTTTATTTTGTTTTGAACTTCTGTTGCTTGATTTTCAAGCCTTTCCCAAAAAATCCGGTTCTTTTCATCATCAGCCTCCAAGTTTTCAGGATGACGGACCTCTTTGCGGGCAGCATAAGCCTGGCAACGGGCGCCAAAACCACAACGCTCACACCAACGGTCACAATAAGCGTAGATGTTTTCTATTTTTTTCATATTCTTTTACTGACATCATTTCAGCCCGAGAGTATTATTGGCCGACCTGACGGATAAAAATTTCATTAATAGTGGGCAATATTTCCCGGAAAGAAACAATGGAGGCCTGTTTCATTATTTGTTGAAGCAAATCGTCAGGAGTACTTCCGTTCAGCAGTTTTACTTTCAAAAAACGCTCACCGGCTTTTTGCTTAACAGCCAGTTTTTGAAATGCTTCGGGGTTCAGTTCCATCTCATTTTTCCCTGACGGACGAAAGCCCACTTCAAAGACATTCGATTTAAACCGGTCTTTAATTTCGTTTATTTCACCTGAAAGCACCTTCTTTCCATTGTTGATAAGAACAATATGGTCGCAAAGTTCCTCTACGGACGCCATGTTGTGGGTAGAAAAAATAATGGTTGCCCCCTGTTCCCTCAGGTGCAGGATTTCATCTTTGAGAAGATTGATGTTAATAGGGTCAAAACCGCTAAAAGGTTCGTCAAAAATAAGCAGCCTGGGACTGTGCAGGATAGTAACAATAAACTGAACTTTTTGCTGCATGCCTTTGGAAAGTGCTTCCACTTTCCGGTTCCACCATGCAGTCATATCGAAACGGTCGAACCAGTATTTCAATTTTTTTCGTGCCTCGGCGGCAGGCATTCCTTTCAAACGGGCCAGATAAAGGGCCTGCTCCCCCACTTTCATTTTTTTGTAAAGGCCGCGTTCTTCGGGAAGATAACCGATTTTAATAATGTCCTCTTTGGCAATCGGTTTCCCATCCAACAATACGGTTCCTTCGTCAGGGGCAATAATCATGTTGATAATTCGAAGGAGGGTGGTTTTTCCTGCCCCGTTGGGACCAAGCAGTCCATAAATAGAGCCTTCTGAAATCTCCATGCTCACTTTTTCAAGCGCCTGGTGTTTTTCAAAACGCTTACTGATGTTTATGATTTGCAGTTTGTCCATAAAGTTAAGAGAAAAATTCCCTCATGCGGTCAAAATAGCTTTTATCCTTTGATGTGGGACTGGGTTTAAAATTGGAAGAATCCCTGAGTTTCTCCAGAATTCGTTTTTCCTCATGTGTCAGGCTGCGCGGTGTCCAGATATTCACATTGACCAACAGGTCTCCCCTGCCGTAACCATTCACATCGGGAAGTCCTTTACCCTTGAGCCGCAACACTTTTCCCCCCTGCGTTCCGGCAGAAAGTTTAATACGGGCTTTCCCATCCACTGTAGGGACATCCACGCTGGTGCCCAGGGCAGCATCAGGAAAACTGACATAAAGATCATACAACAGGTTATTACCATCGCGTTTCAGGTCAGGATGCGGGATTTCTTCAATCAGCACTATCAGATCTCCCGGAATACCACCGTGGGCTGCAGCATTTCCTTTTCCGCTCATACTAAGCTGCATACCATCGTTGACACCGGCCGGAATATTGATGGTTACTACCTCTTCTGATTTCACAATACCATGGCCCTGGCAAACCGGACATTTATGTGTAATAATTTGTCCTTCTCCGCCGCATTGCGGGCAGGTAGAAGAAGTCTGCATTTGTCCAAGAAAAGTATTAGTAACCCGGGTTACCTGGCCCGTACCATGGCAGGTGGGACATGTAACAGGTTGTGAACCTTTTTCGGCCCCCGTACCATTACATGCCGGGCAGGGAACATATTTTTTTAATTTGATCTTCTTTTCAACACCATGCGCCATCTCGGACAGCGTCAGTTTTACCCTGACACGAAGGTTTGAACCTCTGTTGACATGCCTTCTGCGGGTAGATCCCCCAAAAGGGTTGCCCCCAAAAGAGCCGCTGCCAAAGCCAAAATGGCCGCCGAAGATATCCCCGAAATGGTTGAAAATATCTTCCATAGACATACCTCCCCCGCTGAAACCGCCACCGGCAGCTCCACCAACACCCGCATGGCCAAACTGGTCATACCGGGACCGTTTTTCCGGGTTGCTCAATACTTCATAGGCTTCAGCAGCTTCCTTAAATTTTTCTTCAGCATCCTTGTTATCAGGGTTCTTATCAGGATGATACTTAATGGCCAACTTGCGATAAGCTTTTTTTATTTCAGCCTGTGAAGCATCCCGCGATACTCCGAGTACGTCATAATAATCGCGTTTACTCATTCTAATATTTCCTTTCCGGGAATTTTATCCCATTTCTATTGTCCTACTACCACTTTTGCATAACGAATCACCTTGCCGTTCAGGGTATAACCTTTCTGAACAACATCAACAATTTTCCCTTTCATTGCTTTGGAAGGTGCCGGAATGTTAGTAATGGCTTCATGAAAATCGGTGTCAAATGTTTTTTCCCGGGCTTCAATTTCTTTGAGCCCCTTTTGCCCCAAAATAGTAGTTAGTTTATTATAAATCAATTCAATACCCTTTTTAGCCTCTTCGCTCAAATGATGTTCTTCAAATGACTGAATGGCACGCTCCAGATCATCTACCACAGGTAAGATATCGAGAATCACTTCGCGGGAAGCGTTTTTCTGTAATTCAATCCGTTCTTTGGCGGTTCGTTTCCGGTAGTTATCGAACTCAGAATACAACCGCATGTATTTGTCATTCAGGTCATCATATTTTTCCTGAAGCGCTTCCAGCTTTTTCTGTGCCGAAGATTTTCTGGGTTTTTTCTTTGCTTCTTTGTGTCCGGCAGCAGCATCAGGTTTTTCTTCCTTGTTTACCGGCTGCCCGCTTTCCACTTCCGATTCTTCTTTCGTCTCCGGTTCTTCTTTAACCGGTTGATTTTCAAAAGTTACATCTTCAGCAGCTTCCTGTTTCGAATTTTTCTCTTTTGTATTTTTATCTTGATTTTTTGTACTCATATTCCATCACTGTTTTTAAGATTTCCTTTGCATGTAACAAATTTTTTGCCAACAATTGCCTGCGGTCATTATGACAGACAAAACGGGACCGACTGACAATTTTTTTGCAAAGCTAATGAATTTCTTTGCCTGCTATGGTTTTCGGATAATGGTTCTGCGGCTTGCAGGTTCAACTCACAAAGAGATAACGGCAACTATCCTGCACAATTTCTTTTTTCATTTCAGAAATAGAAATCCCGGGGCACAACATCAGGAAATTCGCTCAATATCGGCACCCAACGCCTGTAATCTTTCGTCAATATGTTGGTAGCCGCGGTCAATTTGCTCAATATTATCAATAATGCTGGTCCCTTCAGCCGACAAAGCAGCAATAAGCAATGCCACACCTGCCCTGATGTCCGGCGAACTCATACGAATACCCCGCAACGGCTGGTTGTTGTTCAAGCCGATGACTGTTGCCCTGTGCGGGTCACACAAAATAATCCGTGCACCCATATCGATAAGCTTATCCACAAAGAACAAACGGCTTTCAAACATTTTTTGATGAATCAGCACGCTGCCATTGGCCTGAATAGCCACTACCAGCACAATACTGATCAGGTCGGGCGTAAAACCAGGCCAGGGAGCATCGGCTATGGTCATAATGGAACCATCGATAAACGTCTCAATGGAATAATGATCCCGGGCAGGGACATAAATATTTTCCCCTTTTTGCTCTATTTTGATTCCAAGACGCCGGAAAACCGTGGGGATCATGCCCAAATTGCCAAGTTGTGTTTTTTCGATGGTGAGCTCCGAACGCGTCATGGCGGCCATACCGATAAAGCTGCCCACCTCTATCATATCAGCCAGCATGGTATGCGTCGTGCCCTTTAATGAAGGCACACCGTGGATGGTAAGTAAATTCGAACCAACACCTTCGATGTGCGCCCCCATGTTAATGAGCATTTTACTCAGTTGTACCACATAAGGTTCACATGCTGCATTGAAAATTACCGTTTTGCCTTTGGCCATCACGGCAGCCATAAGGATATTGGCCGTTCCCGTTACGGAGGCCTCTTCCAGCAGCATTTCATTGCCTTTTAGTTCATTGGCCTGAACATCATAACGTTTTTCGGCCTCGTCGTATACGAACGAAACACCCAATTTCTGCAATCCGTTAAAATGTGTATCCAGCCGCCGCCGGCCGATCTTATCGCCGCCGGGTTGCGGGATCACACCACGACCAAAGCGGGCAAGAAGCGGCCCCAATATCATGATGCTCCCGCGGATACTGGTGGCTTTTTGAAAAAATTCATTCGAATCAAGATAGTTCAGGTCTATATTATCGGCCTGAAACCGATAGCTTTCTTCTCCAAGCTTTTCGATTTTCACCCCGAAGCCTGCCAGCAATTCGATAAGCCGGTTTACATCGCGTATATCGGGGACATTATGCAAAATAACGGGATCCGGGGTAAGCAATGTAGCACAAATAATTTGCAATGCTTCATTCTTAGCGCCCTGCGGACGAATAGAGCCCCTAAGCCTTTTACCTCCGGTTATTTTGAACGACCCCATGCTTAGTAGGTTTTTTTGCTGTATTTTTTTCTTCTGCCGTTGTTGTTCTTGCCCTGTGAGTTCTTTTTCTTCTTAGCCCTTTTCCCGGCCAGCACATCACTGGAAGCTATCAACGCCACATCTTCCTCCAGTTTCAACTTTCCCCCCGACAGTTCCTCCAATTGGTTCAGGATCATTTTATCATTTACCGAATCGCGGTTCCAGTTCAGGTACGACCGTTTCATCTGATTGGCAATCAGAAGGGTGATCTCTTTTTTTTCAGGGCCATCTTCCAGGTCGGAGGCATATTTTATCATTTTTTCCAAATGCTTGCCATAATGTTTAAAACGGATATTGTCTTCACTATAATGAAGTGCATCCGGCTTACGGTGAATGGTCTCCTTTTGGGGGGGCGGAAAAGGGCTGTCCACATCCAGTTTAAAATCAGAGATAAAATACAGATGGTCCCACAGTTTGTGGAGATAATCGCTCTCTTCCCTTATTTGCGGATGCATGTTAATCATGATTTCCACAATGCGGTGCGCAGCAGCGGTCCTTTCTTTACGGTCTTTGATTTCCGCAACATGATACACCATTTTCTGAATATTTCTTCCATACTCAGGAATAGCCATTTTGTCGCGTGAGGTATTGTATTCCATGGTTCTCAGCTAAAATTTATACAGCATGGGGCTTTTTGGGATAAAGCTTGTTAATTTGTAACAGGCAAAAAGGATAATTTCTTCTTCAGCCCGCAATATTTCCTTTGCAAAAGTAGGTAAAAATTTTATACCCGGACGAAATTATCGCTTAGCATTTTCGAGCATAACCCCGGCAATAAACTCCGCTGCTTTCCCATCGCCAAAGAGGGATGGAAACTGCAACGCTTTCCCCTTTCCGGAAAAATAATCAAAAGCCTGCAGTATCTTTTCTTTATCGGCATTCACCACCCGGCCGCATCCTTCGTCCACAATCTCTTTCCATTCAGTTTCGGAACGCAGGATAATCGATGGTTTTTTAAAGAAAAAGGCTTCTTTCTGGACACCGCCGGAGTCGGTAAATACCATTTCACAACGGCTTTCGAGCATAATCATATCTAAAAACGAAACAGGGGGAATGAATAACAAATTTTTATTTTGCCGTAATTTGCGATAAAATTCCATATCCAGGTTTTTTTTCATCAGTTTGGCCGTACGCGGATGCAATGGGACTACAACAGGTTTGTTACTTTCCCCGGCAATCTCTGAAAAAGCAGCAAAAACAGCATGCAGCCTTTCGGGCCGGTCGGTATTGTTGTCGCGGTGGACCGTGGCAAGGAAAAACGGAAAGTTTTCCAAGTTCAGGTCCTTTAAAACCCTGCTTTTTTCTTCCGCTGTTTTTCTGAAAAACAGACTGTTATCGTACATCACGTCGCCACAGTGAAAAATTCCGGGATGGTCGGCAGTGTAAGGCGGCCGGTTATCCGGATCAAAGCCTTCGTTGACCAGGTTTTGCAGTCCGGTTGCCGTGGGAGAAAAAAGAAGTGTGGAAACATGGTCGGCCATAATGCGGTTGATCTCTTCGGGCATGCTTTTGTTGAATGAACGCAGCCCTGCCTCAATATGGGCAATGGGCACATGGATTTTGGAAGCGGCTATGGCACCTGCCAGTGTGGAATTGGTATCGCCGTACAAAACCAGATAATCGGGCTTTTCTTTCAGCAAAATTTCTTCTATGCCTGTAATCATACCGGCTGTTTGCCGGCCATGGCTCCCGCTGCCAATGTTCAGGTTCACATCCGGCCCGGGGATGCCCAGCTCGTCGATAAACACCTGCGACATGTTGGCATCGTAGTGCTGCCCCGTGTGGATTATCACCTCGGTAATCTCATCTGAAAAACGGTTTCGGATAGCCCGGCTCAAAGCAGCGGCTTTAATAATTTGCGGCCGGGCACCGATGAGGGTTACTATTTTCATAATTTTTTATCAATACATTTTGTTTTGAAAGGATTACAAATCCTTGACCCCTTTTACATTCGGATTGCAAATCCGAATGAGCACAGGTGAACTAACGCTCTTCGGGATTTGTAATCCCGAAGCTCAAAAGCTGTAAGATTTTCAATCTGGTTGCTTTCATTACACAGGATTACAAATCCTGAACCCCTTTTACATTCGGATTGCAAATCCGAATGAGCAAGTTACAAATCCGAATGAACGTAAGCAATAAGCACATGGTTTTGCAAAGCCTCCACTCACAACAATCCTTCATCGGCAAAACTATAATAATTATCATTTCCGACAATCACATGATCCAGTACAGGAATGTCGAGCGCCTTGCCGGCTACCTGCAGTTTTTTTGTCAGTTTTACATCGTTATCACTGGGTTTCAGATTATTGGAAGGATGGTTGTGGGCCAGGATAATGGAGGAAGCATTGTGATCGAGGGCCAGCTTAAAAATCTTTTTCGGATCGACCACCGTTCCGGCCACTCCTCCGCTGCTGATGTTCAGCTTGCGGATCACTTTGTTAGCGCGGTCGAGCAGGAGCACATAAAAAAATTCGTAATAATTGTCGGTAAGCTCGGGCAACAGCAGGTCGTAAACATCGCGGCTGGAAGTAACTTTTGCCTGGCGTATCACCTTTTCGGCCATGCGTCTTTTTCCCAACTCTATGGCAGCGATGATGCTGATGGCTTTGGCTTTACCCATTCCGCGAAAGCGTGAAAGCTCCTCTATACTCATTTTCGATAACTCGATGAGGTTATTGTCCACGCGGTCAAGCATGCGCTGCGCCAACTGCACAGCCGATTCATCAGAGTTTCCAGAACCGATGAGTAACGCAATCAGCTCGGCATTGCTAAGGGCATTTTTCCCTTTCAGCATCATTTTTTCGCGCGGCCGGTCATCTTCGGCCCACTGGTTGATGGGTTGATTTTTAGGTTTTGTTGGCATTTTAATATTTCGGGTTATAATTTTCACTGTTATTCAACAGAACTAATTACGCCGCAGGCAGGGAAAAACCAAAAGTTGTTCCTTTACCCGGCCGGCTTTCAATGGACAATTGTCCGTTGTTTAACTGAATAAATTCTTTTACCACCACCAATCCGAGGCCGGTGCCTTTCTCTTTTCGTGTTCCCAAACGCGATTCTATCTTTTCTTTTCCGTTTAATATTTTTTGGATATCTGCTTTGGAAATCCCCAATCCGTGATCCGTCACGGTCAACCGGATATTTTTTTCATTTTTCAACACAGCAACACGGATTTCACTGTCCGGGTTGGAGAACTTTATGGCGTTGGAAAGCAAATTCCGGACAACAATTTCTATCATATTTTTGTCAAAAACAGCCTGAACCGTTTTTTCGCCGGAATAAACCAGCCGGATATTTTTTTGGCCTGCCTGCTGTTTCAGCAGATCAAAAGATTTCTCGATAATATTGGTAATATCATTGGGCTTTAAGTTAGGTTTTATGGTCTGACGCACAATACGTGCCCAGGAAAGCAGGTTTTCAATCATGGTATAAGTAGCATCCAACGAAGGCTTCATAGTTTGCAACAACGTTAATATCTCTTCCCTTGAAAAATCTTCCACCTCATCAATCACCATGTCGAGAATAGATTTTTGTGTACCGATAGGCCCGAGCAAATCATGTCCGATAATAGACAATATTTTATCTTTTGACGCATTGGCTTCTTTCAGTTCACTTTCCGACTCACGCAATTTTTTTTCTGCCAGTACACGATCGGTTATGTCGCGCAACACCCCTTCAAAACCTATTAGCCCGCCCTTTTCATCCAACACATCATGAATATTCAGAGAACAGTATATCTTCTTCCCGTTTTTGGTATAAAGTGTCAGGTTATAATCTTTCACTTGTTGCAAGCGGTGCAATATCCTGCTGATACCTGCCCATTTGCGGTTCATCTCCACAAAATCGTATAATGACCTTCCCACCACTTCTTTCCTGTCGTAACCGGTAATGGATTTAACCGAAGGACTTAATTCTTCAATCACACCTTCTGAATTGATATGAAAATATATATCGGGGAAGGCATTAAAAATGTTATAATATTTTTTTTCACTTTCCGAAATAGCCTGTTGTGTTTTACGCAATTCTGTAATATCCCAGAAATTCAATACATAACTCTTTAAATCGGGATGATCGATCCGGTTATTAAAGATTCCCTGCATAAAACGGTATTCACCGGAGCTTTTTCTCAAACGGAAAGAGAACTCGATTCTTTTTTGTTCGCCGCTGAAAAATTTTCTCAGGATTTTTTTCAGCTTTTCAACTTCATCCGGGTGGACAAAGTCAAACGGATCACCACCCAGCCTGTCTTTCAGGTAATGGCCAAAAGTTTTTTGGTAAGAAGGGCTCAAATAAGATATCCGCAGGTTTCTGTCCAGCATGAGCACATAACTTTCTGAGTATTCAAGAAGGCTGTCTGCAAAAGCAATCTTTTTCTTCAGTTCCCGGTCTTTTACCAGCCTTATCCTTACAAAAAAAACGCCGATGCCGATAACCAAAATCAACATAAAAAGGGAAAGCAAAAAATAAGCGTGAAACAGTTTCTGCTTTTCATGTGCCAGGCGTAAGTCATCGTTTTGTGCTTCAAAAGCATATTCCATTTGAACGCCTGCCAGTCTGGCTTCGTTTTGCATGGAAAAAATACTATCGTGCAGGGTGGCATATCTTGACAAAAATGTATAAGCCTTGTGGAAATCTCTTTTTAAGGTGTACAAGTGCTGCAATTGGTTTAAAGAAGCCAGCAAATCGGTTGCATCACCACCCTGTTTCGCCTGTTTCCAACTTTCCGTAGCATATTGAACAGCCAGTGGTATGTTTCCCCTTTTTTCATACATTTCGGCTAAATTGGACAAGCCCATGCTGATAAGCCTGTTATTCTGTATTTTACGTGCCAGCTTTAACGACCGCCTGAAATAAGCAAAAGCCCTGGTGGTATCTTTTAATTGTTCGTAAGCATCACCTATATTGTTCAAATCCGTGGCAACAGAAACCAAATCACCGATTTTTTTGCTCAGGGTTAAAGATTTATAAGTATAATCGAGTGCTTTTTTATACTTTTTACGTGCAGAATAAATGTTTGCCAAATTAATGTAAGCAGCTGAAGTTATAAACGTGTCCTTTAAATTTTTCCCAATAAGAAGTGCATCCGTATAATATTTCTCTGCTTTCGGAACATTTTTTTGTTCTCCATAAAGCACACCAATATTCATTTCAACACTGGCAATCTTTTCTTTTGCTTTTAACGGCTTAAAAATATTCAGTGCCTTGTGATAGTATCTAAGCGCCCGGGCCCTGTTTCCCATACCATCCAACGCTATCCCGGAAATGTTGTTAAAAGTTCCCTGCAGCATCAAATCATTTTGTTTACGGGCTTCCCGTAATCCTTCCAAAGAAAAATCCAGCACTTTTTTATTATTACCGAGATAATAATTACAAACGGCCAACTTCTTTAACAAAAACAAATAAGAAGTATCTTTGGGTTGGTTTATCCAGATTTTCCTGGCCCTGTTCAAAACAGAATCTGCAGCAACAAGGCGGTTGGTTTTAATAAAAATACCACCGCGTTCGGAAAGCACCTTAGCCAGTAAAATATTATTATTAATAGATTTAGCCAACTTTTCAGCTGTGTCAAGTTTCATCAAAGAAACATGTCCGGGCCCCAATACCCTTACTTCATGAAGCAGCCGGCAGATATTGGCCGAATCTCCATGTTGTGTGGTGACAGGTACTGCATGGGCAAAAGAGGCTAATGACCAAAACAGGAAAAAGGCAAAGAATAATTTTTTTTTGCGTGATAACAATCTTAAATCTTTGATTACCACTGTATTGACAAAAGGATTATCTCCTAACATTATAGTTGTTTTAGTATTTATAATACGAGTTTATGCCAAAGACAAATTGCGCATTATCCTTTTTTAGCATGATTCAAAAATAAACAAAATCCATATAAAACCGGGTTCTATAAAAATTTTAACATATCAACAGTTACCATTTAAAAATGGTCTGTTTGCGGAGCATTGGGATTCAGTTCCTTATGTTTTTTATCGTACTTGGCACAATTAAATTCAATATCAATATTTTTTAATGGTTTTGCAAAATCATCCGAAGGTCTGATTCCCAGTGAAGGGTCAGCATAAATTTTTCTCATATAAATAGCCCAAATGGGCAGTGCCATATTAGCCCCCTGTCCCAGTCTGATAGTCCGGAAGTGGACGCTGCGGTCTTCGGCGCCCACCCAAACACCGGTAGTCAACTTGGGGACAATACCCATAAACCAGCCATCAGACTGATTTTGAGTAGTTCCGGTTTTACCGGCCACAGGGTTATTAAATCCGTAACGGTAACGCAGCCGGATGCCTGTTCCGCTTTCCACAACTCCTTCTAACAGTTTAATCATTTTGTAAGCTGTTACTGCACTCATGGCCTCGGTCTTTTTGGGGGCAGCCCGGTAAAGTACATTTCCATTTTTATCTTCGATTTTTATAATAAAAACAGGTTTAATGTAAACGCCCTTGTCAGGAAATGTATTCATGGCCCCGACCATTTCATAAAGGGAAAGATCAGGTGTTCCCAATGCGATGGAAGGTACCGGAGGGATGTAAGAAGTGACCCCCATTTTGTGTGCCATTTGAATAACGGCCTGTGGTGAAAAACGACTGATCAGCCAGGCAGAAATCCAGTTGTTTGAATTGGCAAGGGCCCATTTCAGGGTAACCTCCTGCCCTATCCTGCGCGAATCGGCATTATGGGGCGTCCAGTATTTTCCGTTGGGCATTTTTACACTGTAGGATATGTTGGGCACTTTGTAGCAGGGGCTGTATTCCCCTTCCTGCATTGCCAGGGTATAAAGAAATGGTTTAAAAGTAGAGCCGACCTGTCGTTTGGCCATTGTAACGTGGTCATATTTAAAGAACCGATAATCAATACCTCCCACATACGCCCTGACATATCCGGTTTGCGGCACCATAGACATCAGGCCGGCATTCAGGAAATATTTGTAATAACGGATAGAATCCATGGGGGTCATAATCGTATCGATAACTCCTTTCCAGGAAAATACTTTCATGGGTACAGGCGTGTTAAAAGCTATTTTTATGGAATCGGGCGGAACCCCATCTTTTACCATCAACTTGTAACGCACGGAACGGTGCATGGCCTGGGTCATGATCTTTTTAATCTGATCCTGAATTTCTTTCGGGCTGGCTCCGGGAAAATCAAAAGGGGCATGCGGCTGGTTTTTCCAGTGGGCATAAAATTCAGGTTGCAAAACCTGCGACAGATATTGGTGAACTGCTTCTTCCGCATATCGTTGCATTTTGGAATTAATAGTAGTATAAATCCGCAGGCCGTCTGTATACAGGTTATAAGGTTTGCCATCCGGTTTAAAATGAGTGGCACACCATTTATTCATTAGCAGCCGCAAATACTCCCTAAAATAACGTGCTTCACCTGTATTATGGTTCAACAAGCCATAATGTTCAACGCCGAGGGGAAGTTTTTCCACCGAATCAAGGACATCCTTCGAAATATAACCATATTTATACATTTGCGACAGCACCAGGTTCCTTCTTTCCATGGCGGCTTTGGGATGCAAAATGGGGCTATAATGGGTGGGCATGTTCACCACCCCTGCCAACAAGGCAGATTCCTGCAAATTGAGGGAATCAGGCGATTTGGCAAAAAAAGTTTTCGCCGCTGATTTGATACCATAAGCATTGTGCCCGAAAAATACAGTATTCAGGTACATGGCGATAATTTCCTCTTTTGAATAATATCTTTCGAGTTTTACTGCGGTAACCCATTCCTGAAACTTACGAACAACCAATTGGAGCGTATTCAGTTTGCCCCGCGGGAAAAGGTTTTTGGCAAGCTGTTGGGTTATGGTACTTCCACCCCCTTTGTGTTTACCGGTAAGCAAACCATAAAGCACGCGTAATAAAGCCCTCGGATCAATACCTGAATGTTCCTCAAAACGGACATCTTCCGTGGCGATCAGGGCATTGATCAGGTATGGGGAAATTTGGCGGTATGTAACATTTGACCGGTTTTCGATGTAATAAGTCCCCAAGATACGCCCATCTGAAGAAATCACTTCAGAAGCAAGGTTACTGTTTGGATTTTCCAGTTGCCTGAATGTCGGCAACTTTCCAAAAAAGCCGACAACAATACCATAAAAAAACAAAACCACCAGCAGCAGGCTGAGGACATAAAGTGTCCAAAATTTAGCAATGTAATTGAAGCGTTTGCGTTTCTTCTTTTCTTTTTTTCCGGTTTGATCTTGCACCATGGAATATTATTTTTTTCAAAAAATTATTTGACTTTTTCAATGTCAATTCCTACGCTCTTTATTGCTTTCAAAGTATCTTTTCGCATACCCTGCCATATCAAAAATTCATAATTGCCCGTCAAAGGAAATCGTAAATTATGTCTGAGCAGGACGTGGTCTTCTTTGATTTCGCCCCATCCT
>Ga0256829_1002472_pt1 | contig 13734 bp, 9 predicted proteins | sample 131447metaG_FD_185979 | JGI IMG/M metagenome (GOLD analysis project Ga0256829, IMG submission 185979) | Hydrothermal vent microbial communities from Lau Basin, Pacific Ocean - 131-447 | ecosystem: Environmental > Aquatic > Marine > Hydrothermal vents | place: Pacific Ocean: Lau Basin | collected...
TTGCTATAATTGTAGCAAATTATCAGAGGTTTATAGCATGGAAAAAATAACAAAGTATCACATAGAGTATGAAAAGCCAAAAGTAACCCTACTACAACAGTCTGGTCTAGGTGTGGCAGAGATAGCAGCGCGTACCTGTTATGACTCTTTTGAAAATTCTGAAAATGCATGTGTTAAACATGCGATGGAGCATTTAGATACTGATGCTATCAATAGTATTGATGACTCAGATTTACTCTCTAATCTTGCTTGGGTACACCACCATCATTCTATTATAGAGCATGCTACTCTCTCGTATTTGATACAAGGTACAAGTAGAGGCGTTCTGCAAGAACACGCACGCCATAGACTTCAAGCCATTTCCGTTAGATCAACACGCTACACCATGTCTTCTGTGATTAATGCTTTTGTTGCTTCGCTTGCGAGTGAAAAAGGATTTGATTTTTTCTTCAAGACATTATTGCCTCTTAATCTTTTTGTTATTTCTGATGAGAACTATCTTCAAATTGAAATTCGTGCCATTTTTGATAAATTGGTTTTCCAATGTAAACGTAATGAAAACTTTTTACAAGATGCTGTTGCCAAATCATCCCTTCCTTTTGTACAAACACTAAACAGTGACCCTCAAGCATTATTTAAAGCATTACAATCTGGAAAGAAAAAAAGAAACGTAGGAGATGGGTTTAAACACATCGTCTCAGACAACTGGAAAGTCGATATGGTGGTTACCTTTAACATCAGGAGCCTCAAAAACTACTTTGACCTGCGTGACTCAGGTGCAGCGTGGTTCCAGATACAATGGCTAGCCGAAGAGATGAAAAAAGTCACCCCTGTTAAGTATCTCAAACTCATAGATAAAAATTATAAATAATTAATTGGCTATAATACGCGTAATTAAAGTTTAGGATTTTTTTTGCGTACTGTATTATTTATCTTTTTTATCACATTTTTTCATATCTCTATTCATGCACAATCTTTAACGATGGCAAATATCTCTTCACATATACAGCAAGGGGTAAAACATAGACTTACAGGTGAAAACAGAGCCATTGTACAAAACATCTATGCAAGTGTAGGATACAAAGCACTTTGGATAGGCACACAGAACGAAAAAAAAGCCAGCGAACTCATACAGGCACTTAACAACCCTCTTTTTAATTATAAAAACAAATCTTTTGACCAAGCTTCTATTAGCCGTTTGTATTATCTGCTTGACAGTGGAGAGATTAGCTCTGCTAAAAGAGCCTCTGTATATGCAAGACTTGATTTGATACTGACTAATTCTATGGTAAGATTGGTTCGTTTTATTGTGCAAGGTGATGTGGACTGGGCGTTGGTACAAAAAAAGATGTTTGCACTTAGAGAAAGTGATGATATAAAAGCGGTTTGGGAAATGCAGCCAAAAGCCTTTCCTAACCAAAAACTTTTACGCTCTGCCATTGTAAATGGTGATATTTATAATTACCTGTCTTCTCTTTTACCTTTGGAAACACGGTATAAAAAACTCATTACCCTTCTTAAAAACTACCGCGTTATGAACAAGTTTCCCCAAATCCCTTACAGTAATACTGTCTTAAAACAAGGAGACAGTGCCAGCAGAATTAAAGAGATAAAAAAACGTTTACAAATCTCTGGAGATTACCCTAAGAATGCAAAGATAGATAGTAAGTTTGATGCTCGTTTAACACGCGCTGTTAAAACCTACCAAAAACGCTACTTACTAAAAGTCACAGGGAAGATAGATAAAACGGTGACCTACTATTTGAATCAACCTGTTAAAAACAATATTCAAGCCATACTCACCAACTTAGATAAAACAAAACTTTACCCCAAAGCTTTTGAGGAAGAACATGTTGAAGTAAACATTCCTGACTTTAACCTTCGTTACTATGTTGATAGTCGCATGGTAGAAAAAATGGGTTTAGTCGTAGGGCGCACAGACAGACCAACCCCTTTGTTTTCCAACCGCATCTCCTACATGGTACTTAACCCCACATGGACGATACCTGATAACCTTATAAAAAGAGATCTCATTCATGTCCTGCGTGACAACCCTATGTACTTGGAGGAAAACAATATCCATGTATTTAGAGGGAAAAAAGAGATACAGATAAAGCAAGAAATGCTAGACCCTTACGAAGAGAGTAAAAAGCGTGTACCCTACCGCTTTGTACAATTTCCTGGTGAAACCAATGCTCTTGGACGCGTGAAATTTATGTTCCCTAACAAATATGCAGTCTATCTACACGATACAGACAATAAATCGTTACTCTCAAGACGTTATAAAATATATTCTTCTGGTTGTATGCGTGTAGAAAAGCCATTTAAACTTATGGATACACTGTTAACCCATGCAAAGAAACACTACAGTGAGGAAAAGATAGCCAAAATCCTTGAGACTAATAAACCTACAACCATTCGACTCAAAAAATCTATACCTGTACATATACTCTACTTTACAGTCTACGAAGAAGATGGGTTAGCGTACTTTAAAAATGATATTTATCTTTACGATCAAATTATAGAAGAGTCTGTAGAAAGTCATAAAAAAGAGACCTTTAAAATACCCGCAAAGCGTATGATATCTGTCAAGAAACAAAAACAAAAAGCCAAAACAAAAGCTGTGAGTAATTAACTAACATATTTATGGGAACATTTATGTTTTTTTGCGCATTTTTACCCGTTGCAGGTGTGTAAGTGCTATTGCCATGGCATCGGTAATATCTAGAGGTTTTATCTCTTTTTTGATGCCATAGAGACGTTTTACCATAAATGCTACTTGTTCTTTGGTTGCTTTTCCATTACCCGTGACTGCTTTTTTTACCTGTAACGCTGTGTATTCATGAAAAAATCCTACTTCTTGAAGTATCTTTAAACATAAGGCACCTCTAAATTGTGCAAGTTTTATCACGGACTTAGGATTATAAGCAAAAAAGATATCTTCAATGGCTACTTCATCGACTTTATGTGTCTTTAAAATGAGGTCAATACCCTCTACCATCTCAACCATCTGGGATTGGAGTTCTCTTTCTTTCATTTTAAGTACACCCGCTTCTAGAAGTGAAAACTTTTTTCCATCGAAATGTATGATGCAGTACCCTAAATTACGGCTTCCTGGGTCTATTCCTAAAATATTCATTCACACCTTTGTTCACATAGTGAATAAAAATATTCAACTATCTTTTATAACGCTATCTTAGCTGAATTTAGATAAAATTCAAAAAGTTATTCACATTGAGATTTTAAACTTAATAATTATGTGAACAAAGAGGATTAATTATTTATGAATATAGGACAAAAAGTACTTTTTGAACTCAAAAAAGAGATTCCTGAGATAGAGTATGAACGGTATATTAAAAAACTCGTTTATAATATAAAACATTCACGCTCAAACATTGTTTATTTTTCTGCACCCAATATGATTGTAGCCAAATGGATAAAAAGTAAATATACTGAAAAACTTATGCACCTTTTTGAACTACATAATGAAGTTAAACCTGAAGTTAAAATTACCGTAGGAAAAGTCACAAAAAGTACTGCTATACATATAGTCAAACAAATTACAGAAAAAAACAATGCAAAAAGTACCTATTTGAACCCCTCTTTGACCTTTGAAAGTTTTATTGTAGGTAATTCAAATCAATTTGCCTATACCACTGCCAAATCTGTAGCAGAAAAACCTGGGTTACAATATAATCCACTCTTCATCTATGGTGGAGTAGGTTTGGGGAAAACCCACCTGTTACAAGCTATAGGTAACTACCATATAGATTTGGGTAAAACTGTTATCTATACAACCCTTGAACAATTTATGAATGCATTTACTTCTCATCTTCGTTCACAGACTATGGATAGGTTTAGAGACAAGTTTAGAGAGTGTGATTTACTTCTCATTGATGATATACAGTTTTTAAGTAGAAAAGAACAAACACAAGAAGAATTCTTTCATACCTTCAATGAACTCCACAATGCCAATAAACAAATAGTCATGACTGCCGATCGCCCACCTAATAAAATTGCTGGTTTGGTTGACAGACTTAAAACCCGCTTTGAATGGGGACTTATGGCAGATATACAACCTCCAGGGTTAGAAACCAAAATTGCTATTATCCAAAAAAAATGTGAGCTTGACAGTGTGTCACTAGACACTGAGGTTATCAATTATATAGCCACACATATGGGTGACAATATTCGTGAAATAGAAGGTACCATCATTAAACTTAATGCTCTTTCAAATATGCTCAATCAAGAGATTACCTTAGATTTTGCAACAAATGCTATTAAAGACCAAATTAAAGAAAAAAGAGAAAATGTTACGATTGATGATATTGTAAAAATCATATCAAAAGAACTCAATATAAAACCTTCTGATATGAAGTCTAAAAAACGTACAAAAGGTATCGTTAATGCTAGAAGAATAGCCATTTATCTAGCAAGGAATCTTACCCCTAATTCTATGCCGCAAATTGCTGTATATTTTGGTATGAAAGACCATACTGCCATCTCTCATGCCATGAAAAAAATCAATGAAATTATAGAGAGTGATGAAAACTTTAAAGTACTCCTTGAAGAACTGTCCAATAAAGTACACACCCATACACAAAATGATGTATAGAAACTTGAATAAAAAAAAGATATAATTTTAAAAGTGAATAGTTGTGAATGTTTTAAAATACTTAGACACCTTCACAAACAACGATAATACGAGCTTTACAGTAGTTTTTCACTCTTTCATGTCAAACTACTACTACGTACTAATATTATTAAAAATAAGGAAAGTCAATGAAGATAAGAGCAAGCAAGCAAATAATAGAATCTATACTTATTAATTTACAGCCTTTTTTAGAAAAAAAAGATGCAAGTCAAATTACTTCTCACATACTCTTTCAAACACAAAATGGTAAATGTATTATTAAGGCAACTGATTCTGAAATAGGATTGCAAATTGTTACTAATAATATTGCTATAGAAGCAGAAGGTTCATTTACTGCTCATGGTAAAAAACTTTTAGATATTGTACGTATATTAAAAGATGACGAAATTACTTTAGAAGTACTAGATAATGTACTCATTATTAAACAAAAACATTCTAAATTTAAACTACCTACTTTTGATGCTAACACTTACCCAGGATTTCCATCTATAGAAGATAAACCACAAATATCTTTAGACTCTTTAGCACTTATTCAAAATCTTAAAAAAATATCTCCAGCTATTGACACTAATAATCCAAAATTTGAACTTAATGGTGCACTTATAAATATAAGCCATGATGCCACTGATTTGGTAGGAACAGATACAAGAAGATTGGCTATAGCTACAATTCCTGGTAACAATACTGAAGAGTTATCTCTTATTGTGCCTAAAAAAGCTATTTTAGAAATACAAAAACTTTTTTTAGATCAAATAGATATTCATTTTGATGAAACAAACTTAATCATTTCTAATGAAAATTACTTTTTTTATACAAGACTTATCAATGGTAAATTTCCTGATTATAAACGTATTATTCCTTCATCAACTAAACATCAAATCAAACTTCCTAAAAAAGAGATGATAGATGCCATTAAAATGATTACTACTATTTCTCAAGAAATAAAAATGACACTTTTAAATGACACTATTATTTTTAATTCTTTATCTGCAGACAATGTTGAAGCAAAAACAGAATTAGAATTAGTAACAGGTTTAAATGATAAATTTGAACTTTCTTTTAATTCCAAATATATTTTAGATTTTATAAGTCAAACCAATAAAAATGAATTTACTATTGAATTCAATGAACCCTCTCTACCATTTATCGTAAAAGACGATAATTTTATTACAATCATCATGCCAATTGTTGCATAAAAGGAATAGTGTTAAATGAGTGAAATTTCAACAAAATATATTTTTGTTACAGGTGGTGTACTTTCTTCTTTAGGAAAAGGTATCACTGCTGCAAGTGTAGGTACATTATTAAAACATACAGGACAACGTGTAGGTGTTCTCAAATTAGATCCATATATCAACGTTGACCCTGGTACCATGTCACCATTAGAACATGGAGAAGTTTTTGTTACCAAAGATGGTGCAGAAACTGACCTAGATTTAGGACATTATGAAAGATTTTTAGATACCTCTTTAACACAAAATAACAACTTTACTACAGGACTTGTGTATAAAACAGTCATAGAGAATGAGCGTAAAGGTAAATACCTTGGAAAAACCATTCAAGTTGTGCCACATATTGTAAATGAAATCAAAGAGCGAATTTTTTGCGCTGGTGAAGGTAAAGATATTCTTATCGTTGAATTAGGAGGAACTACTGGAGATATTGAAGGTCTTCCTTTTCTTGAGACGATTAGACAAATAAAACATGAATTAGGTCGCTCTCGTGTAATGAACATCCATGTAACACTTTTACCATATATCAAAGCTGCAGGTGAACTTAAAACTAAACCTACACAACACTCTGTACAAGAGCTAAGACGTATAGGTATTGCACCTCATATGTTAGTACTTCGTGCAGAAGTACCTGTAACATCTGATATTAAACGTAAAATTGCTTTTAACTGTGATGTTGAAGAAGATTCTGTTATTGTAGCTGAAGATGCATCGACCATCTATAAAGTACCTTTGAACTTTTTAGCGCAAGATATATTGGCACCTATTTGTAAACAGTTAGAACTTACCAACTGTGAACCAAAAATGGATGAATGGTCAAACCTAGTACATAAAATCATTATGCCAGCAGATGAAATGAAAATAGCTTTTGTTGGTAAATATTTGGATTTAAAAGAGTCATATAAATCACTCACTGAAGCACTTATTCACTGTGGTGCACATCTTGATACAAGAGTAAATATTAAGTGGGTAGACTCAGAAAAAGTGGAAGACGATGGAGCAGAAAAATACCTAAATGACTGTGATGGTATTTTGGTTGCTGGTGGTTTTGGTGAACGTGGTGTTGAAGGTAAAATTTTATCGATTCAATATGCTAGAGAAAACAAAATACCTTTCCTTGGCATCTGTCTTGGGATGCAACTTGCTATGGTAGAATTTGCTAGAAATGTACTTAAACTAGAAGACGCAAACTCTGTAGAATTTAATGAAGAAACCTCTACGCCTATCATTTATCTTATCGATGAATTTATAGATGCTGCAGGCGCAAAACAAATTCGTACGGCAAAAACTGCTATGGGCGGAACACTGAGACTTGGTGAGTACGAGTGTGAAACTAAAGAAGGGTCAAACCTACGTGCTGCCTATGATGCCCCGATGATTTTTGAACGCCATAGACACCGTTATGAAGCCAATCCTAAATATAGAGAAGCTTTAGAAGCCAACGGTATGGATATTACTGGTGAGTCTCATGGACTCATTGAGGCTGTAGAAATTACAGACCATCCTTGGTTCTTAGGGGTTCAGTTTCATCCAGAATTTACCTCAAGACTACAAAATGCAAACCCAGCTATCTTAGCATTTGTAGATGCTGTACAAAAACATAAAAATACAGAAGCATAATGGTTAAGCCGTTAACGCTCTCTGCGTTAGAATTACTTTTACAAAATCGTTTTAAAGAGGGTTTTCTCTCTTTAAAAGACCTCCCTAAACCTTCTACCTTTAAAGATATGGACAAAGCCACAGAACGCATAGTAAAAGCCATAAATAATAAAGAAAAAATAACCATTATTGGTGACTACGATGTTGATGGGGTGACTTCTACCACGCTTATGAGACTTTTTTTTGAAGAAATAGAGTATGACATAGAGTGGATTATCCCCAACCGTTTTAGAGATGGCTATGGACTCTCTGCCAATATTATCCCTCGTATTGTTGGAACAGACTTAGCTATAACTGTAGACAATGGTATATCAGCAGTCTATGCCTCGAAGCTTTGTAAAGAAGAGGGGATAGAACTCATCATCACAGACCATCATTTACTTGCCCCTGAAGTACCTGAGTGTTATGCTCTCATTGATCAAAAACAAAAAGAGTGTACTTTTCCTTACTCTGATGTCTGTGGAGCACAGATAGCGTGGTATCTCATTGCCTCTCTTAAAAATGCATTAAACATCAAAATCAATATGATGCCCTACATGGAACTGACAGCCATCGCTATCATCGCAGATATGATGCCGTTACAACACATTAACAGAGCCATGGTAAATGCAGGGATAGAAGCACTTAATAAAAGTACAAGACCAGCTATTAGAGCTTTTTTGGAACATAGTCAAAAAGAGTCACTAAATGCAGAAGATATAGGATTCTTCTTAGCACCACTGCTTAACTCAGCAGGACGCATGGATGATGCCAAATATGCTGTAGAATTTTTAGCCTGTACAAACATTTATGATGCCAGAGTAAGGCTAGGGCGACTGGTAGACTTTAACAATGCACGTAAAGCCACAGAGCAGGAGATTACAACCAAGGCACTCGCACAAGTGAATTCTGAAGATGAAGTCATCGTGGTAGAGGGTGAGGAGTGGCATGAGGGTGTGGTAGGCATCGTAGCAGCTAGAGTGGCGCGACATCATGAAAAACCTTGCATTGTTTTAAGTAACAATGGTGAGGGTCTACTCAAAGGGAGTGGAAGAAGCTTTGGAGCGTGTGATTTGTTTGCTATCACAGACAGCTGTAGAAGCCACTTAGAGAAGTTTGGAGGACATCAGGCAGCCATAGGCTTGTCTTTGCATTCTGAGAGCTTAGAAGCCTTTAAAAAGCAACTACAAATCAATTACGCTGAGGGTAATTACACAAAAGAAGAAGTAGACCCAGATATTGTAGGCGAATTACACTTCAAAGACATCTCTTTTGAACTTACAAAACTAGTACAAAAGTATCAACCCTACGGACAGGGAAACCCTACACCAAAGTTCCTAAGTACCAATGTAGAAATCTTACAAGCAGATACGATGGGCAAAGAGGGAGAACATTTACGATTTAGCTTTGCACAAGAGGGTATAGTCATGGCAGGAGTGCAGTTTAAAACGCGTGAAAGTTATGAGGTTGGTAGTAAGGTTGATGTGGTTTATACTGTAAATGAAAATCATTTTAGAGGGAATGTAACTTTGCAGTTGATGGTGGAGAAGATACATATAGTATAATTGTATACGTCTATATACATTGACAAAGTTAGTTTTGCTATAATTGTATATGACTATATACATTTACACTAAGGTTATACTATGTTAAAACAATTAAAACAGTATCAAGAGAGACTTTTAAAAAAACATAACATAAGGTATCACAGATATATTTTTAAAGAGATAGATTTTGATGACAAGATGATTGCTATCTTTGGAGCAAGGGGTGTAGGGAAGACTACGACACTTTTCCAATATCTTGTAGAACTTCAAGCTAATAAAAAGAAGGTACTTTATATCTCTTTAGACTATCCATTTTTAGCAGGTGCCGATTTGATAGAGATAGTTGAAGCTTTTGTTGAAGAGGGTGGAGAGTATCTACTTTTAGATGAAGTGCATCGCTATCATGATTTTTCTGCTTATTTAAAAACGATTTATGACTTGTTTGAGATAAAAGTACTTTTTACTAGCTCTTCAGCAACTTCCTTACTCAATGCCAAAAGTGATTTAAGCAGAAGAGTCACACTCTATAATCTTTATGGTTTTTCTTTTAGAGAGTTTTTAGAGTTAAAATATAGTGTTACACTAGAGAGTCTAAAACTTGAAGAGATATTTGAAAATCATACTACGATAAGTAAAAAAATAGTAAAAGAGAAGTTTGATATTCTAACAGCATTCAAAGAGTATTTGAAAGTAGGTTACTACCCTTTCTTTTTTGATAAAAAAACCTCTTATTTTCAAAATCTTGTCAATACGATTAACTTGACCATTGACCTTGATTTAACCTCTCTGGGGCTTATAGAACAGAAATATACCTACAAACTCAAAAAGCTACTCGAGGTAGTCTGTGAGAGTAGCCCATTTGAGGTAAACTACAGCAAGATTGCCACTGCATCAGAGATAAGCCGTGCAAAACTCTATGACTATGTTACTTTCTTGGCAGATGGTCAAATGTTGTTGCTTATAGATGAACCTATAAAAGGGGTTAAAAAGATAGCCGTGCCTGCAAAGATATATCTAAACAATACAAACCTGCTCTACGCTTATTGTCAAAATGCCAAAATAGGAACCATACGAGAGACTTTTTTTGCTAATCAAGTCTCACAAAAAAGCCAACTCCACATCTCTAAAGAGGGAGATTTTACGATAGACAAAAAGTATAGGGTTGAGATAGGTGGAAAGAACAAAAGTTTCAAGCAGATAAAAGATGTAGAAAATTCCTATGTGGTATCTGATGAGATAGAGAGTGGCTCTGGAGCTAAAATCCCTCTTTGGTTGTTTGGGTTCTTATATTGATATTATGTATCTGTTAGGTTAATTAAGCTTACATGACAGTTAAGGTATTATTGTGTACATAATACAAAAAGACTAGGATTATATGAATTTTTCTAAAAGTAAAATAAAACATTTAATTATTCATGAAATAGGTAATAAGCTAAGAGATGAAAAAGTATTTCTATCTGAAACTGTGCAAGATATAAATGAAGACCTAGAAAATACCCTTTTAACTTATTTTTTAAAATCATTTTTAATAAAAAAAGATTTATTTAAATTTCATCATAATTCTAATATTAATTTGAATGAAATATACACATACTCAAAAAGCATCTTTGATACTAGTGATAAAGATTCATTTATTAAAATATCTCAAGATATAGCCAAGCATCTTTATGAATATACATTGCATCCAAAAATCACAAAAGGTGAATTAATAATTGTACAAATATCTAATGTGGACATTGATAATAATGATATAGACTTGATTGGTATTTTCAAGTCTGATAATAAAGAAACTTTTTTAAAACTATTAAGAGAAAACAGAAATATTAAAATAAAAAATGATTTAGGAATCAATATATCTAAATTAGATAAGGGCTGTTTAGTATTAAATACGAATGAGGATACAGGGTACACAGTTCTAAATATTGATAATCACAGTCAATCAACTGACTATTGGACCAATAAATTTTTAAATTTGAAAACAATTGATGATAATAGTCATAAAACAAGAGAAATACTTAAACTATGTAAAGGTTTTTCAAATGAAATTTTATCAACTAAATATAATAAGGAAATAGAATTTAATTTCAATAATGATTTTATAAATTATTTTGAAGATAATAGCCATTATGATATTCGTACTTTTAAAGAGAATATATTTAATAATGAAAAAATTGAAAAAGATTTTTTTGAATATAAAGAATCAAATCAAAACTTTTTTGAAGTTGATTTAGATGATAAGTTTGAATTAATTCAAAGAGATATTCATAAAGAAAAAAATAAAATAAAAAATGTTATAAAGCTAGATACCAAGTTAGAATTAAAAGTTTTGTTAGACAAAGAGAATGGAACTAAAAACCTTGAAAAGGGTTTTGATGAAGAGAAAGGAATGTTTTTTTATAAAATATATTTTAACGAAGAAATAAATTAAAGGATTAATAATGGGTGAAGCTTCAAAAAGTAGTGGTGAACTTGGTGAAAGATACGTTGAAATTTTTTTAAACTTGATTGGATGGACAACAGGTCAATCTAATGAATCAATTACTTGTGTCAAATCAGAAAAACATAAAAATCCAACTGCAAAAGGTGGTCGGAAGACTCATGGTATTGATGAACTATATACATATGAATCACCAATGGATTCAAACACTTTAATACACTCTGTAATGTCAGTAAAGCATACAGATGATGTGTACCCAAACTCACCAAATAATAAATTTAAAGAACATATGTCAGATTTAGCATATGCAATAGAATGTTTTATGGAATCTGAACTTATAGATGATAATAGAAAAAATTATGAAATAGAAAATGAGAAAATAGTTGGTATTTTGTTTTGGTTAAGTAGTAAAAGCAACAAAGATGCTTCTATTATTTCAAAGATAAAGAATCCAGAACTTAAGGATGATTTACTATTTGATCGAATTCATGTAGTTGATAATGATCGAATTGAGTTTATTACAAAAAGTATCAATTTAGTAAAAGAAAAATTTCCTTTACATAAGTTTAGTTTTTATTATATAGATACCCCTACCAATTTATCGGATAGAAAAAAAGAATATAGTGGTAATATATTACCTATAGAAATGTTAAATAGTGATATACAAGTATTTAAATTAGAAAAGGATAAAGAAACTATTCTTTCTATTGTGGTTAAAGACAGTTTTGATGAAGAAAGCTTAAAAAGAATTTTAGGTTTAGCCCATAGAATAACAAATAATTTAACAAGTAATGTACAAATATTTTTTCCACAACTTGAACATGAAAGACAAACTAATAAAAATAGTATCTCACGTATAAAAAATCAATTTAAAGACAAAGAATTCATTAATACAGCATATATCCATGGCTATGATATAGGATTTAAAGGGACAAGTGAGAGTATAAAAATATCTGATGAAGTTCCAAATGAAATAATTGAAGAACAAATTATAGACAATGGGAAAATATTGCCATATGGTGAGCAATTAAGAAGCTTAATTAGTCATTCAGTTATAAGTCAAAGTGAATTAAAAAATCTACTTAGAGATAAAGGTATATTTGTATGTGATTCTATTAAGGAAAATACTATTCCTGTACTTACTTCGATGCTCTTAAGTCCCAGAGAATTTGATATATTAAAAGAAAAACAAAAAACTAAGGAAGATAAAGAAAAAAGACATTCATCTAAATTTAAAACTGAAAAAAAAGTAACTGTAGAAATATTAAAATTAGCATTAAAGACTTTTGATTTAAATGATTTAGATAAACAAAAAATTAAAAATTATAAATATAAAACTCCTAAAGTCACTTATAGAGTAAATAATGAAAAAAATGAATTGACATTAAATTACGAAATAGAAAGGTATCAACGAAACAAGTCATGGGATGAACAAACAAATTTCTTTAAAGGAAGTGTTATATTAGATTGTAATGGTGAGGAATTGGAAATTATTGCTAAAAACATTGCCACATCGAAAGAAACATTGGAAATAAATCAAACTATCATTAATTATACAAAGTCTAAACTTGTAGAAAATAATATTATTTCAAAAACAGCAAAAGAAGAAAAAATTCTAATGAATGATATGAGCAATAAAGAGGTTTTAAAGTTTATATTATCATTTACGAACAATGATAAATTAGTAGATATAGAGTTTATTGACATTATAAGTATAGATATCGAGATAGATGAGACAATAACTTTACCAAATTCAAGCCAAATAAAATGGATGGAAAGTAAAATAAAGAAATTAAAGCTTGATGGTAAAAAGATAGAAGATATTGAAATTCTCACTGATGATAAAAATCATGAGTATTTAAAGTGTTGGGGAATTATTTGTGAATTTAAGTATGATAATTTAAAAGCCAAAGGTTCATCAATAATTGAATTTAAATTTAATACTTCAAATAAAGGTGAATTTTTTATTCAAATTGGAAAATCTAAGTTTGATAAAAAGCTTTATAAACAAAAAGATATTGACCAAATGATATTGAAAGACATTGATAAAATTAAATATACTATACATAAAGAAATAATGGATAATAAATAGAATAAAGTTTAGTAGTGAGCCACTTGCAGATTCCCAAAGACAACCCACAATTTAAGCTAAATTGAATTTCAAAAAAGCCCTTAAACCCTCATAAATGTTATAATTATCTACCAAAAAAAAACAACACTACAAGA
>Ga0256829_1002473_pt1 | contig 13732 bp, 9 predicted proteins | sample 131447metaG_FD_185979 | JGI IMG/M metagenome (GOLD analysis project Ga0256829, IMG submission 185979) | Hydrothermal vent microbial communities from Lau Basin, Pacific Ocean - 131-447 | ecosystem: Environmental > Aquatic > Marine > Hydrothermal vents | place: Pacific Ocean: Lau Basin | collected...
CTACCTTTACTAACGCCTCATTTTCAGTCTGTATGTTTTGTTCTGGGTTCATCAACCTTTTTTATCTTTTATTTTTTTAAGTTTCCTTAGTCATTTCGAGCAAAGCGAGAAATCACACAAGCAACTAACTACTCATTACTAACTACGCACTCAACCGCTCTACAATTATTGGAATAGACAATCTATAAAAAGCCAATCCAATTAATAATAAAGGCACACAACAGGCTATTACAATCATAAACTGAAAGCTATAATTAGACACTGTACCTACTATAAAATCTCTAGTGGTTAAAATGATTGAGGTTAGTGGGTTATACGTCATTAAAGTTTTAAGTAAGCCATCTTCTTTTGGTAATGCATACACCACAGGTGTAGCATACATTAAAAACTGCAACCCAAAAGACACAATTTTATTAATATCGGTGTATAATAAGCCTACAGGTGTAATAAACAAACCTATAGTTGTACCTACTAAAACAGCGCCTATAACAGCTACAGGTACCAATACCAAGGTCCAATGTAATCCTACTCCATAAAACAACACAAAAACTAGCAACAATAGTAATTTGATAGAACTATTAAATAATAGTTTATAGATACCAGAAACAATCAAAGCTTCTTTAGGAAAATTAATCTTGGTCAAGATGCCTCGTGCACTATTAGTGCTTTGCATTGGCGAGTTTATAGATTCGGTAATGATAGACCATATTAAAGTACCAGAAAAAGCATATAACGGATAAGGCATACCGGTATCAGTTAATCTAACCGTACCGCTATTATTTAGTACAATCCAAACCAATGCTGTTGCTAGTGGTGTGAAAAATGCCCAAAATAGACCTAAGTAAGACTGACGGTATTGAGCTTTTATATCACGCTCTGCCAATTGTCTTGACAAAAAACGTGAGTCATAAATATCTTTTAAACTCGCAGAAAACAGCTTAAAAAGACTTAGGGTGTTGTTTTTTTGATAAACTTTGGTTTCCAAAGGATGATCTTATTTGTGTTAATGGCTATGCAACACTCTATACAAGCATTGACATTATAAACACAAATAAACGATTTTTTTGGTGTTTTAACGCAAAAATCTAACGTTTTATAGAGAAAAATCTTAAAAAAAGAAAAAAGGATGCGTTTTTAAATGCATCCCTTTTTTTTAAAAACGTAAAAAGAGGTTACGCCGATTGATCCTTAATACCATTAACCATATTAAAAACCTCCTCATAAGAAATTCCCATATACTCAGAAAACTCCCTAATGGTAACCATTTGATACTTTTCTTTTTGATAAGCATCTTTAATTGTTTTGATTAATTTCTGTGAATAAGATTCACTCTTTCCCGTTAAGAATACAACATCGTTGGTAGTAATTACGATTCGATTCATATTATTTGTGTCGTTAAAATCGGTTAATTGTTGTTTTTGCAATTTAGCACATATAACACATTTAAAAACAGATATTTATATTAGTTTTTCCACACAATTATCAACAATTACTCACCAATTATCATTATTAGCCTTAACAAACATTCAAAACACAATAATTGTACACAAAACCTAAAAACAGAATTATAATTCATCACAAAAACAAACTCACAAAGCACTTCGAAAGCAATGTACGGAGCGAAATCGAAGTAAAGCTTGACTAAGAAATAAAAAACATTTCCTAGTCATTTCGAGCAAAGCGAGAAATCACACAAGCAAATCATCAACAAATCAACAAATCAACACAATACGTCATTGCGAGGACGTAGGACGAAGCAATCTAATAACCTACAGACCGTCACTTCGAGTGATTTACGAAGCATGAGTAAATTGTATCGAGAAGCATCTCCAACTCATTTCGAAGAAGGCACGACTGAGAAATCACACAAGTAACTCATCAACAAATCCACAAACAACACAACAAGTCTTTGCGAGAACAAAGGACGAAGCAATCCAACAATCTACAAACCGTCACTTCGAGTGATTTACGAAGCATGAGTAAATTATATCGAGAAGAAACAAATAACCAAATCAACAAATAAACACAAAACGTTACTGCGAGGACGCAGAACGAAGCAATCTCACAATCTAATAATCTAGAAATCGAAAAATCTAACAATCGAGCAAGCAACCACCACACAACCACATACCAAAGCCCACTCAAAGCCCACCCAAAGGTATTACAATGTTAAAAAAACAACAATCATAAAAAGAAGCACAAAACATCAAAAAACGTAAAAAACGGACAAAAACAGCATTTTTAACAACGTTCAACAAAAAACAACCAGAACAGTAAAAAACAAAATGCAAGTTTCAATCCCATAGTACATTGCCATCTCAAAGCCAAAATAGAACAATGTAGGAGCTCATACATTTTACTATCAAAGCTTATTAATAATAACGTACCCAATGTAAAAAGGTACATAACATATTTAATATGTATAATTTTAATAACGTGCTAAATGAAAATAAGCACATAAAAACAATTACCAGATGGCAAAATTATCAAGCCTATTAAAAATCGAAGGAACCCTAGATGGGATGACCTTCTACAAAGGAAAAGACGGATATTTAGTCCGCACAAAAGGAGGAATCTCTAAAAGCAGAATCCAAAACGATCCCGCGTTTATTAGAACCCGAGAAAACGGAACCGAATTTGGTCACGTAGCTAAAAGCGGTAAGGTATTAAGACAAGCTTTAACACCTTTATTAGCAGATGTCAAAGACGGTAGATTGGTCAGCCGATTAACAAAAACACTATCTTTAGTTAAAAATGCAGATACAACATCCACTAGAGGAAACAGAAATGTTGGTATAGGCATAGCAACTCCTGAAGGGCAAAATGCAATTAAAGCATTCGACTTCAATCAAAATGCACAACTAGATAGCATTCTGTTAACCGACCTAACACTTGACACTGCTACAGGAGGCGTATTAATTAGTAACCTAAACCCGTTACAACAAATCAATGCACCATCCGGAGCCACACATGTAAGTTTTACCGCTGCAGTACTAAACCTTGATTTCCAAACAGGAGAAAAAGAATTAGTCATGAGTACAGAAATTAATAACCCATTAAATAGCACAATAGTAGATATTAATCCAATACCTGCAAGTGTACCAACAGGCACAGGACAAACCTATTTCTTATTAAAACTAGCCTTTTATCAAGAAATCAATAGTATGCAATATGCCTTAAACAATGGAGCTTACAACGTCATGCAAATCTTAGAGATTCAGTAGTACAACAACTACACAGACAAAAAAGAGGAAGCAATACTTCCTCTTTTTTTTATAATTTAACATACTAATCGTCATTGCAAAGACGCAGGACGAAACAATCTCTCACAACAAAAATCAAGCAAACCAACAATCCCTTTGTCATTTCGAAGAAGGTACGACTGAGAAATCACACAAGCAACTCATCAACAAATCCACAAATCAACACAAAACGTCATTGCAAAGACGCAGGACGAAACAATCTCTCACAACAAAAATCAAGCAATCCAACAATCCCTTTGTCATTTCGAAGAAGGCACGACTGAGAAATCTCATACGAGTAATGAGTAATGAGTAATGAGTAAAAAATATCAAATAATCCAACAATCTAACAATCTAACAATCGAGCAATCTAACAACCTACAGACCGTCACTTCGAGTGATTTACGAAGCATGAGCAAATCGTATCGAGAAGCATCCCCAAGTCATTGCGAAGAAGGTACGACTGAGAAATCACACAAGAAGCTCTACAAATCAAATTAACACAACATATCATTGCGAGGACGCAGGACGAAACAATCTAACAATCTACAGATCATCACTTCGAGTGATTTACGAAGCATGAGTAAATTGTATCGAGAAGCATCTCCAAGTCATTTCGAAGAAGGCACGACTGAGAAATCACACAAGAAGCTCTTCTAATCAAATTAACAAATAAACACAACATATCATTGCGAGGACGCAGGACGAAACAATCTAACAATCTACAGATCATCACTTCGAGTGATTTACGAAGCATGAGTAAATCGTATCGAGAAGCATCTCCAAGTCATTTCGAAGAAGGCACGACTGAGAAATCACACAAGAAGCTCTTCTAATCAAATCCACAAAACATCATTCAAAACAAAGCAAAGAATCTAAAACTCGAAGGATCGAGTAATCTAACAATCGAATAATCCAAAAAACCTACTTTCTAAAAATCCTTTTCACCTTATCCATCAAAGACACTTTCTTAGGTCCATTATCATGATATCCATTACCATAAGCACCATAACCGTAACCATAGCCATATCCGTATCCATAACCATAACCGTATGTACCTTTTTGATTAAAGTAATTGTATAAGAAACTAATATTCTTCACCTCTCCTTTTTGGTGTTTATCTTTAATCAGTTGTAACATGTCTTTTTTGGTGTAATCCTGACGCACAACATATAAGGTCGCATCAGCGTATTCAATAAGTTCTAGCGCATCAGCAACTAATCCAACCGGAGGCGTGTCTAATATAATATAGTCATACTTAGTTTTAAGCTCTTCGATAAGCGCATCCATTTTTTCACCAATCAATAACTCCGAAGGATTAGGAGGTATCGGTCCAGAGGTAATAACATCCAAATCTTCCATCATCGTCTTTTGGGTAACTTCCTCTAAAGACATCTGACCAATCAAATAATTAACCGCGCCTATATTATTATCGATATCAAAATCTCCAAATATTTTAGGTTTACGCAAATCTAAACCTACCAACACAGTTTTCTTACCACTAAGAGCAAATACAGAAGCTATATTAATAGAACAAAACGTTTTACCTTCTCCACTAATAGAAGATGTAAGCATCACTGTTTTTGTACCTTCTACATCGTGTTTTTTGTACATGAATTGTAAGCTAGAACGTACAGCTCTAAATGCTTCAGCTATAGCAGATTTTGGTTTATTAAGTACAGCTAAATTATTTTCACTTTCATTTTTACCAACTACACCAAGCAATGGTATTTTAGTTAAGTCTTTTAAATCATTTGGACTATGCAACTTATGATCAAAAAACGTCACTAAAAAGGCAATGATTAGTATTGGGATTAAAGCGCCTAAAACAGCAAAAATATATCGTATATTCAAGTTTCTAGTTACTCTACCTTGACCAGTATCTTTAGCTGGCTCAAGCAAATTAATATCAGATACGTTAGAAGCTTTAACCAATTCAGCTTCACCACGTTTTGCTAAGTACAAATTATAAGTGTTTTGACTTAACAAATACTCGCGCTCTATAGCTTGTAGTTGTTGCTGACTTTCTGGTAAAGTAGAAAACTCGCGCTCTACATTATAAATCTTATTATTTATAGATTGAATTTGATACCTGATATTAGTTTTTGCCGAAGAAATACTTTCAAACATCACCTTTTTTAAGCCATCAATTTGACGGTTCAAATCATCAAAAATAGACACATTATCACGTACAGAATATTCTAATTTAGATTTTTCTGATGAAATTTGTATCATTTGAGAAATTAACCCTTGTATATTCCCATCACTAATACCTTCAATAACAGGCGCAGGGAAACTAGTAAAATCATCACTAGTTTCTAAATAATTTTTCAATAAATCATAAGACATTAGCTGCTTTTCATAATCTTCCTTTAATGTCTCATAATTTGTAATTTTACTAGACAATTCAAGAGTTTCGTTTTCTAAGTTATAGAGTTTATTATCACGTTTAAACTCATTTAAAGAGTCTGCCTTTTTTGTCAAATCACCTTTAACTCTAGCCAACTGTTTATCAATAAAATTAATAGTATTAACCGCATACTGATTTTTCTTTTCTAGCTGATCACGATCTAATATGTATATAGAAGTGTTTAAATAGTCAACAATTTTAGCCTTATTTTTATTGGTTAGCCTAATACTAAGTAAAGGAGAACGCTCTTCATTAACGACAACATAAGATCTTAAAAAGCCAGAAACTGCACTATTAAAACTAGTATATTTAATAAAATAAGTTTTACCTACAGGTATACTAAAATCTTCACGTAATTCAATACTTCCTTTTAAAAAAGGCAAATTAATATACTCGCCTATTTGATAGCGTTTTTTTAATGTTGGTTGAGTTACTGGCAAACGTTTCACTTCTTTACTCACAAAATTCTGAGTTGCAATAGTTTCTACTTCACCAAAATCGTAAGATAAATCAAAAGAAGTAGCATCAACAAACTCTACCTTAATAGGATGTCCTAAAACCTGATATGCGCTATCTAACCCTACAAATTTAAAAGGAACACTGCCGTACATATCCGTTTTATAAAAACGACCCTGAGTCAAATAACTCAAATATAAATCTAAACTATCTACGACCTTTTCATGATGTTCTCTAGATTTTAAATTAAGAAGTACTTCTTGTACTTTACCAGAAATACCACCATAATTAAAAATTAAACTTGTATTAGAAGTAAATAACGGATTTTTATCATCTTGCACGGTAATTTTAGCATCTAATGTATAAGGAAATTCTTCTCTTATATTTTGTTGATATACAATATAAACTCCAACAATTAAAGCCAACAAAAACCACTTCCAATAACTTAAAGCTCTAAAAACAAAAGCTTTAAAATCAAACATTTGCACATCTTGCTCTTGGACTTGATTTTCCATATTATAAATTTCTTGCTAAAAAGTAAGTACTAACTAATACCGAAAAGATACTAGCTACCGTAGTTATGGTTTGTGTTGCGGTTTGACCTGCTCCTAAAGCCTTTCGTTTTAAAGGTTTAACCATAATAATATCATTAGGCTGTATATAATAAAACTCAGATTCCATTGCAGCTATATCGGTCAAATCTATATGATGTATTTTTTGCCCATCGGGATATTGCCTAACAATTAGTACATCTTTACGATCTCCTGTTTGTGCAATATCGCCTGCATTAGCAACCGCTTCAAGTATATTTACCCGTTCTCTATACAACACTTGGGTCCCTTTATTTCCAATTTCACCAAGCGTGGTATATCTTAAACCTGCTAGTTTTACGGTCACAAAGATTTGCGCTGTTTCTTTAAAATACTTCTCTAGCAACAAATCCTTTACCTTATCTTCTATTTCTTCTACAGTGTATCCTAACACGTTAATCTCTCCTAATATTGGAAATTCGATATTACCATGTAAATCCACAGTAAAACCATTAAAGTAAAGACCTTGTTCAGACTGCCCAATATTACCTCCAGCATTAGTATTAGTTGGGTTAAAAATCTTTACCAATTCTTCATCTAAAGCTTTTACGTTTATACTTAAAATATCATCTATCTGCACACGGTATGGTTGTGCTAACGCTTTAATCTGTAAAGAATCATTAGCTATTGTCCCTTTGTTTTGTAAGTAAACAACATCTTTGTTTGTGATACAAGAAGAACTAAAAAGAACTAAAACAAGCAGTAAACAAGCAATAAGTGGCTTCATATAGAGGCATTTGATAAGTGACAAATATAGTTTTTCAACCTGAAAAATAAAACTTTTACCGAACATTTCAACCGCTTAACTGTTTTACTAAAATTATAGATTAGCAATTGTAAATTAATTATTGGTAAACATCTCAAACAATCCAATAATCCAACAATCTATAAACCCAACAATCAAAATATAGTCACTTCAAGTCATAAATAAAAATAAGCAAATCGTATCGAGAAGCATCTCCAAGTCATTTCGAAGAAGGCTCGACTGAGAAATCACACAAGCAACTCAGCAACAAATCCACAAACCAACAAAACTTGTCATTCCTAAATGAGGAACGATTGAGGAATCTCACAAGAAGCTTTAAGGAACTAGTTAGAAGCATGAAGATGAATAATAACACACTTTTCAAATTATTAAATAAAATGAATTTAGCCTTGTCATTTCGATGAAGGCACGACTGAGAAATCTCACACGAGCAATGAGTAAAAATCTCAAATAGTCTAACAATCCACAATCGAGCTATCGTCACTTCGAGTGATGCCGAAGCATGAGGCATTGTATCGAGAAGCAACAAAAAACCAAATCCACAAACTTTCGCCTTTCAACTTAAAACTAATATTCCCATCTTTGCAAAAAAGAACACTTTGAATTACTTAACTGTAGAAAACATTTCTAAATCCTACGGAGAGCGCACATTGTTTAAAGACCTCTCTTTTAGTGTACATAAGGATCAAAAAATTGCATTTATAGCAAAAAACGGTACCGGAAAAACTTCCATTCTTAATATCTTAGCTGGTTTTGATGTTCCAGATACCGGTCAAATTATCTACCGTAAAGACATTAAAGTAGCATTTTTACCCCAAGAACCTAATTTAGATCCTAATTTAACTATAGAGCAAACTATATTTAATGCAGATAACCCTATATTAGACATTATTGCTAATTACGAAAAAGCCTTACAAAACCCAGAAGACACAGAAGCTTACCAAACAGCGTTTGAGCAAATGGAAAGGCATCAAGCTTGGGATTTTGAAACTCAATACAAGCAAATTCTTTTCTTGTTAAAACTAGACAACTTAGACCAAAAAGTAAATAACTTATCTGGTGGACAAAAAAAACGTCTAAGCTTAGCAAACGCATTAATTAATAAACCGGATTTATTAATCCTAGACGAGCCTACAAACCATCTTGATTTAGAAATGATTGAGTGGTTAGAAGGCTTCTTTGCTAAAGAAAACATCACCTTGTTTATGGTAACGCACGACCGTTATTTTTTAGAACGTGTCTGCAACGAAATAATAGAATTAGATCACGGAGAGCTTTACACCTATAAAGGCAACTATTCTTACTACTTAGAAAAGAAAGAAGAACGCATTTTAAGAGAACAAACCGAAGTTAATAAAGCAAAACAACTCTATAAAAAAGAGCTAGGTTGGATGCGTAGACAACCCAAAGCACGCACCACCAAATCTAAATCTAGAATAGACGACTTTGCCGAAATAAAACACAAAGCACACCAACGCCGTAAAGACCATGTTGTTGAGTTAGAGATAAACATGGAGCGCTTAGGTAGTAAGATTGTAGAGTTAGTAAAACTATCTAAATCTTTTAAAGACAAGATCATTTTAGACCAATTTAGCTACAACTTTCAAAAAGGTGAGCGTGTTGGAATTATTGGTAAAAACGGAACAGGTAAATCCACATTTTTAAACATCCTTACGCAAACCGCACAACCCGATAGTGGTAAGATTATTATTGGAGAAACGGTTAAATTTGGATACTACACTCAAGCAGGAATTAATCCAAAAGAAGGACAAAAGGTAATTGATGTTGTTAGAGAATTTGGTGATTATATTCCACTAAAAAAGGGACGTCAAATTAGTGCGCAACAATTATTAGAACGTTTCTTGTTTGACCGTAAAAAACAATATGATTTTGTCGAAAAACTTAGTGGTGGCGAGCGTAAACGTCTATACTTATGTACCGTTTTAATTCAAAACCCTAACTTTTTAATCTTAGACGAGCCGACTAACGATTTAGATATTGTTACACTTAATGTCTTAGAAGACTTTCTATTAGATTTTCCTGGTTGTTTAATTGTGGTCTCTCACGACCGCTATTTTATGGATAAAATTGTAGACCATCTGTTAGTCTTTAAAGGTGAAGGTAAAATTGAAGATTTCCCTGGTAATTATACAGATTATCGCATTTATGAAGACAGTAAACCACCAGAAATAGCTTCTGAAGATAAAAAGGAAAAGAAAACTTGGAAAAAAGACAGCAATAGTAATCTGTCTTACAACGAACAAAAAGAATATAAAAACTTAGAAAGTAAGATTAAATCCCTAGAGTTTGATAAAAAAGAATTAGAACAACAATTCTTAAATCCTGACTTAACACAAGACCAAATCACAGAACTCTCTAACAAAATGCAAACGATTATAGATAGTATAGAAGAAAAAGAATTACGTTGGTTAGAACTAGCAGAAAAAATGGAAAACGAGTAAAACTAGTGATTAATAACTGATCACTAATGATTGATAACTGATGACTATAAAAAATTCCTTTAGTCATTTCGAGCACAGCGAGAAATCACACAAAAAGCATAAAACTAGATGTACTCAGACCAAGGAAGAGTTAGCAGTTAGTAAATATCTAATAATCCAAAAATCTAATAGTCCAGTAATCTAAAAAATCGTCACTTCGAGTGATGCCGAAGCATGAGGCATTGTATCGAGAAGCTAAAGAATAAACTACTATATTTATCACGTCCAAATTACTCCTAATGAGAAAACTAATCATAGCCTATATAAAATTCTTATTACGCTCTAAAAATCAACATGGTGTCCACTCTCCTTTTGTTTATGATTTAGTGACAAAATGCTTTTATGACAAGACAAAATACTCCAACTATAATCAACTAAAAACTTACCGAAAAGACTTACTTCAAAATAAAACAACTATAGAAGTTACAGATTTAGGCGCAGGCTCTCAAGTAGATAAATCCAACACAAGAAAAGTATCAGATATTACTAAAAATGCTGGCACAACAGTTAAAAGAGCAAAACTATTTTTCAGATTATCTCGTTATTTTAAATTCAACCAAGTTTTAGAATTAGGTACATCTATGGGTATTGCCACACATGCCATAAGTTTAGGTAATCCCAAAACACAAATTACTACTATCGAAGGTTGTCCAAATATTTCAAAATTTACTAAAGACAATTTCAATAAATTAGGCTTAAATAACATTACTTCATTAACAGGAGATTTTAAAGCGGTTATTCCAACATTAACATCAAACACATATGATTTAATCTATTTTGACGGCAACCATCAAAAAGAAGCAACTATAGAGTATTTCAATATGTTATTACCTACAATTAATAACAATACCATTTTTATTTTTGATGACATTTATTGGTCAAAAGGAATGACAGAAGCTTGGGAAACAATAAAAAAACATCCGCAAGTTACAGTGACTATAGACACATTTTTTTGGGGATTTGTAAGCTTTAGAAAAGAACAAGCCAAAGAACATTTTACTATTAGAATTTAGTGTGAGTAGTGAATAATGTGTAGAAGTAGCTAATAATCGAAAAATCGAGCAATCGAGAAATCGAGAAATCGAGCAATCTAAACATCTAATCTTCTAAAAAACTTTCACTTTAAACTTTAAACTCCTAAATTTGATACTATGAAAATATACACAAAAACAGGAGACAAAGGTACAACCGCTTTATTTGGTGGTACACGCGTACCTAAACATCATATACGTATTGATAGCTATGGAACTGTCGACGAATTAAACAGCTACATTGGTTTAATAAGAGACCAAGACATAGATCAAAAATACAAAGACACCTTGATAAACATACAAGACAAACTGTTTACCGTTGGTGCTATATTAGCAACAGATCCAGAAAAAGCTACTTTAAAAAATGGTAAAGAGCGCTTAAACATCCCTAAAATAAATGAGGCTGACATCTATTTTTTAGAACAAGAAATGGATAGCATGGATGCGCAATTACCACAAATGACGCATTTTGTTTTACCTGGCGGACACCAAACCGTGTCATTCTGTCACATTGCACGTACAGTTTGCAGACGTGCTGAACGCTTAGCGTCAGCACTTAACGATTTAGAACCATTTCAACCAGAAACACTAACCTATCTAAACCGTCTATCTGACTACCTTTTTGTATTGGCACGAAAGTTGTCACAAGACTTACAAGCAGATGAGGTAAAGTGGATTCCTAAAAAAACAGAATAAATTTACCTTTAAAGCATTTATTAATACTGCAAAAGACCTAAAAGTCAAGTAGTTTAAATAAAAACAAACGTTCCTATTTATACTGAAAAAATAATTCACTTTTTTCTTGACTATTTGAACTAAAAATTTATTTTTGCAAAAAATTAAAACGATAAAAGAATGTATTGGACATTAGAATTAGCATCTTATTTAAGTGATGCACCTTGGCCAGCAACCAAAGACGAACTTATCGACTACGCAATCCGTACAGGTGCGCCTTTAGAAGTTGTTGAAAACTTACAATCTATTGAAGACGAAGGAGATTCTTACGATTCTATCGAAGAAATTTGGCCAGATTATCCAACTGACGAAGATTACCTCTGGAATGAGGACGAATACTAAAATAAATAAAGCATAAAAAAGTCTCAACATAGAGGCTTTTTTTGTGCTTAAAATTTAGCTTTACACAGCTAAAAACGTATATTTAAGCCCTTTTTTAAAAAGGATTAGTTCTGTATGCTTAAATTAGCACAGAACTAACATACTAAAAACCAAAAGCTAATGAAATCTTTGGCTCAGCTTACCGCTGCTTCAATAGATTTCAACTTAATACAAATTAAATTATGAATTTTTTAAATTCAATACTAAAAGTATTTGTTGGTGATAAGTCTAAACAAGACGTAAAAGCCATCATGCCTATAGTTGAAAAAATCAAATCTTTTGAAAGTGCTTTAGAAGCCTTATCACACGATCAACTTAGAGCAAAAACAGCAGAGTTTAAAGCAAAAATTGCCGAAGCACGCAAACCATTCTATTCTCAAATCGAAACGTTAGAACAAGAAGCAGAAGCATCTGATGACATAGACAGAAGAGAAGATATCTATCAAGAAATTGATAAAATTAAAGACGATGCTTACGCCACTACAGAAGATGTACTTAACAACATCCTTCCAGAAGCTTTTGCTGTTGTTAAAGAAACAGCAAAACGTTTTAAAGATAACACTTCAATTACCGTTGAAGCTAACGAATTTGACCGTTTAATTTCTGGAGAACATAACTACGTCACTCTAGAAGGAGATAAAGCAACTTGGGCAAATTCTTGGGATGCTGCTGGTAAAGAAGTAACATGGGATATGGTACATTACGATGTACAGTTAATTGGTGGTGTTGCAATGCACCAAGGTAAAATTGCCGAAATGCAAACTGGTGAAGGTAAAACGCTAGTAGCAACCTTACCTGTATACCTTAACGCTATTGCTGGTAAAGGTGTACACTTAGTTACAGTAAACGACTACTTAGCTAAACGTGATAGCGCTTGGATGGCTCCTATTTTCCAATTCCATGGATTAAGTGTAGACTGTATAGATTATCACCAACCAAATAGCGACGCACGTCGTAAAGCCTATAATGCAGATATTACTTATGGTACCAATAACGAGTTTGGTTTTGATTACCTACGTGATAATATGGCGCATGCACCTGGCGATTTAGTACAACGTCCACACCACTTTGCTATTGTAGATGAGGTGGATTCTGTTTTAATTGACGATGCACGTACACCTTTAATCATTTCTGGTCCAGTACCAAAAGGTGACGAACACGAGTTTACATTATTAAAACCAAAAGTAGAAGATATTGTTAGCGTACAACGTAAATATTTAACTACGGTTTTAGCCAATGCTAAAAAACTTATCGCTGACGGAGACACTAAAGAAGGTGGTTTTCAATTATTACGCGTGTACCGTGGTATGCCAAAAAATAAAGCGTTAATTAAGTTTTTAAGTGAAGAAGGTGTAAAACAATTACTTCAAAAAACAGAAAACTACTTCATGCAAGATAATAACCGTGAGATGCCAAGAGTAGACGCGGAATTATACTATGTTATTGAAGAAAAAAATAATCAAATAGAATTAACAGACAAAGGTGTAGATTATCTTTCAGGTAAAGACAATCCAGACTTTTTTGTCATGCCAGAAATTGGTGTAGAAATTGCTAAAATAGAAAATCAAAATCTATCTAGCGAAGAAGAAGCTAATCTTAAAGAAGACTTATTCCGTGACT
>Ga0256829_1002474_pt1 | contig 13731 bp, 10 predicted proteins | sample 131447metaG_FD_185979 | JGI IMG/M metagenome (GOLD analysis project Ga0256829, IMG submission 185979) | Hydrothermal vent microbial communities from Lau Basin, Pacific Ocean - 131-447 | ecosystem: Environmental > Aquatic > Marine > Hydrothermal vents | place: Pacific Ocean: Lau Basin | collected...
TAAACATGACAATGAAGCAGCGCTTACATGGGCAAAAGGAACGGCAGTTGTTGGTTTTATTGGCGCAGGTCTTTTAGGGCTCGCACTTTCTCCATATTTTATAAGCTACTTTACACATGGTACTCAGTTAGTTGCAGCTCATGGACATTTATCGTTTTTTGGCGCATACATTATGATAATGTTTACTATCATCTCTTATGCAATGCCAACTATGAGAGGCAGGCCGCATGGAAATTGTGCAAAAGCACAAAGAGTTGAGAAAATCGGTTTTTGGTTAATGGTTATTGGAGTATTTGGTATGGCTACGGCTTTGCTTATAGCAGGTTTTGTTCAGGTTGATTTACAAGAGTTGCCAAACAGTGCGCATGCGCTAACATTTGCACAAACTGTAACTAAAGAGATGCCTTGGTTTGTCATTCGTGAGGTTTTTGGTGTAGTAATTCTCATTGGGTTACTTACCTATTTTTACAGCTTTTTTGTTAAAGAGCCTAACGGAGCATAGATCATGGAAGAGTATATCGCTAAAAAATGGGCTAATTTTATAGAAAAAAGGAGTGACACGGGGCAATATTCATCTGCCCGTATCTATTTTGAAGATCAAAAAAAGTCACTTCAGCTTTTTTATCAGCTCTTTGGCGGTAAACAAAATAAAGAATTAAAAATAACTGATAAGCGTCCAATTGTAAAAAAAAGGACGCTATTTGAAAAAGTTGCAGGTATAGGCAAAAATTTTGTACTATGCTGGCAAGATGACATGGCTTTATATCTGCCCGAATCATTAGCCTATTTCCCTAAAAAAGAGTTAAATGAACTTCATTATATATGGCTGATAGGTATGTTGTGCAATTTAACTGACAATATTGACAACTTAGAAGAAGAAAATTTATACAGTACCGATAAATTAATCAGGCAGTTTCCTAAATTTAAAAATTTTTATAATTATGTATATCCGCATCTGGGTGTAATGGATGATAATTCTGTAAATCCGTTATGGATATATCCACCGCTTACCCAAAGAACACTGTCCACTCAAGAGGAGGATGACGCGGACTGTCAAAAAAACAGTGATAAATCTAAAAATGATACACTTGAGCAAAAAAAACAGATCAATAAATCTGATGATAATAAAGCAGATGGAATGTTAATTTTTTTGCCTGATTCTCCTGCTAGCTTTATGGAGCTTGTTAACGTGGACCGTGCGCAGGATGATAGTTTTGATGAAGATGCACTGGAAAATGCCAAAGATTTAGATGAGATATCTTTAGGTAAAAAACAGGCAAATTTAGCAGCAAGAGTTAAAATGGATTTAAATGCAATAAATGATGATTTTGAAGTATATTTTATAGATGGCGGTCATTATATTGATGAATGGGACTATAAACAAGGGAAATATTTAAATAGCTATGTTCATATCAATCCGTCATACAATCAAGATGTTACACCCATTGCATTACCTAAAAGATTAGTTAAGAGTGTTAAAAAAATTCAAAATGATTTGGATTTGATGCACTTACAACGCACTAAAATTACCAATTTATCTTATGGTGATGATATTAATTTAGATAGTTGGATAGAATATAAAAGTTCGTCACAAAAATCTAGCCATACACAAAAATTCTATGAAAATTTTGAGAAAAAAACAAGAGATATCGCAACATTTATTTTAGCAGATGTTTCATTATCTACCGAAACCGGCATCACTCAGGATATGAGAGTTATTGATGTGATTAAAGATTCTTTGATGGTTTTCTCAGAGGCGCTTAAACGTCTTGAAGATAGATTTGCAATTTATACCTTTTCATCGCTTAGAAATAAAAATGTTTACTTTCAGATGATAAAGCATTTTAGACATGTATATGATAATATGACAAGAGGTCGAATAAATAGTGTTACTCCCGGATACTATACGCGTATGGGAGCAGCCATCAGAGAGTCTTTATCTATTTTGAAAGATGAAAAAACAGAAAAAAAGTTATTGCTTATTGTAAGTGACGGCAAACCAAATGATATAGACAGGTATGATGGGAAATATGGCATAGAAGATACAAAAAAGGCAATTGTTGAGGCTAAAAAACAGGGAGTCGTGCCCTTTTGTATCACGATAGATACTCAGGCTAAAAGTTATCTTGCGTATATCTTCGGGCATAACAATTACGCAGTTGTAAGAGATAGTAAAAAATTGCCACAAATTTTACCGGAACTATATATCAATTTAACAAACTAAAGGAGAAAAATGTCAAATATATATTATTTACAGCAATCAAATGAGATTGATTTATTTGAAGCAGCGGCTAAGATGAATCTGCCTGTTCTTATTAAAGGTCCGACAGGGTGCGGTAAAACTCGTTTTATCGAATATATGGGTGAGAAATTAAAACGAGATGTTTATACGGTTGTGTGTCATGATGATTTGAGTGCTTCTGATCTAATCGGCCGTCACTTAATTGATGAAAATGGAACGTATTGGCAAGACGGACCGCTGACTAAGGCTGTGAGATATGGGGGTATATGTTATCTTGATGAGATAACAGAAGCTAGAAAAGATACAACCGTTATTTTGCATTCACTAGCTGATTACAGAAGAGTATTGCCGATTGACAAAACAGGCGAAAGTATAGAAGCACATCCTGATTTTATGCTCGTAGTCTCTTATAATCCAGGTTATCAAAATATCATGAAAGGTATGAAACCAAGTACAAAACAGAGGTTTATAGCTCTTAGCTTTGATTATCCAAAAGCAGAAGTTGAAAGTAAAATTATCATGCAAGAAAGCGGTATAGATAAACAGATGGCAGATATGCTGGTTGATATTGCACGCAAGATTAGAAATTTAGGTGACAATGAGATACAAGAAACTCTCTCAACAAGACTTCTTGTGTATGCCGCAAAATTAATCATAGATGGATTTGATCCACTTCAAGCATGCAGACACTCAATAGTCGAGTCACTAACTGACGAACCGGAAGTGCTAGAGGTGCTTGATAAGTTAGTTGCTTTGTATTTTGTTTAAAAACAGCATTTTAGCTCTTATTAGTTTATATTTTTTAGAATGTAATTGTTGTATCTGCTTATTCGTTAAAAAGTATCCGCCTACGATTCGCTTTGGAATTAAGACGTTTGATAAAATAACATTTTTACGAGCGTTTATCTGTAATAACGGATTATCATGACACATCTCACATGATTTAGCCTGCTTGGTTATGGTATGAGGTGTATATGGTAAAAACACCTGTATAGGAGTGCCATTGTTTAGTTTGCTGACATTATTTAGTACCATTTTGCCATTTTTATTTTTATAACTTATTTTGTATTGATACATGGGTCTTGCAATCATAACTTTACCGTTATCACTGTTTATGAGGTAAAAATTCTCCCATCTTCTAAAAAGCCATCCACTGTACCAGATGCCCGGTTTTAGTTTATTGTCGATATAATCCGGCATCATAGGTCGAGGCGGCGGATTTTCTTTAAGAGCTTTTTGCAGAAATTTTTGCAGGTACGGATCTTCTTGCATAGTAAGTCTGCTCCATTGCTTATAATTGGCTGTATCATCTCTTAAAACATTTAATTCATAACTATCTCCGCTCCAAGAACTATGACATGCGCTACAAGATATATTTTTATGATAACTTTTATGATATTTTTTTGATAAATGCTTATGACAAGAGATACAGCTGAGTACTCCATCCCACCCTTGCCCCGGTTTTACATGATTTTTATTATGACAATCTATGCAGGTTAATCCTTTTTTATGATGTATATCACTTATTAAATGATGTTGATCAATTCCATATTTTGTATTTGGATAATCTCCGTTTTTCATAATAGGTGATCTGTATGATTGATCATAATCATGCGGAAAAAGTCCCAAATAATTAGTTCCGATATATTCATTGTTATGACATTTAAGGCATTTACTCATGGGCGCAATAGCTTTTTTTGCATCATATCTGTTAAAGTGGCGATTATGGCAGGCTAAACAGATATTGCCTGTTTTATTTATCTGTCTGCTTTGCAGATGACATCTTAGACATTTTCTTCGTAAAAAGTCATCTACTAAATCTGCGGGTTTTGTAACAACTGCTTTTGGCTCGGGAAGAGTTTGAAGCGTAACATTACTCTCTTTAACTCCCCATGTATCTCTTGTGATATTAATAGCATCTTTTAGTGTGTAGTGAAGTGAGTGCTTTAGCTGCCACATTTTGTTTTGATGACACTTAAGACAATTATTTGCATATACTACATGTAACATCAATATAGATAAAATCATAAGTTTTTTAATCATTTTTTATTTCCAAATATCTCTTTATAACATACTGTTTTTCCACTATAAAAAAGTTTTTTTGATTTTTTAAAATTTTTATATATTTTATCATTCCAACTGTTATGACAGATGATACATTTATAAGCTTCTATTATTTTATAGACCTCTTTTTTATTGAATCCTCTGGCGTATTTTCTTGAAAATGTCTGATACTGTTTGCCGTTTTTTGATATTAGCGCATCTATTGGATAGCTAATGGGAAGACCGTTTTTTTTAGATTTATAAAATGGAGTAAAAGTTATCTTATCATTTTTAAGATTTAAGATACCCGCACCAAGCCCTAATGTTCGGGGATTAAAATGACAATCTATGCAGGTTCTGCTTTTTAGCTGCGTAGTGTGAGGGTCCCAAGCCGCGTAAGCAAAAGAATGAAAGGCATGCTTTACGGTTGTCTTGCCATATTTAGTTTTACCATATATAGTAGTTATCACCTGACATCCCGGAGCTGCGGGCATAATTTTTTTATTGTACCCGACAGCCAGAGTCGGAGATTCATATCTAAGATAGCTTCTAAGCTCCATCCAGTTGCCTTTTGTCATTTTATGCTTAATCCAGTCATACTGCTTGGCATCTTTGAAATATACCTCATGGCAACCATAGCAGCTAGGTATCCAGCTACTGTGACATGCAGAGCAGGCTAATTTTTTATGTATAGCTTCTGTGTGATAAGGCGCATTGTTTAATGAAGGCATTTTAAACGCTTTGCCGTCTCTTTTTCTGTAAAAAGTGATAGTTTTTCCATTTTTTTGTAAGTTGTATATCGGGGTACCTTTTTTTGAAGTTACCGCAACCTCCTTTGGATAAGGCATATTATGATTTAGTGTTATTAACATATCAGTCAGATAGGATTTAGAAGATGATTCAAATTTGGGACTGTGGCAATCCTTACAGCTTATATCTTCCGCGCCCTCCATATGATTGTGATATTTTCCATCACCCATAACTCCTGTTTGAGTATGACAGTCAATACAATCAAGACCTCCTATTTTGTGGTGAATATCGGCAGGCAAGTTATAATAAAATCTGTCGCGACCCTCTCTGTGCGTCAATTTACCGTTATGATAGGGAGTTCCGTAACCTTCACTTTCAAATTTACCAAAATAAGACAATCCGATACGATTTGACCTGTTATGACATTTTAAACAGTTTTTTGACGGTATTTTGGTAGAGAGTTTCGGATGGATAAGCGTTAGTTTATTGTTTAAAACTTTAATCTCTTTAGCACCGCTTATTCTATGACAATCAACACATCCCCCGCCTCTTTTTCTATTGGTTGTAAAGATTTTTTCATTTTGATTTATATGACATGCCGCACACATCTTCGAAAAATGACTCTCGGCTAATGTCTGTTTTGATGTGGGAATATTTTTTACAAAAAATATACCTTTTGTATGTCGGATGGTTTTGGTTTGGAGAAATTGATATCTAAGTACATCGAAAATACCATGCATATTATTCATAATTGAGGAGTTAACTCTTTTTATGATATTTTTATGACATTTACCGCAAAATATCTTAGCATTACCTAATCTGCTTGGATTTAGCACCATACCTTGATGGGCTCTATCCATTGTTGTGGCATACTTATCTCCGCCATGACATGACGCGCATCCAAATCTACTATATGGATGATATCTGTCCATAGGAGTCGTATTTTTATGGCATAACATGCAGTTATCCGGCAATTTAGATGAAAAAACATAAGTACCAAATATAAGTAAAATTAAAATTATTTTCATTTATATAATCTTTTTTAAAGAATTTTCAAAGATTATACAATTAATAAAATTAAGAGAAACTATATTTTTTTTAAAAACTTTAATAATTCTTTAATAATTTCATCTGGCTGTGGTGGACAACCCGGTATATGGTGAGTGACTTCAATGTGATCTTGCACAGGAGCCATAATGGCATATGTTTTTTCAAAAACACTTTGCATAAGCGGACAATCGCCTAAAGTTATAATCCATTTTGGAGAAGGGACTTGCTCTTTGGCTTCTAGAAGATGATGGTACATATTGGAAGTTAAAACACCGCTTACAAGCAGTATATCCGCATGCCTTGGACTTGCTACAAAATATATACCAAGACTTTCAAGATTATAGTAAGGGTTTGAGAGTGCATTGCATTCTGCTTCACAGGCGTTACAACTACCGCTATCTACCATCCTGATAGCCAAAGAGCCTGCAAATTTTTTATTTACAAGAGTTTTTATCCCTTTTTTTATATTATCAAGCTTATTGTTCGTTTCTATTTTTTCTGTGAGTATGCCCGTTTGTATCCGTTTTCGTATAAAATTAATCATAAATCATTTCCTGCATAACTTAAGTCACAACTTTTATTGATAAGAGGGAAATCCGCGATGATATCTTTAAGCATCATAGCGTGGACGACTTGCCAATTTACATGGCTTGGATCTCTTACAAAAAATCTATCAATCAAACCGCCGCTAACATCAACGCTCATAAACAGCTCTCCAATAGAGCTTTCAATGAAAGTCTGATATGAGCCGTTATTAAACTTCGCCGGTACCTCTACATGTAAAGGTTTGATATCTTGTAACAGACTTTTCATCATCTCTATAGAGTTATAAATCTCCATAATACGAAGCGAAAATCTAGCTGCCACATCGCCGCTTGTTTGCAGCGCTATTTTAAAGCCGTGTTGTTTATAAAAATCATTATCACGACGATCAAGAGCAACACCGCTGGCTCTTGCCATGACTCCTACGGAGTCATATTTAACGGCTTTGGTATGCGTGAGTATCCCCGTAGTATCAAATCTATCCCATAAAGACGGTACTCCTTTTATCCATGTCTCAAACCATTTTATCTCTTTGTGAAGCTCATTTAAGAAGTTTAAAAACTCTTGATGATTAAAATTTGGTATTTTAAAACTAACAGCATCAAAGCCAAATCTATGACCTGTTAATTGTTTAAATATACGCCTACTGTCTTCGGCTAACTTTGAGGCAAAAGAGAGTGCTGTGCTAAAACCTGCATCATTTGGGATAAATCCGATATCTGATATATGGTGGATAAGCCGTTCAAATTCCAATAAAAGAGCATGATATGATTTTATCTCTACTGGTAGGGCAGTATTTGATGCTTGAGATATTATATCCATATAGGCTGTTTGGTATGCAACGGATTCGTTACCGCTAATGCGTCCTACTATAGCTCTTGCATCCAGAAGAGATTTGTTTTGCACCATTTTTTCAATCCCGCGATGAGTATAAAAATGTCTGATATCAAGATGTAACATTCTCTCTCCGTCTTGAGAGAATTGAAAATGTCCCGGTTCTATAATGCCTGCATGTATAGGTCCGACAGCGACTTCAAAAACCCCATCACCTCCAACGGTTTTATATTTATATGGTCTAAAATCGGTAAATTCTATCGTTTTTGCGGTAAAGCTTTTTTGCAAAGGGTGTACATCTTGTGGAAATCGTTCGTGATGAAGTAGTGGGCGAGTATCGAAACTGTTTGTAAACACAATACCAAAATCATCAAAGATTTTTCGCTCATACCAAAGTGCAGACGGGTATTTGTGAGCTATGCTTAAAGCTATCGGAGTATTTTTATCAATAGTTTCCTTTTGTGTTTTTGTATCAAAAACGGTCACAATCTCAAAAGAATTCTCAACATCTTTTGCAAATTTAGCGATAAGTCTCATGATATACTCCTTAGATACTCCATAGACTGTGGAAGCAAAAGTAACGCCAATGAAACAGCAAGTATGATAAGAGCGATTATTTCGCTGCTATATACCTTTTTCTCCTCCTGGGTGCCCCCATATTTCATAGATTGGTATATGGCCGTAAAACGGTAAAATATAATTGATAATAAAATCAGCAAAAACGCGATAGCTGCGATCATTGCCAGCATATGGTGTGTGTGTTTTGCCATATTTATCATAGCACCAAAACCATATATTTCAGAAAAAAACATGGGACTAGGAGGCACTGATACGATAGCTAGTAAAAATAATCCCACGATGAACCAGAAGATTTTTCCTTTAATGCCTTTATATCCTCTTAATGCACCTGCCATGTGATATTTGCCTTTTGATTCCAGCACTCCCGTTGAGAGAAACAGTGAAGGTTTTAAAAATGCATGAGCGCCAAAATGCAGAAGTGCCGCAAAAGTTCCACCGCTAACCCAAAACAAAGCGATAAGCGCCATATGCTCAATGCCGGAAAAACTAAACAAGCGAATAAAATCTTTAGCTCTGTAGATCAAAAATGCAACAATAAAGATTGTTAAAAAAGAGTAGATAAACACAAAGCCAAAGAGCTGTGTAAAGTCTATCTGCATAACGATTTTGCTAAATCTGAAAAAACCTATCATAACCGCACTCTCTAGTATTCCGCTAAAGAGGGCGGGGACGGGGTAAAATGAAGCCCGCTCGATATCTGCCAGCCAAAGATTCATAGGAAACATACCGAGTTTTATAAACATACCCACGGTTGTAATGGCAAATCCGATTTCAAACAAAAACGGCATTTTTATCTCTTTTATATGTGCCAGCAGTGCGTTAAAATTCATGGCATTATCACCTAAGAGCGGTTTTGCGCTTGCGTAAATAAGTATAATTCCAAATAAAATAATAGATATAGCGATAGTATCTACGATCATATAGTTCCATGCTTCCTTGTGTGCCGTGCTTGTATAGTTTATCTTTATCATATATACAGTTGAGAGTGTTGCAAACTCAAGCCCTACCCAGTATATGCCCATGTTATTTGAAAGCGTTGAGAGTATCAGACCAAGCCAAAAAAGGGCAAAAAATCTATAAAAACGGTTATATGCCCTTTTTTTAATATTTACATGTTTGTGCAAAGTCATAAGCGCCAGTGACACTCCGATGCTCACAACCGATGAGACTAAAAATACATAATCACCGAGTTTATCAACTATAAGATAATTTCCCATAAGATGATACGGATAAGGCAGTTTAAAGAGCATAATATTTGGTATTATGATTGTAAATGATACAAAAGGCAAAAGATTTGCGATCTTATCTGTTTTGACAAAGCTCACTATGAACATCAAAATGGCAGGTAACAGTAAAAAGAAAATAATCATGCCTTAACTCCCGTATCTTTAAAAAGAAGATTAATGATAACAATTGCCATCAATATATCAAAAAATACTCCCAGCTCCACGAGCATGGGCATACCGTTTGTGGCCGTAATCCCAAGTAAAAACAGCGCATTGTCAAGAGTTAGAAATCCAATGATTTTAGGTGCTACATGATTATGCTCCATCATCAAGATAAGCGTTAAAAACAAAGATGAGATGCTAATAGAGATATCGTTTGGATTTGCTTGGAGCATATGACTTATCGGTTCAGCGATAAAAAATGTGAAAACCAAAATAGCCGGTATTAATATAACTGAATAATGCACTTTTATATTTGGCGTTATTTGCCTTTGAAGATGAAATTTCTTGCTTAAATATTTTAGTACATACGGTATAATCAGCGCTTTTAACACCAGTGTTATAGCGCCGCTTACAATAAGAGCGTTATCATGCACCTTTATACCGATAAAAACGGCTAAAAGCCCAAGCATAAGTGAATTTACAAAATACCAAAATATCAGGCGGTAAAGTCTTGCCGTAAAGATTGATATAATGAGCGTAGCTAAAAATAAACCGATTAAAAAATTATCCATAATACTAGGCTCCCAGCACGTAAAATGTTATTAAAGATAAAAAAGCAAAAACTATCGAGATACCCAGAAGATTTGGCACTTTAAAGAGTCTTAGTTTGGCAGTGCTTACTTCAAGCAAAGCGATAGCTATGCAGATAATTAGCAGTTTTGCTATAAAAATCATAAGTGCTATTGGTACACTAAACTGTAATCCAAAAGGCATAAACAGTGATGCGAACAAAGAGGCAAAAATAATAAATTTTATAGATGACGCCATCTCAACAATAGCTAAATATACTCCTGTAATATCTAAAATCATCGCTTCATGAATCATGGTCACTTCCAGATGAGTCTGAGGATTGTCAACGGGAATTCTGCCGTTTTCAGCTATTAAAAGTATAAAAAAACTAATAGCGGAAAACAAAAAACTAGCCATATGTTTTTGAGGAAATGATGATGCCAGATTAACGCCTGCTTGACCGATTCCAAGATTGCCCGCCATCATAGAAACACTAAATACGGTTAGTATCATAGCCGGCTCAACAAGCGCAGAAATAAACGCTTCGCGACTTGAACCCATGCCGCCAAAACTACTAGCACTATCTAGCCCTAAGAGCATCAAGAAAAAAGTAGATAAAGATATTAGCCCTGTTATGGTAAACGCATCAACAAAACTAACATAATACGCACCTTTAACAATAGGCGGTAACAAAAAAAGCACGGTAAGCAAAGGAGATAGTATTAAAAATGGAGCCACTCTCGTAACGGCACTTGTTTCTTCGCTGATTATCGTCTCTTTACTCATAAGTTTTGAAAAATTTCTATATCCTTGGAAGATAGATATAGGCTTTTTAAATGTTATAAACATCTTTATCTGCGTAATAAAACTAAGCAGCAATGGTGAAATCACGACAAGTAATATGATTGTAGATAAATAAAGTATCATTTTTTATCTCCTATTACAAGGATTTTTATTGTCATTATCATAACAACCGTCTCTATGGCAAAAGTTGCCCAGCTAAACTGATGTGAAAAGATTCTGTAGCTAAACAAAACCATTAAAAGAAGATTGAATATGATAGCAACATAGCGGCGTTGCTCAAAATGTGCAAAACGGTATACCCAATAACTGGTTATATTTGTAAGCCTTACAAGACTCGTATAAAGGGAGACTTCAAATAAAGGTTTTACATGTACGGCGTAATGTGATGAGGTAAATATTGTATTGTGTCCTTTAACCTTTTCTGTATTTAAATGTTCTTGCGGTTTATACAACCATGTAAAAAATCTTCGGATTGGTCCTGCAAATCCTGTTGATGAATATTGTGTTCTTGATGAAGTTCTATATCCGCATGCCCATGTTTTATAGATACGTTCTTTTACATGTAAAGCTTTGTAAGCAAATATCAATAAAAATGTAATGCCTAAAAGTGCTATAAGTAAAATAAGAGGCGATACCACTCCGCCATTTACGCCTACTGAGTGCATCTGCCATATACCATGTGGAAAGATTTTATGATATACATCGGCTTTGCCTAAAGAGATGAGCGTATTGCTAAAATAATGTATGTAAATAGGCGCTAGAAGCATTAGGGATATAACAACCAGTGCCATAAGTATCATGCCTGTTTTCATAAGTGAATTTACTTCTGTCGCATGTTTTGCATTAGTGCTTCTATGCAATCCTAAAAAGGTGATGCCGTAAGCTTTGACAAAACATGCTATTGCCAAACCGCCTGTTAATGCAAGAGCGAAGATAGCAAAAGGGATGGTCAATTTTAATGTCATGATATTTATATGGCTAGAGCTAAGCAGGGATTGAAATATCATCCATTCGCTTAAAAATCCGTTAGACGGAGGCAGGGCTGAGATGGATATGGCTGCTATTAAAAATGTAATAGCCGTAATTGGCATAGTTTTAATCAGTCCGCCGTATTTTTCCATATTTTTTGTATTTGTTTGGTGCAATACGCTTCCCGCTCCCATAAATAAGAGTGATTTAAAGCTCATATGATTAAAGATATGAAACAAAGCGGCTATAAACGCAAAGGCACTAAGTAACGGCAGATGCAGAGTATCAAATATCATACCCATCCCAAAAGCAATAAGTATAATACCTATGTTTTCTATCGAATGGTTTGCCAGCAGAGCCTTTATGTCATGTTCACTTAAAGCATACAAAACGCCGACAAGCGATGAGATGGCGCCTATGATTAAAATAACAACGCCCCACTGCAATGGCCATGGGTAGAGAATATCAAATAAAAATCTAAACAAGCCATAAAGCGCGATTTTAAGCATAACTCCACTCATAAGTGCTGAAACAGGGCTAGGGGCTTGTGGATGTGCATATGGCAACCATACATGTAAAGGTACTGCTCCGGCTTTACTTAAAAGCCCGAAAATTAAAAAGAAAAACAGTAGAGTTGGATACGCAAAATGAGAGGCTATAACTTTTAATGCACTAAAGCTTTGGTTTATATCTCCATTGCTTATGATTAGAAAAAATAATAACAAACAAACAAATCCAAGATGAGTCATAAAAAAATAAAACCTGGCGGCAAAAAGATTTTCTTTATCTTTAGGTTCTGTGAGAATTAGTTGCCAACTTGTTAAGCTCATAAGCTCCCAAAAAAATAAAAACACTAAAGCATTAGCTGATATTACAACACCAATCATAGATAAAATAAATCCAAAGTAGTGAATTAGATAATGAGTTTTTCTTTTAATGTGCGGTAAATATCCAAAAGCATAAAACAAATTAGGCACAATGCCAAGCAGTATAAGAACTGTAAAAACAGCCGAAAGTGTATCAAATAAAAACATAATTATGTATAGCTCCACATGAAATTGCAGGTTCGGTGGCGAAGTGTCATCGGACGGGAGGAAGACGCGAATCTTCTTTTTCGCAATTATACTAAAAGAATCTTAAAACTTGATATATATCAACATCTTTTTTTATAATAAATGTTAAAGTTATAAAAAATTGGAGAATATATGAACAAAAGTTATTTTTTATCACAACCGCATCAGCCGTTTTTTTTATTGGGTTTAATTAATGCAATAGTTGCGATGCTTATATTTGCATTAGGATATACCGGACATATTGGTTTGAATATTGATGAAGTTACGTTTCATGTTTATTCTCTTGTTTTTTTGGTTTTTACCAATCTATTTATAGGTTTTTTATTCACAACATTTCCTAGGTTCAATCAAACAGATGTAGTGCAGAAAAATTATTATACTAATCTTTTTTATTTAAATATAATTAGCTCGATTCTCTTTTTTGCAGCATCATGGTTATCGCATTTTTGGATTGTTATTGCTATGTTGCTTGTTTTTGTGTCACAACTGTTGTTTGTACGGAAGCTGCAAAATATATATAATAGTTCCGCAGTAGTAGATAAAACTGATTCATTTTGGATTTTGACGGCAAATTATTTTGGGCTTTTTGCCAATATTTTATTTATACTTAGTGTTATATATTTTTCTTCTTTACAGCAAAGCGCGATCAGCATAGCGTTTTATCTTTATCTTATTTTAACGGCTGTTAGCGTAACTCAAAGGATGGTACCGTTTTTTTCCAATTCCTTGATACAAAAGAATCATCCGTTTATGAAAATCATTCTTGTTTCGTTTATTGTTTTAGTTGTTACAAATGTTGCAAATTTTACAATAGGCAGCATAGCAGTAGATCTCTTTTTGGCTTTTTATATATTTGGCGAAATTTTAAGATGGAAGTTACACCCTT
>Ga0256829_1002476_pt1 | contig 13715 bp, 15 predicted proteins | sample 131447metaG_FD_185979 | JGI IMG/M metagenome (GOLD analysis project Ga0256829, IMG submission 185979) | Hydrothermal vent microbial communities from Lau Basin, Pacific Ocean - 131-447 | ecosystem: Environmental > Aquatic > Marine > Hydrothermal vents | place: Pacific Ocean: Lau Basin | collected...
ATATCCCATATTATGTTGAATATAAAAAGTAAGCGTTGGCGCAAGAGTAAATCCTGTCATAAAAGTAAAAGCAAAAAGCAGTATTAAATTAAGAGGCGTTTTGTTTTTGGCAATAAAAAGCCCGAAAAGTAAAATAAATTCCAAAATTACGGCACCCCAGTATGTAAAAGTCAGTCCGCCTGTTGCGGCATTTACCATATTTTGCACAAATCCCATTCCAACATACGCACCTACGGCTCCGGCTAAAAGGCTTCCTGCAAAAAGCTGATAAACTCTTTTTACAAAAACATTAATATTTTCTATGCCCCTTTTTTCCGTTGATTCAAACGCATTTTGCGCCTGATTGAAAATTTGTGAGTTTTTACCAAAATCATTTGATGAAAATTTCATCTATAGCCTTTTTTATTTATATTATACAATATTAAGCATTAAATAATCATTAATTAAGGTTTTTTGATATTAAAATCAAAAAATTCACTCTTAAAAAAATCGGGTATCCTGGCATATTGAATAGAAGCCGCATTTAGATTGCCCGCTTCTTGCCACAAAAGCCCAAGAGCGTATCTTGGCTCCGGATATTTCGGATTTTTGAGTTTTGCAAGTTCCATCAAAGCAACCGCATTTGCGTGATGATTTGCTCCTATAGCAGCCACCCCTCCATAATAAAGTGTTCTGGGGTCATTTATATGTTTATTATCAATCAAATCATTATAAATCGTATAAGCTTCTTCAAAATGTTTGGTGTAAATATCTGCAAAAGCCAATCTCTGTAAAACAGGAATTATATCTGTTGTTTCTTTTTGTGCTTTTTTTATCAAAAGCAACCTGACTCGTGGCATAAGACCTGAAATTCTTGCAAAATCAAAATACCACTCCCTTGCCAGTTTAGAGCCGTAGAAAAAATCATTTAAAGAATTATTAAATGTAAAAAAATAAGGAATATATTTTGCAGCCAATTTATTTAAAGGCAAATCCCTGTTTTGAGTATAAAAATAGAGTAAATTACTTACTAAATCTCTATCAAACATACTTTTTAGCTTCAAAGCTTCCAGAGAATAATCTTTATTAAGTAAAGATTTTGCAACAATATCACTCAAAATCCAAAGAGGTCTGTTTTTTTCATCTTTATCTAAAAAAGATGCAAGCTGCACCATATTTCCTGTATAAATAGCAAGCATAGTAGCCTGTAAGGGTGTGTTAGCATTCAAATCATCTTTTATTGACGCCACTAAATAAGGATTTTTTATATCCATTTTATCAGCAGCATACAGAGCAAAAATCCCGCTTTTTATATCGTAAGGATTTAAATGATAAGCTTTTAAAAAATGTTTATAAGCATTTGTATAATCTCCAAGCTGAGCATATGTCAAGCCCAAATTGTAATTAATAATATAAGAATCTTTTCTTTTTTTATACAGTTTTTTAAATGCTTTATTTGCCAAAAATATATGCCCGTTTAAAGCAAGTTTTATAGCTTTTGAAATTTTTATATTAAGTTTTGAATAAAAAGCACTTTTTGAAAGGGCGTTTGTAGATTCTTCAATTGCGCCAAGCGGAATACCTGAAATTCCTTTTTGCAAAAACTCTATTGTCTGATTCATATTAAAAACTTTATAAGGCGCATAATAAAAAAACAAATCATAATAATCTTTTTTTGTTGCCAAAAATGTTTTTTTAAAATCCTTTTGAGCCGTTTTTATATTAAATAATGACGGTTTTAAAAACATATACACAGGATAAATATTTTTATCTTTATATTTTTTAATAAGCACGGAAGCTTCTTTATAATTCCCTAGCTTCAAATCCACTAAAGCCAAAGCAAACTGACTTTTAGGCGAAAAATTTTGTTTTAGATAATTTTTAGCAAGTTCATAATCTCCGCTCTGGGCTAATTCCATTCCTTTATAAAAAGGATTTTTTGTATAAATCTGAGAATGAAAAGGGTCGTTTAAATATTCATAAACGGCACTTAAAAGTTCATTTGAATTATAGGCAGTAGGAATTTTAAGAGCGGGAATTGCTTCGTATTCGTATCCTTTATAATACATTACAAGTGCATAATAATAAGGATAATTTTTGTTTTTAGCAAGTTCGGGAAGATATGTATAAGCAAGATTTTTATAATAATCAAATAATTTTTTATTATTTAGCATCAAAGCACAAAATGCGGCATTTATGGCGCTTAATGCTTTTGAATTTTGGTTTTGTATCGCCTGTTGGAAATAATTAAGCGCTTTTTTATAATGTTTCTCTTTTATTTGAATAACCCCGAGATTATATAAAGAAAGACTTTGTGAATAATTTGAAACTTTTTCAAGCAGATTCAAAGCCTGCTCTTTTTTACCGCTTTTAAAAAGAATATTAGCTTTTTTTATTAAAATTTTCAGTTCATCTTTTGGTATTTTCTTTTTTTCCAATTTTTTAACTATTTTATTTATATTTAAAGATTCGCTGTTTTGTTCTTTTTTCTTTTTGACTGCAACGAGCAAAAGTAGCAAAAGCATAATAATTACAAGTAAAAGAAGAATAATAATTATATATACCGGTTTTTTACTTTTAGGACTATTTTCACCTTCTTCTATTACTATTACATTTTCGTCAGTCAAATTTTACCTTAAATATATTTTTGCAAAACTTCGGGAATTTTTATCTTCCCGTCTTTTGTCTGATAATTTTCCATAATAGCCACAAGTGTTCTGCCAACTGCTAAAGAACTTCCGTTAAGCGTATGAACCAGTCTGTTTTTTTTGCCGTCTTTATATCTGATTTTTCCTCTTCTTGCCTGAAAATCACGGGTATTTGAAACGGAACTTATTTCTCTGTATCTGTTTTGAGAAGGGATCCATACTTCAAGGTCTATTGTTTTTGCAGCGCTAAATCCTAAATCCCCGGTGCACAACATAAGCTGTCTGTAAGCAAGTCCTAATTTTTCAAGTGCATTTGAAGCGCACTCAACCATTTCATCAAACATTTTATCGCTATCTTCCGGTTTTGTAATAGCTACAAGTTCCACTTTATCAAACTGATGCTGACGGATTATCCCTTTTGTGTCTTTCCCGTAACTTCCGGCTTCTTTTCTAAAACAAGGAGTATAAGCCGTAAGTTTAACAGGCTCATTTAAATCTGCGATAATTTCATCCCTAAAAAGATTTGTAAGAGGCACCTCAGCCGTTGGAATAAGATATAAATCCTCATCTTCAATTTTAAATAAATCGTCTTTAAATTTCGGAAGCTGACCTGTTGCCGTCATTGTTTGGCTGTTTACCAAAAAAGGAACATAAACTTCTTCAAACCCATAGCTTCTATTATGCTCTAAAAAGAAATTAATCAAAGCCCTCTCAAGTCTTGCGGCTTCACTTTTTAAAACGGTAAATCTGCTTTTTGCAAGTTTTACCCCCGCTTTGAAATCAAGCCAGTTTAATTCTTCTCCAAGCTCATCGTGAGATTTTACTTCAAAATCAAATACCGGAATCTCCCCTACTCTTTTTATTTCCACATTATCATCTTCATCTTTCCCGACAGGAACATCACTGTCGGGAATATTCGGAATAGATAAAGCTTTTTGATTGAGTTTTTCTTCTATTTTTTTTAGTTTTTCATTTAACTCTTCTATTTTTACTTTAATATCGTTTACTTTAGTTTTTATAGTTTCGGCTTCATCTTTTTTGCCTTCTCTCATTAAAAGTCCTATCTCTTTTGAGAGGCTGTTTCTTTTTGCCTGATATTTTTCAAAAACAGTTTGAATCTCTTTTTTTTCTTCAAAAAGTTTTTTTATCTCTTTTAAATCTTCTTCTTTTACGCCTTTTGTTTTAAGTTTAGAGGCAATATTTTCAAAATCCCTCTCAAGCAGTTTCAAATCTATCATTAATTTCCTTTTTTATTAATTTGTTATTAAAATATTAATTTTGATATAATTATTGCGTAGCTAATTTTAACATAAAAGGAGACAAAATGAAAAAAACTTTAATGGCACTTGGAATAAGTGCATTAGTGGCTTCAACACTTATGGCAAAAGATATCAAAATAGGTGTATTACAACCCCTAACAGGACCTATTGCATCATTCGGACAACAAACACTTGACGGAATTAATCTAATCCATTCAAGATATCACACTCTTCCAAACGGAGACAAAATCAAATTAGTTGTAACAGATGACCAATTTGACAAAATCCAAACGGTAAACGGTTACAAAAGACTTGTATCTGATGATAATGTAGCGGCTGTTGAAGGACCGCTTGCCAGTTCTATGTCACTTTCAATCAAAAGATTTGCAGACAATTCAAAAACACCGACAGTTACACAAATTGCAACAAATCCAAGAGTTACAATGAATACAAATTATGTAAGCAGAACATGTTTTACAGACCCTTTTCAAGGAAAAGTTGCGGCAACATACGCACTTGAACATCATCTGAATAATGCGGTAGTTGTATTTGATATGAAACAGGATTACTCCGTAGGTCTTGCAAAAGCATTTGAAAGAGCATATAAAAAAGGCGGTGGAAAACTTTTAAAAGTTCTATTTATAAATACAGGTGATAAAGACTTTAACGCTCAAGTAGCACAAATCAAAAGAGTTCATCCAAAATTCGTATACACTCCGATTTACGCTCCTGAAGAAGGACTTTTCCTAAGACAACTAAGAGCAGCAGGCGTTAAAGCCCCTGTAATGGGCGGTGACGGTATTGCAGACCCGGGACTTCTTAAAAAACTTGCAGGAAATGCGGCAAACGGTGTAATGTATACAGACCATTTTGATGCCCTAAAAGCACCTACTCCTCTTTCAGCCAGATTTATTAAAGATTTTAAAGCTAAATACAATAGAGAACCAAGTGCATTTGCGGCAACAGGCGCCGATGCTTATCTTGTAATATATAACGCAGCAAAAAAATGTGATACTCCTGCAAACAAAACTCTAAACAGCCTAAAACAATGTATGGCAAAAGCAATCAGACATACAAAACATCTTGAAGCTGTAACAGGATATCTTACAATTAACCCTAAAACGGGAACTCCAATTAACAAACCTGCCGTTATAGAAAAAATCGTAGATGGTAAAACTAAGTTCGTAGAACTTGTAAAACCTTAATTTTTTTCTTTTCTCCCTCCTTCATTTTTATTTTTTAATATTATTGAAAATCATTCTTAAATATAAAAACGATATGTTATAATAATCAAAAAAAAGGTCTTACAATGGATGCTGGTTTTATTTTGCAACAAATTATCAACGGATTTTCCCTTGGAAGTATGTATGCGCTTATTGCCATAGGATACACACTTGTTTATGGCGTATTAAGACTTATTAACTTCGCTCACGGCGATATTATGATGGTTGGCTCGTTTTTAGCCTTTATTTCACTTGGAGTTTTGACAGGCTGGAAATTTGCTCATATTTCCATGGCAATATTTTTTACAGCGGTCGGAATTTCCATTATTTTAACAGCGGTTGTAGGTATTTTAACACATGTGGTGGCTTACAAACCTCTTTTGGACAAAGGCGCTCCTAAAATTTCAATTTTAATTACGGCAATAGGTATTTCGTTTTTTCTTGAAAGTCTGTTTAATGTTATAGCAAACCAATATTTAGGAGGGACTTATCAGGCTTTTTATTTCCCGAAATTTTTCTCACACATTATTCATATAGGTTCTTTAACAATTCCTGTTTTAACACTGATAGTCCCTATTCTTACCCTTTTGATACTTCTTGGGCTTTTATTTATTCTTTATAAAACCAAAATGGGTATAGCCATTAGAGCATTGGCATTTGACATTTATACCGTTAAATTAATGGGTGCAAATTCAAACTTTATTATCGGATTTGTTTTTGCTTTAGGTTCCGCACTTGCGGCAATAGGCGGTGTCTCTTTTGCAATGGCATATCCAAGCATTGACCCTTATATGGGAATGCTTGTAGGTCTAAAAGCTTTTGCCGCCGCGGTTGTCGGAGGAATCGGAAGTGTAACGGGGGCTGTAATAGGCGGATTTATTTTAGGATTTGTTGAAGTTGCGGTTCCCGGATTTTTACCAGAACTTGGGGGATGGAAAGATGCGTTTGCATTTATTTTATTGATTTTCGTTTTACTGTTTAAACCGACAGGTATTATGGGAATAGATTTTGAAAGACAAAGGTTTTAAGATGAGTGCGAAAAAATATTTTTCAATAATAATAGCCGTTACGGCTTTGTTTGTAGGGTTTTTAATTTTTTCTCCAAAATGGTTTAACTCTTATACCATTACGGTTTTGGGTAATATCTATATTTTTATTATTTTGGCGATTAGCTACAATTTAATCAACGGTGTTACAGGTCAGTTTTCACTTGAGCCAAACGGCTTTGTTGCAATAGGTGCTTATGTTACGGCTATTTTGCTTCTTTCTCCGGATGTAAAAGAAGAGCTTTATATGTTAAGTGAACCACTGCCTTTAATAAGAGATGTTTTCCTGGACCCAAGCGTTCCTTTTAATCCGTTTTTGGTTCTTATCATAAGCGGAATAGTCTCTTCTTTAATAGCCCTGACCCTTGCTTTTCCGGTATTTAGGGTTAGAGGAGATTATCTTGCAATCGTAACACTTGGATTCGGGTTTATTATAAGAATTTTCTTAATCAACAACCCTTCTATTTCAAACGGTTCTATGGGACTTGATTCAATCCCGGGATTTGCAAGTTATTTTTGGATAGGTATAGTAAGCCTTGTCACTGCTATTTTAGTATTTAACATTATATATTCAAAATTCGGTCGTTCTATGAAAGCCGTAAGAGACGATGAAGATGCCGCCCTTGCTATGGGTGTGCATACATTTAAAACAAAAACGGTGGCTTTTATGACAAGTGCATTTTTTGAAGGAGTCGGGGGAGGACTTCTAGCCAGTTCTATCGGTTCTATATCTCCTGACCAATTTACATTTATGCTTACATTCCAACTGCTTATTATTATTGTGCTTGGCGGACTTGGAAGTATGAGCGGTGCGATTTTAGGAACATTCCTTTTCCTTGGAAGTATGGAATTTTTAAGACCTCTTGACCAGACAAGCTGGCATATAGGCTTTATACACGGTATTCCGGGACTTAGAATGGTTGTATTTAGTATTTTACTTCTTTTGATTATGTTATTTGCAAGACGGGGACTTTTTGGAAATAAAGAGATATGGGATTATGTAAAAATAAGAAAGAAAAAAGAAATAGAAAAATAAAAAAATTAAATTTTTTGCTATACTAGTAAAAAAATATAAAAAGGAATATAAATGAGCGATATTTTAAAAGTAGGTAAATATGAATTTACAAGCAGACTGATTGTAGGAAGCGGTAAATATCCTGATTTTAAAACTACAAGAGACGCCACACTTGCAAGCGGAGCCGAAATGATTACGGTGGCTGTCAGAAGAGTAAATATTACCGACCCTAATGAAGAAAATTTAATGGATTATTTCAAAGATACAGGTGTGCAAATTCTGCCAAATTCAGCCGGATGCACAACTGCCGAAGATGCGATAACACTATTTAGACTAGTAAAAGAGGCAACAGGAATTGATATTATTAAACTTGAAATTATAGGAGACACGGCAAAAACTCTTTATCCTGATGTCTTAGAAACGCTAAAAGCGTGTGAAGTCTTGGCAAAAGAAGGCTTTACTATTATGGCTTATACAAACGACGACCCGATTATGGCAAAAAGATTAGAAAATGCGGGAGCCGCTGCTGTTATGCCACTTGCGGCTCCTATTGGAAGCGGACTTGGTATTCAAAACAGATATAATGTTGTATTTATAAAAGACGCTGTAAATGTGCCTGTAATTGTAGATGCGGGAATAGGAACGGCAAGCGACGCTGCTGTGGCAATGGAACTTGGAGCTGACGGAGTATTGACAAATACCGCTATTGCACAGTCAAAAAATCCAATAGCAATGGCAGAAGCTATGAAATACGCTGTAATGGCCGGAAGAAATGCTTATAAAGCCGGAAGAATAGCCAAAAAACCTTATGCAACCGCTTCTTCTCCCCTTGAAGGGCTTATAGAGTTTTGATAAAACTCTTTTTTTTTTCTTTTTATTCTTTACAGCGGAATGTGTGCATATCTTTATTTTTCACAAAATCAAAAAATATTTAATAAAAAATATGCAACTCCCTATACGCCTAAAATAACAAAAGAGATTTATTTTCAAACAGATGATGGAATTATTCTCCAAGGAAGTTTTACAAAAAACGGGGAGAATCTGCCTTTGATTTTGTATTTTAGCGGTAATGCAAACAATGTGCTTGAATTTCTTGATAAAACCGCCCCTAAAATAAAAAATTACAACTTCATAGGATTTAATTATCCCGGATACGCTAAAAGTGAGGGAAAACCTAATGAAAAAGCCATTTTAAAATATGCCGATGAAATTTATCACAAATATAAACCGAATTTCATAATAGGCAGAAGCCTTGGAAGTGCCGTAGCTTCTTATCTTGCTTCAAAACACAAATTCAAAGGACTTTTGCTTATAACCCCTTTTGACAGCATAGAGCATATTGCCAAAATTGATTATCCTTATCTGCCTGTCAGATGGCTTTTAAAATATAAATTTAAAGAAGCGGAATTTATAAAAAAAAGTAAAATACCAACTTCTATCATAGCAATAAAAAACGATAATGTCATACCTAAAGAATGTTTGGAAAATTTAATAAAAAACATTCCTAATTTAAAAAAAATATTTTGGCTTGAAAACATCAAACACGGAGAAATTTACAATTACCCCGGAATTGATAAAATCATAAAAAAAGGACTGGATATTTTATGGAATTAGAAAATTTAAGCAATGAAGAACTTTTTGATTTAATAGAAAAAGCAAAAAATATTTTGGCAAAAAGAAGAGAACCTAACTGGTTTCATTTCAAAACAGAAGGATGTTTTTTGCCTAAATTCGGTCCGGCTTATATTGCAAAACTCTATTTTAACGGAGATGAAATAGACAGAGATTTTCTTCCATCAAATGGAAAAGAGTGGTGCAAAAAAAACAGAATGTATAAAGAAGACTGGGATGTGGAGCTTAAAAATTTTGATGTAATAGAAATGAGACTTAAAACCGGCAGAAAAAAAGATGAAAGAGAATGGTTTGTTTTTAGAGACGGAGATTTAGAAAAATTGACGGATTTGGATGAAGCAAAACAAATTCTAAAAAATTTAAAATAAAACAACTATTTCAAATTCAAGTCTGTTGGTGGGAAATCCTTTTAAAAATCTTTTTATATTTTTTATATTAGCCCTGACTTCCCCTTTTACCCCGGAAAATTTAATATAATTAAACATATCTTTTGGAGTATCAAAAAAAAGTTCATATTCTAAAATCTCAACTTTTGGATTTAAAATTTTGGCATATTTTAAAATCTCTTCTTTTGAATAAATAGGGGAAATTATATTTAATTCTTTATGTAAAGAAGCAAATGTTTTTGATGTAAACAGAGTTAAAAGAAATTTTTTATTTAAATTTTTTATTTCTTTAAAAACAAACTCTAAATCTTTTGCCCATTGAAGAGCGGAAAAAGAGACAATTTGATTAAAATTATATTTTTTTATTGTTTCAAAACACTCTTTTGTATTAAAATCAAGCCTTAAAGTATTACAAGGATTAAGTTTTAACATATTAACGCTTGCATCAACACCTAAATAAAAGTCAAAATCCCTGTATTTACAAAGACCCTCACTCCCACAGCCTAAATCAACTACTCTTAAATCCAGTGAAGACAAATATTTTTTTATGATTTTTTTTTGGATTATATTATATTTTCCATAACTATTTGCAAATTTATCAAAATTTTTAACCGACAAAAAAAGCCTTTATTTATTATTATGTTATAATTTTATCAAAAAAGGTTATTTAAATGGTGAGTATTTTTTTTGCTATTCAGATAGTATTGGCTATAATTATTGTGATTTTGACGCTTCTTCATAAATCTTCGTCTATGGGGTTTGGAACATATTCAAGCAGTAACGATTCGGTTTTCGGTGCAAAAGGTCCTATGGATTTTTTAACAAAAGCGACAATGACAGTTGGATTTTTATTTATTTTAAACACTCTTACACTTGTTTATTTTTACAATAAACAGGCAAACACATCTGTATTAAACGAAGTAAATGTCAAAAAAATAGAGCACAATCTTCCAAAACCGCCAAGCGTTCCGCAACTTCCGACAAAATGAAAAGATTAATTCTTTTTCTTTTGCCTCTTTGGCTTTTTGCCGATGCTCATATTTTTGTAATGCACAGAGTCAATGATTTCAGATATCCTACAACAAATATAAGCTCAAAACTTTTACAAAAAGATATTAAATATCTACTGAAAAACCATTATAAAATCGTAAAACTCTCAACTCTTGTAAACAGAATAAAACACAAACAAAATATTGATAAATATGTTGTTTTTACTATTGATGATTCTTTTAAAAGTTTTTACAAAAACGGACTTCCTGTTTTTATATTATACCACATTCCTTTTACTCTTTTTGTTTATACTCAGGCTACAACTGAAAAATACGGAGATTATATGAGTTGGAGACAGGTTAAAGAGTGTCAAAAATACGGAGAACTCGGGGTTCACAGCTGGGCTCATCCACACTTGGCAATGCTTGGTAATAAAGCTATAATAAAAGACACCAAAAAAGCCATTGATGCATTTAACAAATATCTGGGATTTGTCCCTGATATGTATGCTTATCCTTATGGAGAATATAACAAAAGGGTTAAAAAAATAATAAATAAATTTTTCCCGATAATCTGCAATCAAAACGAAGGCTCGGTAACTCTAAATACTCCACTTAACGATATAGACAGAATTGCCATTACAGGAGATGTAAATATCGCAAAAAAACTAAAAATCACTCATCTTAATGTCAAAAATCTGAAAATAATTAGAAATAAAAACACAATTAAAGAAATTAGCGGATATGTAAATAAACCTCTTATTAATATTTATATCACCAAAATGGGCTGGAGATGGGTTAAAGTAAAAAACGGATTTTTTGATTTTAAACCGAATTTCACTCTAAAAAGATATAGAAATAGAATAATCATAAGATATAATAACAAAATAGATACAAAATTAATTTTAAAGGAGAAATAATGAATGAAGTATTTGATTTCGCAAAAGAACATATGACAAAGAGTATTGAAGCGCTAAAAAAAGATTTAAACACCCTAAGAACCGGGAAAGTTTCCATCCACGCTTTAGATGGAGTAAAAGTTGAATATTACGGAGCTCCGACTCCTCTTAATCAGGTGGCAAATGTTACGGCTACCGATGCGACAACAATAGTTGTAAACCCTTGGGACAAATCCGTTATGAAAGATATAGAAAGAGCTATTCAAGAAGCGAATATCGGAGTTAATCCCAATAACGACGGTGAAAGTATAAAACTATATTTCCCTCCAATGACAGAAGAAGAGAGAAAAAAACAGGCAAAAAAAGCAAAAGAATTTGCAGAAAAAGCAAAAATTGCAATTAGAAACATAAGAAGAGAAGCAAATGATGAAATAAAATCAATGCTTAAAGAAAAATTAATTACTGAAGATGAAGAAAGAAACGCTCTTGAAGAAGTTCAAAAAATAACAGATGATTTCGTAAAAAAAACAGATGAAATAGTAAACAAAAAAATTGATGATGTAATGAAAGTATAATTCAATGGAAAATGGAAAATGGAAAATGGAAAATTTAAATGTAAAAGAAATTTACGAAAAACACGGAGCGCTCCTTAAAGGGCATTTTCTTTTAAGCAGCGGCAAACACAGTGAATATTATCTTCAAAGTGCAAGAGTTTTAGAACATCCGGAAGTTGCCGAAGTTTTGGCAAAAGAACTTGCAAAAGAGATTATTGATGCAGGTATTAAAATAGATACAGTATGCTCTCCTGCAATAGGAGGACTGCTTGCCGGATATGAACTTTCCCGTGCGCTTGGTGTAAGATTTATTTTCACGGAAAGAGTTAATGGAGAAATGACTTTAAGAAGAGGATTTGAAGTTAGTAAAGGCGAAAAAGTTTTAATTTGTGAAGATATTATCACAACAGGCGGAAGTGCTATGGAAGCTGCTAGGGAAATAGAAAAGAGAGGTGGCGAGGTAGTGGCGTTTGGGGCTATTGCAAACAGAGGTGTTTGCAATAGAGTAAATGGCAAAAGTGAAAGAAAACCTGAGTGCAAACTGCCTGAGGACAAACCTCTTTTTGCATTAGCAGATTTTGATTTTGAAGTATATGAAGCCGAAAACTGCCCAATGTGCAAAGAAGGTTCTAAACCAATTAAACCCGGAAGCAGAGGTAATTAATGCCCTGCCCTCTTTGCGAAATTAAAAACGAAGATTTAATATATAAAAACGACTTATTTAGAGTTATTTTAGTTGATGAAATTCCGGGATATATAAGAGTCATTACAAATAAACACATAAAAGAATTTAGTGATTTAAGCGATGAAGAAGCTGTTAAGCTGACACTTGCCGTTAAAAAAACAGAAAAAAAGATGCTTGAATTTTTAAATCCGGATAAAATAAATATAGCAGCCCTTGGGAATATGGTGCCACATCTTCATATCCATATAATTCCAAGATACAAAAACGACCCGTGGTGGCCGGGAGCTACATTTTGCGATAAAAAAAGAGATTTTAACTACCCTCCTTTAAACATACAAAAATATAAAGAAGAAATTAGAAGTTGTTTTTAGCCCTCCTTCTTTTTTATTTTCTTTTTTTTGCTTTAATAGGCAATTATGTAATTTTTATGCCAAAACTTTTTTCACACTATTTCACTCCTAGCGAGATTGGTATTTTATTTGCGATGATGCCAATAGCCAGATTTTTAACTCCTTTTATATTTTTGAAAAAACCGCTTAGCAAAAAAGACTATATTTTAAGTATTTTTATAGCTTTTTTTGCATCACTACTTATTTTAAGCAAAAATTTTTATATTATTTTATTTAGCTTTTTTTTAATCGGTGCCTCTTTTGCCGTGCTTTTTCCATATATTGAAGCCATAGCCATTGAAAAACTCTCCACAAAATACGGCAAGGCAAGAGTTATGGGCTCACTTGGATTTATGCTTTATGGAATTATTTTTTCATACATTAAAATAAATCATTTAATAAGTTTTATAATTTTAATGTTTTTAACGGCTCTTAGCGCCTTTTATTTCAGAGAAAATAAAACCATTAAAAAAGAAGTTTCAAAAATAAATTTTACAAAAAATTACAAATTTTGGCTGGGACTTATTTTTATGCAGATAAGTTTCGGGGGATTTTATAACTTTTTTACTATTTATTTAATCAAACACGGAATAAATAAAGAGTATGTAGGATGGCTTTGGGGTATTGGGGTTATGTCTGAAATAATTGTTTTTTTAATAGGGCATAAATTTTTACATAAATTAAATCCTATTAAATGGATAAAAATTTCTATTTTTTTAACATCAATAAGATGGCTAATGCTATTTTTATTTGCAAATTCTTTAATTTTAATAGCCGCCTCTCAGCTTCTTCACGCATTTTCATTTGCCATATTCCACACATCAGCTCTTTTGTATATAAATAAAACCTATAAAAACAAAACTCTTGCTCAACAATTTTATGCCGGAATTGCTTATGGGCTTGCCGCATTTTTAGGAAGCATAATTTCCGGGATTTTATATGGAGAAAATCTATTTTTATATGAATCGCTAATAGCACTCATTGGATTTTTGATTATGTTATAATTAAACT
>Ga0256829_1002477_pt1 | contig 13712 bp, 8 predicted proteins | sample 131447metaG_FD_185979 | JGI IMG/M metagenome (GOLD analysis project Ga0256829, IMG submission 185979) | Hydrothermal vent microbial communities from Lau Basin, Pacific Ocean - 131-447 | ecosystem: Environmental > Aquatic > Marine > Hydrothermal vents | place: Pacific Ocean: Lau Basin | collected...
TGAGTACTCTATCGTGAAATTGTTCAAAAGACTCTTTTTTGTTTTTAAGTTTTTTATACTCAAGTGCAAGTGTTTCAACATAATAATGTGCAAAACGTAATGGTGCAGACTTGATAACCGTATAACCATTATGCCCATCACTCACTACTTTTCCAGCAAGACTGATATGTACCCCATCTTCTGTTTTTCCATCAACCTTTGCCTTACAGCCCTCAAATCCAATGTCGGCTATCTCATGGGTACCACACCCTTTAACACAGGCTGACCAGTACATTCTGATTTTTCCAGATTCTAAAGGTACTGCTTTACTGAGGTACTCAGACATTGCAATCGCATCGCGTTTGTTCTCAATAACACCAAAACTACAATGTTCTGTTCCTGCACAAGCGATAAGATTGTTAAAGTAAGGGGTGTTGACACTTTTAAATCGAGTAAAGAAAGCTTCTTCTAAAAGTTTTTGTGGCTCTTTTACACCGAGAATATAAAGGTTTTGTTCCACACTAAAACGGACTTGAGCATTACCATACTCTTTACTTAGTCTTGCAACTTCTATCATCTCTGTTCCTGAAAAAATCCCAGAAGGTACGACAATTTGTACTCCAAAAGTACCATCTCTGAGTTGGATCTTTCCACTTTGTGTGTCATATGCATTGAGGCTAGTAAGTGTTTCACCTGATGTTTGAAAATCTACTTGTGCTTGTTCTCTGATAGCACTTGTGATAGTCTCCATTCCAGCGGCTTCTATGAGAAAATGGAGTCTATTTTTGTTTCTATTATCTCTAAAACCATACTCTTTAAAGATATGAATGAGGGCATCATAAGCACGCAGCACTTCATCTTCATTTTTTAAGAACATATCTGCATCTTTTGCGATGCGACCAACACGACCCCCGAGAAAAAGGTTATAGCCGTAAATTCCCTCTTTTTGTGCAAGCACAAAACAGCAGTCATGCCCAAAAATATTACATCTATTTGCTGTAGAACCCGTGATGGCTGTGTTAAACTTTCGAGGGAGTGTTGAAATCCAATCTGGATTAAAAAGAAACTGCTCCTGAATCTTTTGTAAGAGTCCAAAAGAGGGAAGAATATTATCAAATCCATCTGCATCAAAAGGGTCTGTGACGATATTTCTAAAGTTATCGACTCCTGTTTGGTAAGAGTTTAAATCAACACTCTCAAGGCGTTTTAAAATGTCAGGAATATCTTCGATGTTTAAGTAGCGAAACTCGATTTGCGCACGTGTAGTAATGTCTATATAGTCTTTTCCATACTCTTTTGCAATTTCACCGAGTGTTTGTGCTTGTGTTGCGCTAAGGTGTCCACCAGCAACACGAACACGCATCATAAATTGTTTTGGTGTGAGGGAATCTTTATCGTAAATCCCAAAACATTTTAAAAAGTATTTTTTATCTTCATCAGGAATACTATCATAGCCCTCTTTCGCATAGGTTTCTATCTGAGTAAATGCATCCATTGGATTTTTAAGATTCTTAACTTTTTCAATTTTATTTTGTTTCTTGTTTCTTGCTTCAAATACTTCTTCTAATTTTTCCATTCGTTTTACGCTCCAAATTTTGGTAGTTTATCATGTAGTTTTACAACATCGCCAATAACGATAAGTGCAGGTCTTTGTGCATCTTTGCAAAGAGTATCTAGCTCTTGAAGTGTGCCTATGCGTACACTTTGGTTTTCTCTGGAGGCATTGGAGATAACTGCAATATCTTTTTGCATATTTACACCAAGATTACTCGCACATTTTTTTATCTCTTTCGCGCGAGAAATTCCCATGAGAACAACAATGGTATGGTTGTCATACTTGAGCATTGGTATCCACTCTAAATTAACTCGATTGCCTGCAAGGTGTGCGGAGACGATGGACATATTGGTTGCATATCCTCGTGCTGTTGGGGCTATTCCTGCAAGAAGAGGGGCTGCAAGTGCAGAAGAAATCCCAGGAATCACTTCTACACTGATGCCTGCTTCAACCATAGAGAGAGCTTCTTCACTCCCTCTACCAAAGATATAAGGGTCTCCACTTTTAAGACGTGCTATTGTTAAACCCTTATTTGCATACTCTTTAAGCTGTGCATTTATCTCTTCTTGTTTTACGGAATGAAACCCTTTTTGTTTGCCTACAAAAATTTGTTCAGTTGTTGAAGGAATAATATCTTTAATCTCTTGCGCAATGAGATGATCAACAAAGACGACATCAACATTTTGGATGACTTTGTAAGCCTTCATTGTGAGTAAATCGACATCACCCGTCCCACATCCAACTAAATAAACTTTACTCTCTGTTTGCATCTTGTATGCTCCTCTATTTATGAATGTAATTATAGTGGATTTATAGAGTATGAAGCAAGTTTTATGCTTATTAATTAATCAACAATGGTGTTTTTAATAACTAAATAGCTGAAATCCCAATCATCTTTAGCGGTTGGGCTGAAAGCTATAAGGCTTTAGCCTTGATTTTGTTATATAATTGTATAAAGATTAAACCAATAAAGAGCTATAAGTGTTAAAAGCTATGAAATATCGTATATATCCAACTTCAACACAAATAACCCTTATTGAAAAACATTTTGGTTCTACAAGATTCTTATATAACTACTTTTTAGATTACCGACAAAAAGAGTATGCAAAAGGTAATAAAAAAGTATCTTACAATATAACTCAAGCTGAACTAACTAAGCTAAAAAAACTTGAAGAGTATAAATGGCTTAATGAGTGCGGAAGTCAATCTTTACAAATGGCATTAAGAAGTTTAGATAATGCTTTTGGTAAGTTTTTCAAAAAACAAGGCGGTTATCCTAAATTCAAATCAAAAAAACATACTCATCAAAGCTTCACAGCTCCTCAGAATATCAAGGTAGCTAACAATAGAGTATATCTACCAAAGTTCACAAAAGATGGCTTAAAAGTAAAACTCCATCGTGATATACCAAAGGAAGCAACTCTAAAACAAGCAACTATATCACGACAAAACAATCAATACTTCATAAGTATTCTAATAGATGATAATATATCTATACCTAAGCCTACAAAAGCTAAAACAGCAGTAGGCTTAGATATGGGTATAACTCATCATATAATTACAAGTGGTGGTGTTAAATATCCAAATAATAGACACTATAATAAATCTCAAAAGAAGTTACTAAAACTTCAAAGAAGATTATCAAAAAAACAAAAAGGTTCTAACAATAGACAAAAAGCAAAACTAAGAGTACAAAAACTTCATACTAAAGTTACAAACCAAAGAAAAGACAATCTTCATAAAATATCAAATGAGATAACCAATCAATACGATATTATCTGTCTTGAAACTTTATCAGTAGCAAATATGATGAAAAACCATAAACTAGCTAAATCAATAGCTGACGTAGCTTGGAGCGAGTTTATGCGACAATTAGAGTATAAAGCTAGCTGGAGAGGTAAAACTATTATCAAAATAGATAAATGGTTTCCATCTTCTCAAATATGCTCATATTGTGGTGCAAGTACAGGCAAAAAACTTCTAAATATAAGAGAGTTTGACTGTCCGCATTGCAAGAAAAAAGGCATAGATAGAGATATAAATGCAGCAGTCAATATAAAAAACTATGGCTTAGGTCAAGTTGATAATAGAAATACGGTAGGAACTATCGGAATATAAGCTTGTGGAGTGTCCTCTTTCGGGGTTGCAACTTTTGTAACTAGATATGATACTATGAAGCAAGAAGCCCAATCGTCTAAACTTGTTTAGCGGTTGGGTAGTTCACTCTTCATAAACAACACAAGTACCCGCCAGTAAGTCATGTAGACTGCGTTTATCTTTTCTAAATGCAACTAAAACAAAGCCAAATCCAAGTAAAAAAGTAGAGGGAATATAGCCTAAAGAACGGGTAATAGCTTGTTTATTGGTAATATCTTCAAAGTTTTCTGTATCCACGATTTTAATATGAACAAATCGTTTCCCCGGTGTTGCTCCTCGCCATTTTTTCCAAAAGAGTAATGTTGTTAGGAAGAGTGAAAGTTCAAAAAGGAGTTCCCATTTGAATGAGGTTTGTGGTTGTGTGTCAAGTGCATGGGCATTGCCACTCATTGCCATTTGTATGTTGTCTTGATATTGTGCAAAATCAAACCAGTTGCCATCGCTGAGAAAGTAAACAAGGATGCCAACTGGAAGTGCGAGAAAAAGGGTGTCTAAAAAAGAAGCAACAAAGCGAATCCAAAATCCTGCATATATTACTTCTTTCATTGTTTATTTAGACATGGTAGTTTGGAGCTTCTTGTGTGATGATAACATCATGGACATGACTCTCTTTGAGTCCTGCTGCTGTTATTTGCACAAATTCTGCTTTGTCCCAGAACATTTCTATTGTTTCACTTCCACAATAACCCATAGAAGAACGTAGACCGCCCATCATTTGATGTACGATACCTGCGATTGAACCTCTAAATGGTACACGACCTTCAATCCCTTCTGGAACAAGTTTATCAGCTGCTGTTCCTTCTTGGAAGTATCTATCTGTTGAACCTTTTTGCATGGCTCCTATACTTCCCATACCACGGTATGATTTGTATTGGCGCCCTTGGAACATGATAGTTTCACCTGGAGACTCTTCTGTTCCAGCAAGGAGTGAACCAGCCATGATACAACTTGCTCCAACAGCCAATGCTTTTGCAATATCGCCAGAGTATTTGATACCTCCATCAGCGATAACAGGTACACCATGTGGACGAGCAGCTTCAGCACACTCATCTATGGCAGAAATCTGTGGTACACCAACACCTGCAACAATTCTTGTCGTACAGATACTTCCTGGACCAATCCCAACTTTAACAGCATCAACACCTGCTTCTATGAGAGATTCTACTGCCTCTTTTGTTGCTATATTTCCAGCGATAACATCAACTTCCATTGTCTCTTTGATTTTCTTCACGGTATCTATGATACCTTTAGAGTGACCATGTGCAGAGTCAAGGACTAAGACATCACAACCAGCATCAACAAGTGCTTTTGCACGGTCAATTTGACCTACACCGATGGCAGCACCAACAACAAGACGCCCAAACGCATCTTTGTTAGAGTGAGGATACTCAATGCGTTTTTTGATGTCTTTGATAGTTACAAGACCTTTTAAAAAGCCTTCTTCATCGATAATAGGCAGTTTTTCTATCTTGTTTTTGTGCATGATATCGCCTGCAGCATCAAGACTAATGCCTTTTTCTGCAGTGATGAGTGGCATCTGTGTCATCGCATCTTTTGCTAGTTTACGCATATCTTTTTCAAAGCGCATATCACGATTTGTTAAAATTCCTAAAAGTTTGTTATGTTCATTGACAACAGGAACTCCTGAGATTTTATACTCATTCATAAGTTTTTCTGCATCTGCTAAAGTAGCATCAGGATAAACATATATAGGATCGATAATAATCCCACTTTCACTTTTCTTCACTTTTTTTACTTGCTTACATTGTGTCGGAATATCCATATTTTTATGAATAATTCCAATCCCACCAAGTCGTGCCATAGCAATAGCTGCACGGTACTCAGTAACGGTATCCATGGCCGCGGAAACCATAGGGATTTTAAGTGTAATGTTTTTTGTGAGTTTTGTCTCTAGTGATACTTCTTTTGGAAGAACTTCAGAATATTGTGGTACTAAAAGTACATCTTCAAATGTGAGGGCTTTTTTACGTATTCTCATGGGCATCCTTTATAATTTCTCGATTATACACTTTTTGGGGTTAAAAAATGGTTAAAAAGTTATTTATAAGGAATAAATTAACAAATCTACGATACAATCAAATAACAAAAATTTATAAATAGAGATAATAACTTATGCAACTGCCTAAAATACTAATAGTTGATGATTTAAAAACTAATATTCTTGCTTTGAGCATGATTTTAAAGAAAGTGGATGCGGAGATTATCACTGCTCAGTCAGGAAATGAAGCTTTAACAAAAGTATTGGAGCATGATATTTCCATAATTTTGCTTGATGTCAATATGCCTGAAATGGATGGTTTTGAAGTTGCTGAATTTTTAAAAGAAGATGAAGAGACAAAACATATCCCGATTATCTTTGTTACTGCAATGGACAGGCATGATGGTAACAGTCGAAAAGGGTATGTCTCCGGTGCGGTTGATTTTATCTATAAACCTATTGACTCTTTTATATTACTTTCTAAGGTAAATGTATTTTTAGACCTCTGGAAACTACGTGCTGGTTTGAAACTTGAGGTAGAAGAGCGAAAGAAAAACGAAGAGAAAGTGCGGTATCTTTCTGGTAATGACTTACTCACAGGCTTATGTAACCGAAGATCATTTCACGAACGACTCCAAAGTGAGATAACGAGAGCTTCGCGTTCGCATGAAAAATTTGCACTTTTGTTTTTAGATTTGGATGGATTTAAGAAGATTAATGACTCTTTGGGACATGAAGCAGGAGACTTTTTGCTCAAAGAATTATCGGCACTTTTTAAGAAAACTTTACGAAATTCTGACCTTATAGGTCGCTATGGTGGGGATGAATTTGTTGTTTTGTTAGGAAATATAAAAGACAAATACAGCATTTTACAAAAACTTGAAGAACTTATAGCGATAGCTTCTCAAGAGTTTCATTATGAGACACATATAATGAAAGTAAGTGCGAGCATAGGTGTCGCACTGTACCCTGAACATGCAGTGGTAGATACTAAACTACTGAGTTATGCAGATACTGCAATGTATTTAGCAAAAGATGAAGGAAAAAATCGTTTTTGTTTTTACACGCAAGAACTCAATGAAAAGTTTAAACGCCAACTACTTTTAGATAAACATCTCCAAACTGCACTCCAAAATAATGAATTTGAACTCTACTTTCAGCCTGTAATTGACTTACAAAATCTCAAAGTTGTAGGTGCTGAATCTTTAATCCGATGGCAAAAAAACAAAACACTTGGCTTTGTTTCTCCTGAAGAGTTTATAGGAATTACTGAATCCAATGGACTTATATATAGTATAGGCTTATGGGTTTTAGAAGAGACACTTAAACTCCTTGATGCCCATCCTCATCTTTATATGGCTATCAATGCTTCAAGTCTGCAGTTTATGAACAATCAACTCTATGATAGACTCAAAGAAAATGTCGAGAGTGGTCGCCTTGACCCTGCACATTTAGAGATAGAGATTACTGAACGATTGCTTTTAGATAATGTGCACTCCTCAGAAAATCGTTTACTTGACATCAGTAAACTTGGTTTTTCACTTTCCATAGATGATTTTGGAACGGGGTACTCTTCTTTGAGTTATTTAAAAAGTTGTCCTGTAAGTACTGTCAAGATAGATAAATCTTTTGTTTCTACAATTCCTGATAGTTCTGATGAGGCACTTTGTAATGCTATTATCGCGATGGCTTCAGCACTCCACCTTAAAGTGATTGCAGAAGGAATAGAAACAGAGGAGCAAAAAGCTTTTCTACGTGATTCTGGATGTGATTTTTGTCAGGGCTATTACTACTCAAGACCTTTGCCAAAAGAAGAATTTTTAGCCTTTGTTGTAAAAGGGCTTGACTCATGACTATCTCTATCTTATGGCGTTTAACAGCAAGCTTTTTAGTTTTAATTTTTTTTAGTATGCTGATTGGATACAAAAGTATCACTGCAATGCAAGCTTTACAGATGGAAACAACAAGTATCTATGAGCATCCCTTTGTTTTTGCAAAAACAAGTAGAGATGTACATGTTCGGATTCAAAAAATAACAATTCTTTTACATAAAGTGATAGATAAGCATAATGTTTCAGAACTGATACATACCGAATCAGAAATTTCTCTCATTCTTGAGGAGATAAAGCAAGAGCATGCTCTCTTAAAAAAAGCTTTAATAGGAGAAAAAGTTTCTTTTAGTGCGTATCTAGCAACCTTTGATGATTTTGAAAAGAGTTTGTATGAAACTTTAGGGTTCCTAAAACTAGAAAACAATGAAGCAGCACAAAAAATTTATATGAAAAAATATATAAAATACGAAAAGCGATTATTGTTAAATATTACTGCGCTAGAAGAACATGCGGATGAAAATGCACAAATCTTAGAGCAAGCAGGTGTAAAGAATGTACAAAAGAACATACAAGAGTTTGAAATACTTTTAGTCATTGTAAGTTTCTTAGGAGTTGCATTTTCATTTTTTACTTATGTACATTATATTCGTCCTATCCGTAAATTTCGTGATTTAATCGAAAGAATATCTTTAGGGGAGACTTCTCAACATATAGATGGTTTGGATAAAAAAGATGAGATGGGAGATATTGCTCGCTCTATAAAAATACTCAATGAACATATCGATAAGATAGTCAAACATACGGATGCCATTGCACATGGTAATTATAGTGTCGAGTTAGAACAAAGTTCGAAAGAGGATAAGCTTGTCGAATCTATTCAAATGATGACAAAAAATCTTAAAGAAAATTTTAGAGAAAATGAAAAGCATAGCTGGATACAAGGTGGAAAGAATGCTATTGCCGATGTCTTACGTGAAAATCAAAGTAAAGAGGTCTTAGGCGATAGAATTTTAACTGTTCTTGCTGCCGTTACATCGGCTCAAGTTGGGGTACTATACCTTTATGAAAATGAAAAACTTCTTCAAAAAAATAAGTATGCTTATGTAGATAATGAAGCTGATATGAAAAGGGACTATACTTTGGGTGAAGGCATTGTTGGGGAGGCTGCACGAAAAGAGACTATTAGCATTATCGAAGAGATTCCACAAAATTATATGCAAATTCAATCAGCCTTAGGTAAATGTACTCCTAATCGTTTAGTGCTTGTACCATTTCACTTTAATGGTGAACTCAAAGGGCTTATAGAACTTGGGTATTTTGGAGAAGTAGCACCACGAGTCATAGAACTCATAGATGAAATTACAGAGTATCTCGGCATTGCATACGATAATATAGACTCTAAAATCAAGATAAAAAGAGCATTGGAACAAGAACAAGCAACATCAGAAGAGTTACAAGCACAAGAAGAGGAGTTGCGTGTAAGTAATGAAAGACTGATACAACACGGGACAATGCTCAAAAAGCAAAAAGAGAACTTAGAAAAAACAAGTACAGAGTTGGCACAAAAAGCGGTTGACCTTGAACTCGCTAGTAAATACAAGTCAGAATTTTTAGCGAATATGAGCCATGAGTTACGAACACCTCTAAACTCTTTACTTATCTTATCACACTCTTTAGCTGAAAATGAATCTAAAAGTATGAGTGCAGATGAACTTGAATCAGCAAAAGTTATCCATGAAAGTGGCGAGCATTTACTCTCTTTGATTAATGATATTTTAGATATATCTAAAGTAGAGGCGGGTCAAATGCTTGTAAATGAAGATAATGTAACATCAACAGAACTTGTAAGAAGTATGGATAAACGTTTTGCACACATGGCAGAAGAAAAAGGTATATTTTATAAAAGTGAACTGAGTGAAGATTTTCCAAAAGTCTTTTTGGGTGATAGAGTTAAACTTGGTCAAATTATTAGTAATTTTATATCTAATGCCTTGAAGTTTACCCAAGAGGGTGGGGTTACTTTTAAAGGAAAAGTTGTTGGTGAAAAACTTTACTTTGAAGTGCATGATAGTGGTATAGGAATACCTATGAAGAAGCAAAAGTTGATTTTTGAGTCTTTTCAGCAAGCAGATGGTTCAACAAGTAGAAATTTTGGAGGTACTGGTCTTGGACTCTCAATAGCCTTGAGTTTTACAAAACTTTTAGGTGGGGAGATAGAGCTTCATAGTAAAGAGGGTAAAGGGAGTACTTTTATCTGTATATTACCTTTAAAATCTGGAAAAAATGCACAGATAGATAGAAATGATTTTGAAGAAAAAGAGGCTCCATTTATGGATGATAGAAATAGCATTGATGCTAAAAAATCACTTTTTTTGATTATTGAAGATGATGATAAATTTAGTGAAATTCTCTATAAACAGATTCATACTCGAGGGGATCAGGCGATTGTAGCAAGTGATGGTGAAACAGGTGTTATCTTAGCAAACAGATATAAACCTAATGGTATTATACTTGATTATATGCTCCCTGGTTTAGATGGTCATGATGTCTTAAAACTGCTAAAAGAAGATGAAACTACACAAGAAATTCCTGTGCATGTGTTGAGTGCTTTGCATGATTTAGCGGATATGAAAGAACTCGGTGCAAGTGGACAAGATGCAAAGCCGATTTCAAAGAAAAAAATAGATGCCCTTTTAGATGGATTACGTGCGAGTCATGTGGTTGAAAAAATGAGTATATTTACAAATCAAGTAAAAAATGAGGCATTGAGTGGTACTGAAAATGAAAAAAATGTTTTAGAAGGGAAAAAGATACTCTTAGTCGATGATGATATGAGAAATACATACTCTTTAGCAAAAGTATTTCGAGGGAGAGGTTTAGAAGTTTCTATCGCTCCAAGTGGTGAAAAAGCTTTAAATATTCTCTCTGAACATACAGATATAGATGTGATTTTAATGGATATTATGATGCCTCAAATGGATGGAAATGAAGTCACTCGTCTTATCCGTGCAATGGATACATACGCAGAGGTTCCTATCTTAGCTGTGACGGCAAGTGCTATGAAAGGAGATAAAGAGAAGTGTTTAGAAGCTGGAGCAAATGACTATATGACTAAGCCAGTGGATATTGAAAAACTTTTTGTTATGATACAAATGTGGCTATAAATGAACAAGTTGTTATCCAAACAAGAGATAAAACAACTAGAAACAGATCTTTTTTTGGATCTTTTATGCCGTATTTATGGGATTGATTTAAAGGACAATACTTCAGCAACACTTGGAAGGCGCTTAGATGCTCTTGTTGCAAAGTATCAAAAAAAGAGCTTGATTGACTTAATGCCTCTTTTGTTGCATGAAAAAAATTTTGATGAGAAAGTGATTGAAGTCATTACTATACAGTACTCCTACCTTTTTAGAAATGCCTTCTTCTTTTCAAGTTTAAGAAAAGAAACTTTCAAACAGCTACAGGGCTTAGAAAAAATCAAGATTTGGATAGCAGGTTGTGCAAATGGTGAAGAAGTCTATTCTCTTCTTATTTTACTGCATGAAGCCAATTTACTAGAAAAAACTACAGTCTATGCAACTGATATAAGTAAACAAGCTTTAGAAAATGCACAATCAGGCATACTCCAAAAAGAGATTAAAAAAGAGGATATTGAAAATTATAACAATGCAGGGGGGAAGTATAGTTTAAGTGATTATTTCTCATTTGCATATTCTAAGTACAAACTCAAAGAAAATCTACTCTCAAATGTAGTCTTTAAAGAGCATAATCTAGCACAAGACAAGGCATTTGTAAAAGCAGATATGATACTCTGTAGAAATGTTATGATTTATTTTAACCATGAACTTCAAGAAAGAGTGATAGAACTTTTTAACAACTCCTTAGTTGATGGTGGATACTTAGGCATTGGAATTGATGAAAGTTTAGAGTTTTTACAGAGTGCAAGTGCATATAAGCAGATAAGTTATGATGCAAATATTTTTCAAAAAGCGCTACTTTAGTTTCCTAAAGCAGCCTCTAAAGAGAGTGAACCATCAAAGAGTGTTTGTTCATCATAGGCTTTTGCGATAAGTTGTAGACCCACCGGCATGCCATCTGCATTTTTCATGATAGGGAGTGAAAGGGCAGGGAGTCCAGCAAGATTTACAGAGATAGTATAAATATCACTCAAGTACATATCCATAGGATTTTCAAGTTCACCAAATTTGTTGGCAACAGTTGGAGAAACAGGAGATAAAATCAAATCAACACTCTCAAAGATTTTTGCATACTCTTCTTTGATGATATTACGAGTTTTTTGTGCTTTGACATAATATGCTTCATAATACCCACTAGATAGGACAAAATTTCCAAGCATAATACGGCGTTTGACTTCATCGCCAAAGCCTTCACTTCTTGTGTTAATGAAAGTCTCTTGAAGATTTTTCCCTTCTACTCTGTTTCCATAGCGAATACCATCGTAACGTGCAAGGTTTGTCGCTGCTTCCGCTGTGGCTGTAATGTAGTAAGCCGAAATGTCTAGCTTTGCATCTATCATCTCTTTTTCTACGATGGTATGCCCTGCATTTTTCAATGCCTCTATAGCTTTGGCATAAGCATCTTTAACATCTTGACTTGCGTTTTCTATGTAACTAGGAATAGTTGCGATAGTGAGTTTTCTTGATGCATCAAGATTTGGGGTAACCTTATCATCTTTTTGAGCATTTGTAGAGTCTTTTGTATCACTCCCACTGATGATGTCATAGAGGATAGCAGCATCTTCTACATTTTGTGTCATTGGACCAATTTGGTCAAGACTCGAAGCATAGGCTCCTAAACCATAACGAGAGACTCTTCCATAAGTGGGTTTCATCCCAACAATCCCACAAAATGCAGCAGGCTGACGGATACTTCCACCCGTGTCACTCCCAAGTGCAGCGATGGCAAGTCCTGCCCCTACAGCAGCAGCACTTCCACCACTACTCCCACCAGGAACACAATCAGCATTGTGCGGATTGAGTGTTTTACCATAAAAGCTAGACTCAGTCGTAGACCCCATAGCAAATTCATCCATATTAGTACGACCAAAAGGAGAAAGTCCTGCTGCACTCATTTTTTCAACAACAGTTGCATTATAAGGAGCAATATACCCTTGAAGGATGTTTGAAGCAGCTGTAACCGACCAATCTTTGACTTGAATATTATCTTTAATGGCGATAGGCACACCTTCACCAACATTCTTTACATCTATATAAGCATTCAATTCATGCTTTGCTTCTATCTGTTTTTGTAAATCTTGTTTGAAAGTTTCTAGTTCTTCTTTACTCAATGTGAGGGCTTCTTTTAATGTAATCACTCAAATTCCTATCTCTAAATTTCTGCACTATTATAGCCAAAAAATCATAAAACAGTATGAGAGTCATAGTAGAAATTTAATTTTTTTAGATACAATTTCATCTCAATAATTTATAAAAAAAGGCTTTACAATGAACTTTTTAGATGTTAAAACAGATTATGCTTTTAAAAAAGTTTTTGGAAGTGAAACGAGTAAAAAAATACTCATAAGTTTTTTAAATGCACTCGTATATGATCAAAAGAAAATTAAAATCAAAGACCTTACAATTGTAGATCCTTATAATATTCCTATGGTAAAAGGTGTAAAAGACACTTTTGTTGATGTAAAAGCACTCCTCGATGATGATACAAAGGTTATTATTGAAATGCAAGTACTTAATCACAGTGGATTTGAAAAAAGAGTTTTGTATAATGCTGCAAAAAACTACTCAATTCAGCTCAATAAAGCAGAAGATTACCATCTACTCAATCCTGTCATAGCTTTAAGTATTGTTGATTTTACGATGTTTGAAAATAGTGAAAATGTTGTAAACAGTTTTAAACTTTTAGAAAAAGAGCAACTTATTGAGTATAGCGATGATATTGAACTTATATTTGTAGAGTTGCCAAAATTTCAAAAAGAGTTGTCCCAACTTCAAAACATCAAAGAGCAATGGATATACTTTATGAAAAATGCGGGAAGTTTAGAATATATCCCTAAAGATTTAGATATCCACATAAAACAAGCACTTGAAAGTGCCAATGAAGCCAACCTCACAAAAGATGAGTTAGAAGCACAACATAAAAGAAAAGAGTTTATATCTGTTCAAAGACTTGCCATCATGAAAGCTAAAAATGATGGAATTGAACAAGG
>Ga0256829_1002478_pt1 | contig 13710 bp, 10 predicted proteins | sample 131447metaG_FD_185979 | JGI IMG/M metagenome (GOLD analysis project Ga0256829, IMG submission 185979) | Hydrothermal vent microbial communities from Lau Basin, Pacific Ocean - 131-447 | ecosystem: Environmental > Aquatic > Marine > Hydrothermal vents | place: Pacific Ocean: Lau Basin | collected...
CGGCTGGAAGTCGTGGCCGACATGCACACCCGCAAAGCCCGCATGGCCGAACTTGCCGATGCTTTTGTTGCCCTGCCCGGCGGCTACGGCACGCTGGAAGAAATGTTTGAAGCCCTCACCTGGGCTCAAATTGGGCTGCATGCCAAACCCCTCGGCCTGCTTAACTTTCGCGGCTATTACGACCACCTTCTGCGTTTCATCCACCACGCGCGGGAAGAAGGCTTCATCTTTACCGAACACGAAGCGCTGTTCATCCACGCGGCGGAAGCCGAGCCGCTGCTGGACGCGCTGGAAAACTACCGCCATCCGGGCGGCGTGAAACGATGGCTCCGCGAAACGCCCTGACCCGCGCCGCGCACACGGCATGGCTGTGGTTGCACGAGTTCACCACAGGCGCCGCCCTTTCGTGGGTGGCCGTTCCCATGGTGCTCCGGCGGCGCGATGAAACCGAACGCCTTTTCGGCCTCCTGATGCTCATGCAGGCCGAAGGGCTGCCCCTCCTGCCCCCGCGGGAACGCCTCTTCCTCCTTCCCACCGTGGTGCCCCACATTATGACATGGCGCCGCCGCCTCCGTCTGTGGGACGACTCCCTGGAAACCGTAGACCTCAAACACATCGGACACTGACGCTTCACCTCACCGAGGATCCTCATGGCGAACAAAATCATCCCCTCCGTCAAAGGCACACGCGACTTTTACCCCGAAACCATGGCCGTGCGCACCTGGCTGTACCGGCAGATGCGCGCCGCTTCCGAAGCCTTCGGCTATCAGGAATACGACGGCCCCTTCCTGGAACCCATTGCCCTTTACGCTGCCAAATCGGGCGAGGAACTGGTCAAAGAGCAGGCTTTCGTCTTCCCCGACCGCGGCGGCGACCTCATCACCCTGCGCCCCGAACTCACCCCCACCCTCGCCCGCATGGTGGCCCGGAAACAAGGGCAGCTCGCCTTCCCGCTGCGCTGGTGGTCGTTTGGCCCCTTTTGGCGCTACGAACGCCCGCAAAAAGGGCGCGCCCGCGAGTTCTTCCAGTGGAACATTGACATGCTCGGCGTCAACAGCCCCGAAGCCGATGCCGAACTGGCTGCCGTAGGAGCAGAATTTTTCCGCCGTGCCGGGCTGACCCCCAATGAAGTGCACATTCTGGTCAACAACCGCCGCCTGATGGATTCCCGCCTGGACGCGCTGGAAATTCCTCCGGCCCGGCGGAAAGCCGTTTTTCGGCTGATCGACCGCCGCGAAAAAATGAGCGCCGCCGCGTGGGAAACCTACGCCGGGGAAATCGGCCTTTCGCCCGCCCAACTCGGCGGCCTGAAAGCCCTGCTGGCCGATGAACGCCTGTGGGAACAGTCGGAAGAACTGGTGCGCTTTTTCGCCGCCGCCCGGGCCCTCGGCGCGCGAGACTACCTGCGCTATGCCCCGCATGTCATCCGCGGGCTGGATTACTACACCGGCACCGTGTTTGAAGCCCGCGACCGCGATGGCGAATTCCGCGCCATCCTGGGAGGTGGGCGCTACGATAACCTGGTGGCCGATGTCGGCGGCAAGCCGTTGCCCGGGGTGGGCTTTGCCATGGGCGATATGGTCGTTACCCTGGTGCTGCAAAAATATGGGCGTCTGCCGGCGCTTGACGCCCCCCCCGCGCCTATCCTCGTCACGGTATTCGACGCCGACCACCTGCTGGAAGCCTACCGCCTGGCCGCAGAAGTACGGCGGGAAGGCTTCCCCGTGGCCGCCTACCCCGAACCGGCCAAACTGGGCAAACAATTCAAGTACGCAGCCCGCATCGGCGCGAGGCTGGTGCTGGTGGTCGGTCCCGACGAACTGGCGCAGCAAGCCGTTACCGTCAAAAATCTGCGCACCCGCGAACAAACCACCCTGCCACGCGACGCCCTTTTCCAACACCTGCATGCCATGCTCGCCACCTGAGGGTGCCTCGGCCTGCCCGGGCGCGCTGCCTTCCCGCAGCACCGCCCGCCATGTCGGCTTCTATCCTTCCATGACCACCGAAAATTTCCTCTTCAAGCAAGCCGCAACGCTCACCCACATCCGCTGGGGCGTCTTGCTGTTTGTAACCATCCTTGTGCTCATAAGCGCATCGTTGGGGGCTCCTCTGAGCCTTTTCCACATTTACCTGGTCCTCATCATCCTGACGGCAGGCTTCAACATCGTCTCAACGCTCGCTTACGAACACTACCAGCAACACCGGCAGGCCTACACGCGGCGGCAACTTGCGGCGCTCCGCGGGTGGACTTACGTCCAGACCCTGGCCGACCTGCTTTTGCTCACCGCGGGCATTCACTACACTGGCGGCATCCACAGCCCGGGCATTTACCTGCTCATCGTTTACGTGGCCGGAATGGCCATGACTTACGGCAAAATCGTACCGGTGGCCGTGTTCACCACCATCAGCATAGTCCTCTTCACCCTGCTTTTCACCGCTTACCGCGAGCACTGGCTTCCCCCGATGGGGGTGTTCTCACCGCCCAACACCAGCGTGCCGCCGACGGCCAGTTTTGTCATGGCCGTGGTGGCCATAGACGGCCTGCTGCTGACTATGGCCGGCATCACCCTCGCCGAATCCAGCCGCTTGCGCGCCATGTGGGAACGGTCGGTCGCGGAGTGGGACTTTTTCTCCGCACTCCACGAGCTCAGCCACCACGGGCTGCAATACCACGACCTGCAGCAAACCGTCAACGTGCTCACCCGCCGCCTGCAAGCCCTGATGAACGCCGACGACGCCTTCACACTTTTGTGGGAAGAACGGGAAGGACGCCTGTTCCCCCTGGCGGCGTACAACGTGCATCATGATTTGCTCAACCACACCCCCTCGCGCCAGGAACACGAAACCTTCCAAAACCATTGCACCCTTTTCCTGGAATCTCTGAAGCGCTTGCAGCCCACCTGGCTTCCGCTGTCTTCACATCGTCAGGCCCTGCCTCCCGCCATGCAACAGCGTTTTGCCGGCTATCAACAAATGCTGCTCTTCCCCGTTCACGCGCCGGGAAGCCAGCGTTTGCTGGGCATGGTGGCGCTGGCTTTCCGCCGCCCCCCGCCCGACATGGAAGAACAGACCACCCGCGCCCAACGGGCAAGCGAAGTCGTAGCCCCGCTGTTTGCGCGCGCCCTTTCCCTGCACAAAACTTCGTCGCGCCTGGCCCTGCTGGAAGAACTTGCCAACGATGTTACCGGCCTGGCTCAAACCCTCAGCCTCCCGCAGATCATTCCCACCATTGCCGAAAACGCCGCCCACCTGCTCAATGCCACCGCCGTCCTCTTCATCCCATCGGAAACCGCCCCCACAGCCCCCCACCTGAACGCACCCTACCTTGCCGGCGCAGCCGACTTTTTCGCCCGCCGGTGTTACGAAAACCCTGCAGCCTGCCTTCACCCCCTGCAAGACGATCCCTTCCTGCAGCTTTCCCTGCCGGAAGACTGCGCGCTCTTCTCGGAAGCCCTGCAGGAAACCTGCCAGGCTCAACCGACGCATCTGATGGCTTTCTTTGCCATTCCCTCGCCGCGCACCCCGCTGGGCGCGCTGGTGCTTTTCTGGCACGGCAACCGTCAGATGCTCACCCCTCACGAAATTGCGGTAGGCAAACTTTTTGCTGCCCGCGCCGGCGCGGCGCTCTACAACGCCTACCTTTACCACCTGCTGCACCAGGAAGCCCGTACCGACGCCCTCACCGGCCTGCCCAACCGCCGCGCCGTGGACGAAGCCCTGGAAAACGAATGGAAACGCGCCCAGCGCTACCACCACGTCTTTTCCATCGTTATGCTGGATATCAACCATTTCAAACGCATCAACGACCGGTTCGGCCACCAAAAGGGCGATCTGGCTCTGCAGCACGCCGCAAGGCTGCTCAAAAAGAACCTGCGGGAAACCGATTTTGTCGGGCGCTACGGCGGCGATGAATTCCTCGTCATTCTGCCTGAAACCGATCAGGCCACATCCCGCCTCGTGATGAGCAAAGTCGCCCAGGCAGCCGCCCAAACCCCGTGGGAATTCCTGGCGCCCGGGTTTCACCTCACGCTGTCTTACGGCATCGCCATGTACCCTGCAGACGGCGAAGACATCTACGCTCTGGTAGACATTGCCGACAAACGGCTCTACGAAAACAAGCCCGCTTCATGAGCGGGCTGTGCTATACTTTTGACCACAGCCGCCCCGCCCCTTCGGCGGGCATCCTCCACCGGCGGCAATGTCCATCCTGCCTTCCGAGGAGACGGAACCATGTCCCTGTATGACCCCAAAGCCGTTGAAGAAATTCGCGAGCGCAAACAGCAGTGGGAAAACACCACGCTCAAGCGCTCACTGGAACGCTTTCCCGAGCGCGCCGAGGAATTCATCACCGCCTCGTCTGAACCCGTGGAACGCCTCTACACCCCCGACGATGTCGCCGACATGGACTATGCCCGCGACCTCGGGATGCCCGGCGAATACCCTTACACCCGCGGCATCCACGCCACCATGTACCGCGGGCGGGTGTGGACGATGCGCATGTTCGCCGGTTTCGGCACCGCCGAAGAGACCAACCAGCGCTTCAAATACCTGCTGGAGCAGGGGCAAACCGGCCTTTCGGTGGCCTTTGACCTGCCCACCCTGATGGGCTACGACACCGACGCCCCCGAAGCCCTGGGCGAGTTCGGCAAGTGCGGCGTGGCGATTTCCTCGCTGGCCGATATGGAGCGGCTCTTTGAGGGCATCCCCATGGGCAAGGTGTCCACCAGCATGACCATCAACGCCCCCGCGGCCATCATCTGGGCCATGTACATCGCCGCGGCCGAAAAGCAGGGCTTCCGCCAGGAAGAACTGCGCGGCACCATCCAGAACGACATCCTCAAGGAATACATCGCCCAGAAAGAATACATCTTCCCGCCCGAACCCTCCATGCGGCTGGTGACCGACACCATTGAATACGGCTCCCGCCACCTGCCGCTGTGGAACACCATCAGCATCAGCGGCTACCACATCCGCGAAGCCGGTTCCACCGCCGCGCAGGAACTCGCCTTCACCCTTTCCGATGGGCTGGAATACGTGCGCTGGGCGCTGGAACGCGGCCTGAAAATTGACGAATTTGCGCCGCGGCTGTCGTTCTTCTTCAACTCCCACAACGACTTCTTTGAAGAAATCGGCAAATTCCGCGCCGCCCGCCGCATCTGGGCGCGTGAAATGAAGGAAACCTTCGGCGCAAAGAACCCGCGCTCGTGGCTGCTGCGCTTCCACACCCAGACCGCGGGCTGCACCCTCACCGCCCAGCAGCCGGATATCAACGTGGTGCGTGTCACCATTCAGGCATTGGCCGCGGTGCTGGGCGGCACGCAGTCGCTACACACCAACAGCCTGGATGAAGCCCTGGCGCTGCCTTCCGAAAAGGCCGTCACCATCGCCCTGCGCACCCAGCAGATCATCGCCGAAGAAAGCGGCGTCACCAACACCATAGACCCTCTGGGCGGCTCCTTCTTCGTGGAAGCCATGACCAACCGCCTGGAAAAGCAGGCGTATGACTACTTCCGCCGCATTGAAGAACTCGGCGGCGTGCTGCCCGCCATTGAAAAGGGCTTTTTCCAGAAAGAAATTTCCGAAGCCGCCTACCGCTACCAGCAGGAAATTGACGAAGGCCGCCGCCACATCGTGGGCGTGAACATCTACAACGACAACAAACCCTACGAAGTCCCGATTCTGGAAATGGACCCCGAAGGCTACAAGCGGCAGGTCGCCCGGCTGAACGAAGTGCGCGCCAAACGCGACCAGGGGCGCGTTGGGCAGACGTTAGACCGCCTGCGCATTGCCGCCCAGGGCACCGAAAACATGATGCCCTACATTCTGGACGCGGTGCGGGCGTATGCCACCTTGGGCGAAATCGTGGGCGTGCTGAAAGAGGTGTTCGGCACCTACGAAGAGCCGACGTGGATTTAGGAGATGCCCGGTGCCGGGGTGCCCGGTGCACGGTACCCGGATGCCCGGTACCCGGATGCCCGGTGCCCGGTGCCCGGTGCCCGGTGCCCGGATGCCCGGTGCTAAATCGCTAATCCTAAATCGCCCTCTGTGCCCATCGGTGAAATCTGTGGATTTCCCCTTATCCAAATGATGACCACCCTCAACGTCCTCATCACCGGTGCGGCGCGGCGGGTAGGCAAGATGCTTGCCGAAGCCGTGGCCGAAGCGGGCGGCAACATCGCGCTGCACTACGGGCATTCACGCACCGCCGCGGAGGCCACCGCGGCGGCGTTACGCGCCCGCGGCGCCACCGTTGCGCTGCTGCAGGCCGACCTGAGCAACCCAGCCGAAGCCGCCGCGCTGGTGGACCGCGCCTGGGAAGCGTTGGGCGGACTGAATGCCCTGGTCAACAGCGCGGCCATCTTTGAAAACCTGACCTGGGAAACCACCGACCTCGCCGCCTGGGAACGCCACTTACGCGTCAACCTGACCGCGCCCTTCCTGCTCTCGCAGGCCTTCGCCCGCCGCCTGTTGGCCGAACCGGAAGCCCAGGGGCGCATCGTCAACATCCTGGACTGGCGCGCCCTGCGCCCCGCCGGCGACCACCTGCCCTACACGGTCAGCAAGGCCGGGCTGGCAGCGCTCACCCAATCCCTTGCGGTGGCCTTTGCGCCCCGCATCACGGTGAACGGCATGGCGTTGGGCGCGGTGCTGCCGCCTTCCGACGGGCAGCCCGCCCCGAAAGTATTGCACGCCACGCCTGTCAGCCGCTGGGCCACGGCGGAAGAAGTCCGGCGCACTCTGCGCTTCCTGCTCACCGGCCCGGCCTACATCACGGGGGAAATCATCCATCTGGACGGCGGCAGGCATCTGGTGTAACCTCTCCTGAGCGCAAAAGCCCCCGCCAAGCGGGGGCTTCTCTTCGTCGGTGGGGCTACGGCAAACTCGTCCAGTAATCCACCTCATCCACCGCGGCCGTAAAATCGGCCGTCTTTTCCGAAGCCACAACCAGCCCAAAATACCCCGGCGCGCTATACCGGTTTTGCGAAACCGAAGCCAGCAACACCCGGTTGGCATACAGTTTCACCGTGTTGCCTTCCAGCCACACCCCCATCCGGTTAGTTTGATTGGGCCCGGCATGGATACCCGCACCGTGCGCCCAGCGGTGCAGCGGCGTGTAGTTGGTGCCATCCCAAATGTAGAGGCGGTAACGTCCATCGCAGGAAAATTCCGCCACCACCCCCTGGCTGGGGTCGGGGGAGCGCACGATCAGGCCATAGCGGTCCAGGCCGGTGCAAATCGCCCCTGTAATGAAAGCGGCTTCCACAAAGCCGTCGCCCAACGGCGGGTAAGAAGAGAGCGCCCACGAATCCAACATGCCGGGCGTCAACCCGTGGAGCAGCAGTTTGCCGGAGCCCATTTCAAATTTGGCATCGGCGGTGTTCAGCAAATACCAGCGGGCTGCGCTGTTCATCGGGTCGGCGACGGTAGGCGTGCCCAGGTTGAGCGTTGCGGCCACCTGAGGCACCTTGATTTCCACCCACACCGACCCCTCGCCTTGCTTCCCAGGGCCAAAGCGGTTGCCTTTCGGGTCTTCCAGCCGCCACTCGCTGCGATACGTGCCCGGCGCGGCAGGAGCCACAAAGTTCACCTTCAGCGTCGCCAGACCGCCCGGCGGCACGGTTTCAGTCAGGGGCACACGGTCGGGGGCGCCCAGCAGGTCGTCCTTGGTGTGCACCAAAGCGTAATCTTTCGTCCACGGGCACGTGCCGGTGTTTTCCAACACCCATTGTTTCGTAAAAGGGTCGCCCGGCGTCACTTCCGAACCGTCGGGGTAGTTTTCCGAGACGAATTTCGCCCGATTCTCGCAATGCGTCCACGGGAACCAGCCAAAATTCACGGCAGCGGTCTCTCCGGCCCGCACCACAACCTGCCGGAAACCGGTTTTGACCGCCGGTGCGGTCCAGTCGCCCGCCGCGAACACATTGCTGTTCGGCGGCGTCAAGGGGTCCACAAACACACAATAAGTGCCGGGCGGCACCTCGGGGAAAACATACTTCCCCGCCTCGTCCGTCACAGCCGTGCGGAAATCCACCCCTGGGCATTCGCCTTTGGCCAGTTGCACCTTCACATTGGCCATGCCCGGCTCTTCCGGCTGGTGAACGCCGTCGCCCGCGTAGCCGATTTCGGGGTACTGTTTGCAGTGAGGGCCGGGGGTGGGGCTGGCTGCGTCGCCGGTGGTGGTACACAGGTCCTGCCACACCAGGCCTTCCAATGCCCCGGTCTGAGCAGCAGGGGTGCCTGTGGCTGCAGGTGATGTGCCACCCGGCAGGACCGAAGGCGTGCCGGCGGGCACCGGGGTTCCCTGGGGGGCCCGCGTCACAACAGGGGTCAAGCGGCTTCCCCCGCCCGCCGCCATCGCGGTCAGCGTGGCATGTACAGCCGTTGCCACCGGCGACTGCGGCGTAGGCTGCGGCAAATTACATGCCGAAAGCGCCAAAGCCAGCACCAGCACAAACCACCCGCGGCGTTTGAAAAACATTTTGCACCTCACTCACGGCCCAGCAATGCCAAAGCCCGCCCCAGTAACAGGCTCAGGCCGCCCAGCAGCACAAAGGCATCGCGCCAGAAGCGTTCCGGAAACAAACGGATGAGCGAATCGCTATAATTGAACAGCCAGGTATCCCCCTCAAAGAAAACATGATGAAAATCCACGAACAGCGTTTGGAAAGCCGCGACGGCCAGCGCCACGACGGCCAGCATCAGCGCCACCGTCAGCCAGCCGCCCCAGGCCAGCCCGCGCCGGAAGGCTGCCCACTGCTTCCAGCGGTAAGCCGCGAAGCCCAGCAGCACGCACAGCGCCAGCGCAGCATACCACACCCGCAGCGCGGCTTTCACCACCCGCTTCACATCGGCCATGTGGCGCAGTTCGCGGGCATTGTAGAGCAGCGCGCCATCGGGCAGGCGCTGCCGCGCCAAAAAGTCAATGTCGGCATGGTTGAGCAGGTATTGCCGCGAAATATCGGCCCAATGCAGCCGGTCGGCGGTGGTAAAACCAAAAACATCGGGAGGAAAGTTGGGCAGGCGGTATTCCACCTGAATAAAAAGCGGCGTGAGCATCAGCCGCACCACCCCCAGCACGATGACCGGCGGCACCAGCAGCATGATAAGCCAGGAAAGCACTTTGGAAAAAGTCATGGGAGCATATTCCGGCGTTTGGGGTTCCCGTCTCCGGTGCGGGGTTGCAAAAAGCGGCCGCCTTGCAGCAGCCGCCCTTGTGTTTGCAACGGGTTACTCAAAAATCCAGCGGTCAAGGTCGCGGTTCCAGGAAACCAGTTCTTCCGGCCGGAACCAGAGGGCAACTTCTTTCGCCCCGTTTTCGGGCGAATCGGAAGCGTGGGTCAGGTTGCGCCCAATTTCCAGCCCGAAATCGTGGCGGATGGTGCCCGGCGCGGCCTCGGTGGGGCGGGTGGCGCCCATCGTCTGGCGCACGGCAGCGACGGCATTGGGGCCTTCCCACACCATCGCCATCACCGGCGCCGAGGTAATGTAGGCAATCAGGCCGTCGTAAAACGGCTTGCCCTTGTGAACGGCGTAATGCGCTTCGGCCAGTTCGCGGCCGACCTGCATAAATTTGGCCGCCACCAGACGCAGGCCGCGGCGCTCCAGGCGGGAAATCACCTCGCCCACCAGCCCGCGCTGCACACCATCGGGCTTGACCAACACAAGCGTTCGTTCCACGGAAAACCTCCTTGTCGCGATTGGTGCCGTCATGGTCACTGCTCAGCCTGTTCGCGAGGCTCTGTGCTCATCTGTAAAATCGGTGGTTTTTTGTAACTGTTCAGCCCTGGAAAAACAGGCCGCGGATGGCGCGGATTTCAGGTCGCCAAGAGGGCGCCAAGGCCGCCAGGCAACGGAAGTCAGTGTTGCGCTTTTCCGCGTTTCTCACCCAATCTGTGCCCATCTGTGAAATCGGGTAATTACTACCCCGAAGCACTGCGGATGGCCCTGTGCCCGTCAATGCTTCCACAGAGAACACAGAGGACACGGAGAATATTTCCCTTCGCAAGCGCTTTTTGGAGTGCGGTGCCTGGGCACCGCTTTGGAAAGCGGCGACTCGTCGCCGCACTCCAAAGAAAAGCTGCCGACAGAGGCGTTTTGCTACCACGCAGGTAATTACGAAATCCGTGGATGTTTTTCCGCGCAATCTGCGCAATCTGCGGTTTCTTTCTGCTGAGGCTGAACAGATACAGTTTTTTCTCCGGAATCTGTAGTTTCTCCTTACCGTGGCTGAACAGTTACCGTAATTGTACCATGCACCCGGCAGCACCCGCGGGGCGCGGCGCTGCGGAAGGCGCGCCCCGCAGCAGCCAACAGAGGCATGGGCATTCAAACGCCGCAACCGCGAACGGGCGCAGGTTTTCCGGTATAATGACCCCCGCAGCAGCCTGCCGTCCCCACCCTCCCCGCCGGAGTGCGTCCTGATGTCTTCCTCCCGCAAGCATCTCTTTCGCCCCCTTTCCCTGCCCTGGTGGGATTTTGTCCCCTTGTTCGACTGGGGCGACCCGGCGCTGGAAGACCTCGGCGCGATGGGCTTTTCCCTGTTGCCGCGCCGCGTGGACGCCCCCACGCTGGAACACGCGCGCGCTTTCCTGACCGTGCGCTTTCCCAGCGCCAGCCTGGGCAAAGCCCTGGCCAACGAGGCTATGGTCGTCGTGCCGGTGGCCGCCGAAGCGCCCCCCGCGCCGCCTCGGCACACCACCCGCGGGCCGTGGGAACACCTCCAAACCGAAACGCCGGCCGCGCTGCACGGCACCCGCAGCCATCAAAGCCGCCAGGGCGGCCTGAAATTGACCTGCCACTACGACCTGCACCGCGAGCAGCCGGTGGTGGCCTGGCGCCTGGGCATCACCAACACCACCCCGCGCCCCCTACGGCTGGAAAGCGCCACCCTGCTGCGGGTTGGCCCGGCGCAAAAAGTGCGCAAGCACCGCCGCAGTGACTTCATCCCCAGCCGCTTCCGCCTTTTCAAACTCCAGCGCGCCCCCAAAACCCAAAGCGCCTATTACGACCTCACCGAGCGCTTCGGCAGCCTGCGCTTCCACGCCCTGGATGCACTGGCCTTCCAAGCAGAAGAAGCCGCCAACCCCGCCGCCCTGGCAAGCGGCCTGCCGCTGCCGGAAGGCTGTTTTCCCCCGGCCTACGCGGCGCTGCTGAAACCGGAAAGCGGCCCCGCGCTGGCGCTGCTGACGGGGCCAGCAGCCTTCCCCGGCCATTTTCGGCTGCAGGTGAATGCCGACCCCCTCGCCCCCGGCCTTACCCTGCGGCTGCTGCCCGCCGAAGAAGTCATCATTCCCCCCAGGGCGGCATTCACCCTGCCGCCCACCGCCCTCGCCTGGCTGGAAACGCCCCTCCCCCGCACCTGAACCACCTCTCCGGAGCCACCGATGAGCCTTTTTGCCGATCCCCTGCAAGCCTTCTTCGCGCCCCGCGGCGTGGTCGTGGTCGGCGCGTCCACCGACCCCACCAAACTGGGCTACGGCGTCGCCCGCAACCTGCTGGAAGGCGGCTTTCCGGGCGCCGTGCACCTGGTCAACCCCAAAGGCGGCCGCCTTTTGGGGCGCCCCCTCCACCCCACCGTTGAAGCCGCGCCCGACCCGGTGGATCTGGCCGTCATCCTCATCCCTGCGCCGGCCGTGCCTCCCGTGCTGGAAGCCTGCGGGCGGCGGGGCATCCGCGCGGCCATCGTGGCTTCCGGCGGCTTTCGGGAAACCGGCCGCCAGGGCACCGAACTGGAAGCCGCCTGCGTGGAAATCGCCCGCCGCCACGGGATGCGCCTGATGGGGCCGAACTGCATCGGCCTGGTAGACACCCACCTGCCGTTAGACACCACTTTCCTGCCGCCGCCCGGCCCGCCGGCGGGGCAAGTGGCGTTCATCACCCATTCGGGGGCGCTGGCCGCAGCGGTCATCGATTGGGCGCGCGGCCAGGGCTTCGGCTTCTCCCGCCTGGTGAGCCTCGGCAACCAGGCCGATGTCAACGAAACCGACATCCTGCCGGTGGTGGCGGCCGACGCGCACACGCGGGCCATCGCCATGTATCTGGAAAGCGTGGGGGCCGGCCGCCGCTTCGTGGAAACCGGCCGCACCGTCGCCCGCCAAAAGCCCATGGTGGCGCTGAAAGTGGGGCGCACGGAAGCCGGGCAGCAAGCCGCGGCCTCGCACACCGGTGCGCTGGCCGGGCAGGAACGCGCTTTTGAAGCGGCCTTCCGCCGGGCGGGCGTGCTGCGCGCCGAAAAAGTGCAGCAAATGTTCCAGTGGGCGGAAGCCCTGGCGCGTCTGCCCCTCCCCCGCGGCAACCGGGTGCTCATCCTGACCAACGCAGGCGGGCCGGGCGTCACCGCCGCCGACGCCATCGCCGCCGAGGGGCTGCGGCTGGCGCGCCTGACCGCCCAAACCCGCCAACTGCTGCGGGAAATCCTGCCGCCCGCCGCCAGCCTGCACAACCCCGTGGACATGCTGGCCTCGGCCTCGCCAGAGCAATACGCCCAGGCGCTGCGGCTGGGGCTGGACGACCCGGGGGTGGACATGGTGATGGTCATCCTGCCGCCGCCGCCGATGTTCAGCGCGGGCGCGGTGGCGCGGGCCATGATTCCCCTCATCCAGACCGCCGACAAGCCGGTGGTGGTGGTGCCGATGGGCGACCCGCTGATTGCCGAAGCCGTGGCGCACCTGCGCGCTGCGGGCGTGCCGGAATACCGCTTTCCCGAAGATGCCGCCTCGGCGCTGGGGGCGCTCCACCGCCGCGCCCGCTGGCTGGCGACTGCCGAACAGCCCCCCCTCCAACCGGCGGGCAAAAACGCCGCAGCCGCCGCCCGCCGGATGCTGGACGCCGACACCACCCCGGCGGGCGCATGGCTGCCGCCCAAAACCGTGCGCGCCCTGCTCACGGCCTACGGCATCCCCACGCCGCAGGAAGCCGTTGCCCACAGCGCCCCGGAGGCCGCTGCGGCCGCCGAAGCGATGGGTTTCCCCGTGGCGCTGAAAGTGGTTTCGCCCGACATCGCGCACAAATCCGACGCCGGCGGCGTAACACTCGGCCTGGAAAGCGCGGGGGCCGTGGCCGCGGCCTACGACGAGATGATGGCGCGGCTGCAGGCCGCCTTCCCCCAGGCGCGGCTGGCAGGCGCGCTGGTGCAGCAAATGGCGCCCGAAGGGCAAGAGGTGATTGTGGGAGCGGTGCGCGACCCACTCTTCGGGCCGCTGGTGATGTTCGGTTCGGGCGGCGTAGAGGTGGAGGGGCTGGGGGATGTGGCTTTTGCCCTCGCGCCGCTGACGGCCGCCGACCGAGAACACTTGCTGGAAAGCACCTGGGCCGGGCGCAAACTGGCGGGCTTCCGCAACCTGCCGCCGGCTGACCGCCCCGCGGTGGAAGAGGTGCTCGCCCGGCTGGCGCAACTGGCCGCCGATTTCCCCGCCCTGGCCGAAATTGAAATCAACCCCCTGCGGGTGCTGCCGGAAGGCCGCGGCGCGCTGGCGCTGGATGTGCGCGCACGGCTGGGGTGAGTTTTCCCCCCTCAACCCCAAAAAGCCCCCGGCCGGGGGCTTTACTTTGGTATCTATCCGAAAAAACGGCGGGGCTGTACGATGCATCGCCTTGCGGCGACGACCTCGCTACTGATCTCCCTAACCCCCGCCCTGGCCGCGCGTTGCGCGGCCAGGGCCGCCCCCTTCCCCTCTTAGTAAGAGGGGAAGGGGGCAAAGGAGCCGAGCC
>Ga0256829_1002479_pt1 | contig 13709 bp, 12 predicted proteins | sample 131447metaG_FD_185979 | JGI IMG/M metagenome (GOLD analysis project Ga0256829, IMG submission 185979) | Hydrothermal vent microbial communities from Lau Basin, Pacific Ocean - 131-447 | ecosystem: Environmental > Aquatic > Marine > Hydrothermal vents | place: Pacific Ocean: Lau Basin | collected...
GGTTATCAAAAACAATAATATCATACCCCGCTTCTATGAGCAATATGGATGTATGTGAGCCAATATAGCCAACCCCTCCCGTTACAAGAATCATCGGTGCCCTTTTTTATTAAAATTTATTGAAGGATTATAGCATAATGCAATAAATTGCCATATTTTTTAAATCCACGGTAACAAAGCCTCAACCTGCAAACCCATCGCTGTACTCTCATACCCATCAACAGATTTTATGTACTTTTTACAAAAGCCTTCTACCATACATCCACCAGCTTTGCCTCTCCATTGTCCACTCTCTAAGTAAGCCTCTAAATCTTCTTCTGCAAAAGATGCAAAGTGATAATGCGTGGCAGAGATGTCTGAAAATGCCAACGTTTTTGAACGGTAATGTAGTGAAGAGATAATAGAGATAGTGGAGCCACTCTGTATGTTTAAAATACGTCTGGCATCATCCACGTTTTTAGCTTTACGCAAAATCGTGCCATCATGTGTAGCAATAACAGTATCAGCACAAAGTAGAGGCATGTCTAAACCAAATTCACGTACAGCAGCTTCTAACTTGCCTTTACTTGCAGTATAGACAAAGTCTTTGGCTATTGTCGTTGTGATTTGTTCTTCATCATAATCAACAGACTTTTGGACAAAATCTATGCCAAAATTTTTAAGAAGTAAAGCACGTGACTCAGATTGTGAACATAAACAAAGACTCTCCTTGCTGCTACTTGCTACTTGCTCACTGCTCACTGCCTACAGTCCTCTAAGCGCTACACCCATCCATAGTGCAACTACACCTAGTACGATATTTGTCGGTAAAAGAACATTCGCCATCCACTTCATTCTCGCTTTGGCTTCTTTCACTTGACCTTGGTTAAATATTTTCCATGCAGTAGCACGTTTATAATACATATAGCCATAATTGACAGCCATAATCGTCCAAAGTATCTCTTTTGTAATAAACAGATCTTTTTCAGCACCATGGTGTCCACCCATAGCCACAGCCATAATGAGTCCGCTAGCAAATAAAACAATAATAAACGGCATCACCAAATTAAATAATCTTCCCACTGTCTGCATGGTAATCCCGAGTCTCTGTTTAGGCTCTAAAATATCTGCTATTTTGTCACTTAAAAGCATTTGCGCATCCGTCACGCCGCCACGGGCAATCACAGGATGTACCGCTACACGCATCGCTATCATGCCACCTACCCAGATAATAGCAGAGAGTACATGTAAAAAAACAATCAACTGTCCATTGTTGGCAAAAAATTCACCCATTATAGATTTTCCTCCAAATACGCCCGTGCTTTTTGGACCGCTTCACCTATTTTAGATGCATCTTTCCCACCAGCTTGGGCAAAGTCAGCACGACCTCCCCCTCCACCACCAAGAATAGGTGCTATCTCTTTAATCCAGTTTCCTGCTTTAATGCTCGTCTCTTTTGAACCACAGGCTATCATCACTTTATCACCCTTTTTTTGGAAAAGCATAATAGCAATGTTGGGGTATTTGTTCTTCGCTTCATCTATCAGCTCTTTTATATCCCCACTCTCTACCTCTTCTACAATGACATTGATACCTTTAAGCTCTGTAGCACTCAGCTCTTTTTTCGTAGCAGACTGTGCGGCTTGTACCTCAGACTTGAGTGTTTTTATCTGTTCTTTGAGTTTGGCTATGCCTGCTAGAGGGTTGACATTTTTAAGTTCAGTTTTTACTTCATTTAACTCATCACGTAGGGCTTTTACCGCTTCTACTGCTGCATTTCCACAGATGGCTTCTATACGTCTAACCCCTGCACTGACACCTGACTCTTTGGTTATCATAAACAGACCAATCTGTGCTACATTCTTCACATGTGTACCACCACAAAGCTCCGTAGAAGCATCACCCATGCTTACCACACGTACTTCATCGCCATACTTCTCACCAAAGAGCGCCATCGCACCAGAGTTTTTCGCCTCTTCGATACTCATAATCTCTGTTTTTGCAGGAATGGCACGACTTATCTTGTCATTCACCCATGCTTCTACTTTGGCTACTTCTTCGCTTGTCATCGCCTGAGGATGAGAGAAGTCAAAACGTAAACGCTTATCATCATTGAGTGATCCAGCTTGGGCGATATGCTCGCCCAGTATCTCACGTAGTCCGGCATGAAGTAGGTGTGTAGCAGAGTGATGTTTTTCTATCTCAGCACGGCTGTTATCTACCACTGCTTCTACCTCATCGCCTACAGAGAGTTTACCTTCTACTTCAGAGAGATTCATATCTAGAAATTTTTTGGTATCATGCACATCAATTTTTAATGTTTCATTTTTCATTTTTAATTGACCGCGGTCACCTACTTGTCCACCAGACTCTGCATAAAATGGTGTCTTGTCAAGCAGTACCCAACCTTTTCCATCTATAGCACCAGTCTCTTTAAAGTTTTCATCAAGGAGTGCTAAGACTTTTGCTTTGGCAGTTGTGGTTTCATAACCTACAAATTCATTGACATTAAATTTCTCTTTGAGTGCTTTAAAGTCACCTGTGGTAGCAGCATCTCCTGTACCTTTCCAACCAGCTTTAGACTGTGCTTTTTGTGCATCCATTTTGGCATTAAAGGCATCCATGTCTAGCTTTATGCCTTTTTCACGAAGCATATCTTCAGTCAAATCAAGCGGGAAACCGTAGGTATCGTAGAGTTTAAAAGCTACTTCACCGTTAAAGACATCTTTGGTATGTTTAAGCTCTTCATTAAAGAGTTTAATCCCTGCTTCAATGGTCATAAAGAAACGCTCTTCTTCTAGTTTCATCGCTGTTTTTATCGCCTCTGCTCGCTTAGGTAGGTAGTCATACTGCTCACCCATAGTATCGACAAGCACATCTACTAGTTTATACATAAACGGTTCACGCAGTCCCAGCAAATACCCATGACGAATAGCACGACGCATAATACGTCTAAGTACATACCCACGCCCCTCTTTGTCAAAGTTTACACCTTGTGCAAGTAAAAATGAACAAGAACGTAGGTGATCAGCGATGACTCTGTAAGATGCAGAGTTCGTTGCATCATAGTCATACGGTGTTCCTACAAGTTCACCAATTCGAGCCAAAAATGGCATAAAAAGTGAAGAGTGGTAGTTGTTGAGTTTTCCCTCTTTTATCGCTACTACACGCTCTAGTCCCATACCTGTGTCAATACTAGGTTTTGGAAGGGGTGTTAATTTGCCTGTCTCATCACGATCATATTGCATAAATACCAAGTTCCATATCTCTAAAAATCTATCACCCTCTCCACCCATTTTATCTTCAGGAGAGTTAAAGTGCTCTTCACCCTGGTCATAAAATATCTCAGAACATGGTCCACATGGCCCAGTGTCTCCCATCTGCCAAAAGTTGTCTTTATCTCCAAAACGGATGATACGGTCTTTGGCTATATGTTTACTCCAAATTGCTTCTGCTTCATCATCAGAATCATGTACAGTAACCCATAGTTTTTCAACAGGTAGATTCAGATACTTCTCATCCGTAATAAACTCCCATGCATACGCAATCGCTTCTTCTTTAAAGTAGTCTGCGAAAGAGAAGTTACCAAGCATCTCAAAGAGTGTATGGTGGCGTGCTGTGTAGCCTACATTGTCTAGGTCATTGTGCTTTCCCCCTGCTCTTAGACACGTCTGGCTAGATGTCGCACGTGGTGTGGCGGGTATTGGTGCATCGCCAGTAAAAATGTTTTTAAACTGTACCATACCAGCGTTGGTAAACATCAGTGTTGCATCGTCTGGTACAAGTGGTGATGAAGGTACAAGCTGATGCCCTTTGCTTTGAAAAAAGTCTAGAAATGATTTTCTAATATCCATGATATAAATATCCTATTATAAATTGAGATATTTTATCTAAAATGTGGTTATTGTGAGATAAAAGCGTCTCATGCGCTTAACCAGCACTCCAATGATGGGAATGTTGGTATCAAAGCATTAAAGGTGGAATGTACACTGATCATCTATATCATAGTAAAAACTACCATCACCAAATGTCGTACTTGCACCAAAAGACTGACAATCATATGGAATATTACCTTTTCCTCTATCTAGATCATCGGTAATACGTACAATATCATCCACAATAGGGTTTACATTATAATCTCCGTTTAACCCAGTAAAATCAAATTCACAGTTATCTGGTGGGAAAAATGTAAATTCTCCATTGGGTGAAGTCACACTCCAATCTATCATAGAATCACATTTATAAGGAATGCCTCCGTATGAAAACCCTTGGTCATCCACCAAAAAAAGTGTGGTTGCATTACCTGGAGCATCACTGCTGCTTCCACCACAACCACTTAAAATAAATACACCCACTACTGCCATAATCAATACTGCTGTTTTTTTCATTGTGCATCCTTTATCATTCGTTATAGTACATTCTAATTGATAATTGTGTTAAATTTGTGAGAAACCCTTTAAGAGGTTCGCTATCTTTATACTACCATCGTTTTCAATCGTTTTCATCAAGCCTTGACTTTTAGCTGTCATATCTTCATCCAGTATCTCTAGTACCTTATTGACATCTATCTCATCTTCACGCATGAGCCATGCCAAGTTTTTTTCTACCAAAAACTGTGCATTGTAATACTGATGATCCGAGGCAGCATAAGGGTAAGGAATGTAGAGGGTAGGCACTGCTGTAGCGCAGAGTTCCCAAAGCGTAGAAGCCCCAGAACGTGCTATGGCAAAGTCTGCTTCATTCATATAGTCTGCCAGCTTGGTGGTAAATCCAAATACTTCTGCTTCTATACCTAATACTTCATAGGCTTTTTTTACTTCTTCAATATTGTTTTCTCCAGCTTGATGAATGATTTTGATGCCTTTTTCTTCCAAGGTTGGTGCTAGTTCTAAAGCTAAGTTATTGATAGCTCTTGCCCCTTGTGAACCACCCAAAAATATAATTGTTTGCACTTTACTTCGCATATGTGCATTGTCAAAAAAGATTTGTTTGATAGGATATGCTTTTATAGGACTCTCTTCAAGATAAGAAGAGATAAAACTGTTCGCATAGGGTTTAAGCAGTTTGTTTAAAGAGCCTAATGCTGCATTTTGTTCGTGAATGACCAAGGGTGTTCCTGTAAGTTTCGCTGCAAATGCCATGGGTGCTGCAGAAAAACCACCTACACAAAAGACAACACTTGCCTTATGACTGCGTAATATTTTGATAGAGTGTAGCATAGCCTTGAACATCATAAACAAAGACTTTACTTTACCTAAAGCTCCTTGATTTACTACACCACGTGTTTCAAAAAAGTATTTTTCCAAAAAGTCACTGTCATCTGCAAACCACTGCTTATCTTGCCCTTTGGTGGAACCAACATAAATCAAGTCATTACGACTTCCTACTTCCTCTTTGCTACTTAAAATAGCCTCTTTCACTGCTTTAATGATGGTCAAGTGCCCACCTGTACCACCACCTGTCATGACTATGCTCATCTCATACGTCCTTCGCTATCTCTAGGTACTTTTTTGGAAATCATAAGTACCATACCTATGCCTATACAGGCAGCTAAAATGTGTGAGCCACCATAACTTAAAAAGGGGACGGCTATTCCTTTAATGGGGGTGATACCAGAGATACCATAGGCATTTAAGATAAATGCTCCCGATATAAGTAACCCCACACCAATACAGAAGAGATAATACATAGGATTGTGTACCTTGGAGGCTATTTTGAAGATGCGAAATACAATAAGAAGAATCGTAAATGTCACCAAAGCCAAACCAACAAAGCCCAATTCTTCAGTGATACCTGCTAAAATAAAATCTGTATGTACTTCAGAGAGATAGCCCAGTTTAAATTGTCCGTTACCAAGCCCCTCTCCCCACATACCACCATTGTAAATAGCATTAAGAGAGTTTGAAATTTGATAAGGTTCTTTTCCTGCTTCTATACGTAGATTTTGTACTGCTTCAAAGGGCAAAAAGCTTAAAATACTGTCTTGTACAGTACCCCACCATGACTTAATACGTGCAATACGGTGTGGTGCAAAAAAGATAAGCCCAATAAATGCTGTAAACACTAAAGAAATGATGCTAAAAAAGAACTTTTTGGAGCTTCCTGCAAAGACAAAGAGCACCATAAGTGTTGTACCCAACACCACTACCTGTCCCAAATCTTTTTGAAAAACCGCAATCAAGACTACAGCAATAACAAACACAAAAAGATATGGTGCATAGGTACGCAACTCTTCTAAAAACCCCATATTGATCTTACTAAGCAGCTTGCGAGAAAAACTCCATGCAATAAAAAAAATAAAACCTATTTTAAAAAATTCGACTGGTGCCAAAGAGACAGGTCCGATATGAATCCAACGTTTTGCTCCACCCACAGCATGTACAATTGTAGCAGGCAAAAACTGCATAAGTATCATGAGTAGAAAAAAGACAATAAATAACATCATCCCTATGCGTTTAAACCATGTATCGGGATCTAGTTTACTCAGCACAATCATGACAACAAGTCCTAAAAAAACAAAAATTCCCTGTCTCATAAAAAAATGCAAATCGTTGTAATCAAAGTGTAGCACGGTAAACACAGATAAGGAGTAGCTCATCACCAATGATAATGTCAACAGTACCACAACCGATGCTAAAAGTGTTTTATCTATCATATTTAATTCTTTATCCCCTAATATTAAATAGTATTTTACCAAGTTTATAGACAAATTTGTATAAAATACAGTTCGATTTAGGGAAATTAATGAAACAAAGAGATAAAGCATACACATACAAGGCGCACTATGCCACATCGTAAGAAAATACAAAACGAAGCCATACTCAATAGAAAAAATAAAATTATGTTTCTCTATTTGTCTATTCTCTTAACGATGATGATTTTTCTGTTCTCCATCATACGGACAATACACTCAAACAGACATGTACCCAGCAACAACATTACCATACTTGACCGTTCGTTCCGTGGAAGCATTATTTCAGCAGATGGTTATACACTAAGTTCATCACAAAAAACATATAAGGCTATCATACGTGGTGCAAGTATTGACCCTGATAAAAAGCCACTTTTTGTTAAACTCTTTTCTATCTACAGCGGTATGGCACAAAAAGATGTTTTAAAAAAATTTAAAAACAAAAAAGGCAAAGAGATACAAGGAAACATTATCCTCTCTAAAAACATCAATACACGTTCTGCTATGCAACTCAAATCACTTGCATACAAACTCAGACAATTAGATGTATTTCGTCCTGTCAAAAACCGTAATGGTATAGAGATAGTTTATGGGTTAGATATTATCGAAAATGGAGAAAGCCGACGTTTCCCTCTGCATGATGTACTTAGTCCAGTCTTAGGGTATGTTGGTAAAAAAGATGATGGGAAATATACACGTCCTTCAGGGAAAAAAGGCTTAGAACGAGCATACGATAAACATATTACCTCCAAAAAAAATGGTTATATCAAAGGAAAGCGTGATGTATCGGGAGCGATTATTCACGACAAAAATACAGTCACACTCACACGTGTTGACGGGCTAGATCTTCATCTTAACATTCCTTTGGCACTGCAAAGACGTATGGAACTTATGGCAGATCAAATGAAACAAAGTATTGATGCCGATGAAGTGATAGTAGGGGTCATGGAAAGCCACACTGGAAAAGTACTCTCTCTTGCCACTTCAAATCGTTATGACCCCGCACATATTAGACAACAAGATATTGCCTCTATGGTCATTAAAGGTGCAGAATATCCTTATGAACCAGGTTCTGTCATGAAACCACTCACGCTTGCTATTGCAATTGATCATAAACGCGTCACACCCAATACCTGGTTTAAAACAGGCTATCATAAATTTCAAATAGGCAAAAAACGTTTTATTACAGATGATGATTTCTTTGAATCTCAAAATGCCACCGATATTATCGTCCACTCTTCCAATATTGGTATCTCGCAAATTGTATGGAAACTTACAGGCAAAGAGTATAGAGAAGGTTTGCTTAAGTTTGGTATTGCACAACATTCAGGCATTGACCTTTCCCGTGATTTACTAGGTTCACTCAAACCTCTATACCTACTTAATAACAAAATGCACCGTGCAAACAGCTCATATGGCTATGGAATGACGGCTACTTTTGCACAACTTTTTAAAGCCTACTCTGCATTTAACAATGATGGCATAGCCGTCACCCCACGTTTGGTGAATTACTTGGAAGATGCCAAAGGCAAACACTATACACTCGACCCAAAAGTGGGTGACTTAAAAGCTGTCAAGAAAAAAACTGCCAGACAGATACACGACATTCTTTTAGAGGTTGTCAAACGTGGTACAGGAGTAAAAGCACAATACCCTGGACTTGAAGTAGGTGGTAAAACAGGAACGGCACACATCGTAAAACATGGACACTACGTCAGAGAATACCACAGTAGTTTCTACGGTTTTGCCAATGACAAAAAAGGGCACAAATATACTATCGGCGTGCTGGTGATTCGTGCGAAGAAATACCACAAATATTTTGCTTCACAGTCTGCTGTACCTACCTTTAGAAGAGCGCTTGAGATACTGGTAGAACTTGACTATCTGAAACCAGAAGGCGTAGTAGAGCCTCTACCTGAGATACAAACAGAACCTACAAAACCTGTAGATAGAGTAGAAGCACTTGAAACTCCCCAAACACCATCAAATCCGATAGAAGTCAATAATTCAATGCCGAAGAAAAAAACTTCAGTAAAAAATCTTTTTAATCTAAAGCCTACAATAAAAACAACACCCACCCAAACGTGGACACCACCAAAAGTTAAAACACAAACCCCAACTAAAGTCCCTTTTACGCCTCCACTAAAGCCAGTACCGAAAAAGAAGCCTGTACAGGAGCATTATGAGGATTTGTTTTAAATCTAAGAAGATTAAATCCAAAGATTATCAATCAACCTAGGCTTACCTACCCACGCAGCAACGAGTATAATCGTATTGCCTATCTCTATCTTTTTCAGGGCATTAAATTCTCTATCTACTATGGCAACATACTCTACTTTGTCAGCCTCTTTTAATACCTTTAACATCTCTGTTTTGATAGTCTCTACATCAAGCTCTCCTGCCATCACCATCTTGGTAGCACGTTTAAGAGAACGCGAGAGACAAAGCGCACGCTCTTCTTCATCTCCTTGAAGATAGACATTACGTGAACTTAATGCAAGCCCTACTTCATCACGCACTATCTCACAAGGAACGATAGTCACATCCATAAAATAATTTTTCACCATTTGGCTAATGAGTGCTAACTGTTGGGCATCTTTCTTACCAAAATAGGCTCTTGTTGCACTGGAGAGGTTTAGCAATTTCATAACAACTTGGAGCATCCCGTCAAAATGTCCAGGACGTTTCTCTCCTTCTAGTATATAGCCTCGTTTAGCTGGTGCCCCAATGCAAAGCTCATCCTCTTCATACATCACATCTACTGTTGGCATAAAAAGTATGTCAACCTTTGCAAGTTCACAGATTTTTATATCTGCTGCTTCTTTACGTGGGTAGGCATCGAGGTCTTCACCCTCTAAAAACTGTGTAGGATTGACAAAAATGGAAACGATGAGATGTTCATTCTCTTTTCGTGCCTGCTGTATGAGAGAGAGATGTCCTTGATGTAAGGCTCCCATGGTTGGCACAAACCCTATGCTTCCTTGCAATGTTTTTTTCGCTTCTTCTAATGCTTCTGTCGTTCTTGCAACAATCATCTCTAACCCTCTATTTTGCTATATTTTGGTAAAATTTTACCAAAATATATATAGGTTTTACTATGGATGCATACGAATACAGCGAATTACTTAAATCGCTCACCATTAAAATGGATAACATTAAAAATATTGTCAAGCCCGATGCACTACAAGCAAGACTAGATGAGATAGAAACCATGCAACAAGATGCAGACTTTTGGAACGATGCTGCAAATGCAGGAAAAATCTCTCAGGAGAAGACAAAAACTGAACGTATGCTTGCTACCTATAACACTGCCAAAGATGCACTGATGGATGCGGTAGAGTACTTTGAAATGGCAAAAGCAGAAAAAGATGATGATACACTGGAAATGCTCTATGAAGATGCACCAAATCTTCAGGCATCTACCAATGCACTTGAAGTACAGATGATGCTCTCTGGTGAACATGACGGAAACAATGCCATCGTCTCCATACACCCTGGAGCTGGTGGTACAGAGAGTCAAGACTGGGCAAGTATGCTTTACCGTATGTACCTACGCTGGGCAGAGAGACACGACTTTAAAGTCGAAGTGCTTGACTATCAACCTGCAGAAGAGGCAGGCATAAAAGATGTCTCCTTCATCATAAAAGGAGAAAACGCATATGGATACCTCAAAGTGGAAAATGGCATCCACAGACTGGTACGCATCTCTCCTTTTGACTCTAATGCAAAACGTCATACCTCATTCTCTTCAGTGATGGTATCGCCAGAAGTAGATGATGACATTGACATCGTTATAGAAGATAAAGATATCCGTGTAGATACCTATCGTGCAAGTGGTGCAGGAGGACAGCACGTCAACAAAACAGAGTCAGCTATACGCCTCACACATATAGAAACAAATATTGTCGTACAGTGTCAAAATGACCGTTCACAGCACAAAAACAAAGCAGCCGCTATGAAGATGCTAAAGTCACGTCTATACGAATATGAAATGGCTAAAAAACAAGCTGCTATAGATGGTGTAGAGAAATCAGACATCGGATGGGGACACCAAATACGCTCATACGTCATGCAACCCTACCAACAGGTAAAAGACACACGCTCCAACCAAGCCTTTACCAACGTAGATGCCATCTTAGACGGAGACATCGATAAACTCTTAGAGGGTGTTCTTATCGCTCAGGCGAAGTAATTTACCAGATTCTTTACTGCTCTTCATTCTCTTCTTTAGAGAAATATTTCCCAAATGTCTTTGTCACCACAACTGCAGCAACAAATGCAAGTAAAATCATCGTTACAGTGTATACAGCATGGAATATATCTATCTTCATACTTCCTCTTTTAAAACTTTCTCTTCAAGTCTATATGTTTTGTCACAGCGTGTCGCCATACTTGCATCGTGTGTGACAAGTAAAAGGGCTGCACCTGTCTCTTTGGTGTAGTCCAAAAGCACATCCATTACAAGTTCGGCTGTCTCTTTGTCCAGGTTACCTGTAGGCTCATCGGCAAAAATAATACGTGGTTTTTTACTAAGCACTCTTGCTATGGAGACACGCTGTTGTTGTCCACCAGAGAGTTCACCTACCTTTTTACTCATAAGCTCTTTGATTTCAAGTTTTTCCAAAATGGCATCTTCTATAACTTCACCACTTAACATACTTGCTACTGCGATGTTTTCCATCGCAGACATTCCCTTAAAGAGGTAATGAAACTGAAAAATAATCCCTACCTCATAGCGCCGTAATGCCTCTATCTCATTCTCACACAAACTATAAAGTTTGTGCTCAAACAACATCACGTTACCCGCGTCAGGTTTTAAAAATGTAGAAAATATGTGTAAAAGCGTGGACTTACCAGAGCCACTACGCCCCACAATCGCTGCACTCTCATATGCTGCCAAAGTAAAATCAATATCTGTAAAAAGTGTATAGTCAAAACTATGTGTTATTCCGTTAGCTTCTAAAAGAGGTTGAGACATCATAAACCTTAAAATAAATTAGAGGTATTTTAACATAAAAAAATGTAGGGGGTGATTGCCATCACACCGAATAAAAGTTAAAATTTTTAAATATAAAATATTTGAAAGGTTAAAAAATAAGAAACTAGTCTTCTAGTTTTGGAGGGTTAGTGAAGAAGAAGTAGGGAAAGACTTTACTAGTCTTCTGATTTATTGTAGATTTGAGGGTTGTTGCGAGGGAGTGTACGTCAAGTACATGACCGAACAAACTCCCTCAAAGATGCGATGAGGCAGAAGAACTAGTTCATTTGCGCGGCTACTTCGGCTGCGAAATCTTCTTCTTCTACTTCAATACCTTCACCCACTTCAAGTCTAACGAAGTTTGTGATTTGGGCTTTTCCACCTGATTTTTCTGCGAAGTATTCACCCACAGTTTTGCTGTCATCCATTACAAATTTTTGGTCAAGAAGACATTGCTCTTGATCAAGTGTTGTGTTGTCTGAGATAAATCTTGCGATTTTACCTGGAAGGATTTTGTCCCAGATTTTTTCTGGTTTACCTTCTGCTTTAAGCTCAGCTTTAAGGTCCTCTTCTACTTTTGCCAATACTTCATCAGTAAGTTGACTCATAGAGATGTACTGTGGTACATTTTTAAGCGGTTTACCAAGTCTTGCAAGCTCTTCATTTTCTGTCTCGATGGCTACGATTCTACCTTTGGTTTCATCGGCAACATATTGTGCATCAAAATCTTTGTATGAAAGTGTCGTTGGGCTCATAGCTGCTGCATGCATAGCTATCTCTTTAAGCACAGGAGTCATTGCTTCGGCTACGTCTGCGGATTCGCATTTTGCTTCAATGATAACACCATTTTGGGCATTTGAGTGTACGTATGCATTTACCGCTGTATTTTCATCACCACTCATAAGTGCTGCACGTCTTACAACAAGGTTTTCACCGATTACAGCAATCTCTTGTGCCAAAAATTCAGCAAATGGCTCACCATTGATAGTTGATGCGTTAATGGCTTCGGCATCTTCCAGATTATTCTCAAATGCATGATTGACCACTGTAGAGAGTAAAGCTTGGAATTTTTCATTTTTAGCTACAAAGTCAGTTTGCGAGTTCACTTCGATAATCACTGCTTTTTTACCATCAACTTTAATAGCAATCGCACCTTCGGCAGCCGTTTTGCTTGCTTTTTTAGCAGCAGCACCCATACCTTGGTCTCTTAGCCATTCAACCGCTTTGTCCATATCTCCATCAGCTTCTGTGAGGGCTTTTTTACAATCCATCATTCCAGCATCAGTCATCTCTCTGAGTTTTTTAATATCTTTTGGTCCAAAGTTTGCCATCTTATGCCTCCGCCAATTCTTTTGCGTGTGCTACAGCCTCTTTAAAGTCACCTTTAAAAGAGTATTTCTCTTCCATTACTTGAATCTGTGCTTCTGTCATGTTTGCTACATCATCAAATGTGTAGAAACCTTCATCATTGAGTTTTCCTTGATATACTTTACCAACACCTTTGATTTTGGTAAGGTCATCACCTTTTTTCTCTTCTGTTGTTTTAGGTGCAGGGGTAGCTTTTTCTTCTACAAGTTTTTCTACTTCAGCTTCTGTTGCTGGTGCTACCTCTGCTACTGCTTCTGCCATCACTTCTTCAATCTCACTTGCTGGTACCTCTTCGACCTCTTCACCGTTAGCTTCAGCGTATGCTGCTTTACCTTCGATAATAGCTTCAGCTATCTCTTTACAGAAAAGGTTGATTGAACGAATCGCATCATCATTCCCTGGGATTGGATAATCAATCACATCTGGATCACAGTTAGTATCTAGAGGTGCAACCACCTTCATACCAAGTCTTTTTGCTTCTTTTACTGCGATGTGTTCTTTGACTGCATCCACAACAAACATCATCTCTGGAAGTTTTTTCATATATCTGAAACCTTCAAGGTATGAAGAGAGTTTTTCCTTCTTTCTTAAAAGCATCAATGCTTCTTTTTTAGTAAGCATATCAAGTTGACCATTCTCTTCCATTTGCTCGATGATTTCAAGTTTTCTGATAGATTTTTTCATGGTTGGGTA
>Ga0256829_1002480_pt1 | contig 13705 bp, 13 predicted proteins | sample 131447metaG_FD_185979 | JGI IMG/M metagenome (GOLD analysis project Ga0256829, IMG submission 185979) | Hydrothermal vent microbial communities from Lau Basin, Pacific Ocean - 131-447 | ecosystem: Environmental > Aquatic > Marine > Hydrothermal vents | place: Pacific Ocean: Lau Basin | collected...
ATATGCTCAATATCCACCATTACTTCGGCAAGTATACTTACAATCTCTTTTTTCAAGCTATCATAAAGTTTTTTATTGTTATTAAAATAAGCTCTATCCATCTTGTTTTGGAGTTTTCTAATGTTATAGACCTCTTGTTTTTTCTCAGGGCTTAATTTTCTCCATATTGAGCTTGGAAGCTGTATTATACTTGTGAACTCTTTTTTATTGCGATATGGCTGATTTTTAGCTATCAGAAAGTCATTCCAGTTGTCTTGGAGATTTTGAAAGATAGGAGCCTCTATATCTTTCATCTTTGGTATTTTATTGCCGTTTTTATCTAAAATATATGCTCCTCTATCTTTGCCATTTTTGACCTTTTTGTATTGAATATCTCCATTTTTAACCATAGGCTTTTGACCTACTGTTGGAGAGAAGAAATCTTTATAACCCCAAGTTTTATTGATTTTATCAAATGCAGAGAATGTTAAATGAAAGTGTGGGTGTTGTGTCTCGCCACCTTGAAACCCTTCATCGTTATGACAAACCAAATCAAGTAACTCAAATCTTTCAATGACACCCTCTTGTTTTAAAAACTCCACTATAAGCTTTGCTTTTTCTTTTGCGAACTCTTTGTCGTAGAATTGATTTGCTTCTTCAATATCAAGGTCTTGAAATGAAAATACCATCTGAAATGCACCTCTTTGATTTGCTCGATGTGGAATTGCTTTTAGTTTTTCAATTTTACTGGTATCCATTTTTTTGAAGTAGTGATTGAGATGCTCTTTTGATGTATCTATGTGAGTATTTCGTTTGCTCTTTACTTCATACTCGTCAAGATACTCCTCTCTATTGTTGTGTTTCATCAGACCATACAGCCCACCTTTGTCTATCCCTTTTACAACTTTTCCTGAGACTTTTTTAGTGTGAAAAGTTATTGGCTGTATTGTCATCACTGCTGTCATGAAAATTTTCTCCTGTATACATATCTATACACAGTATAAAGCTTTTTGACAGAATGTCGTTTTATTAAACGAAACCAGCTACTGTTTATCATTTCTGATAAACTACTGGCTCTTGCAGAGAGCTTATTTTACAATGTGGTATTACATTGTTCGTTTTGAGATTTTTTTGCGTTTTGGTTTTTGTTCTTGATGGTGGTCAGTAGCACTTGATGATGAACCTGATGTGCTTTTGTCATCACTCTCATCATCTAAGATATTTTCAAAATCTTCATCGCTGAGCTGTGAGAAGTCTTGATTAGGCTCAATCTCTTCAACTTGGTTGATGTGTTTTGCATTTTCGTTAATGAAACCACTCTTGCTCTGAGATAGGTTTTTAGGTTTCCACACCTTTTGAGGTGCTTGGACTACAATCTGTTTTGCTTCCCACCACTCTTTATTATTTTGAGGAATGGAAGTAATTCTATTATCTGATACAATGCTCCATCGCTGATATAAATCATCTATTTTATTATCAATAGTTTTAAAATCACTGGCGTGAGTAAGTTTTAATAATGAAATGTTTTCTCTATAATCATTAAGCTCCTTTTCTAATGCAGTAATATTCTTCTGATTTCTAAGAATGTATTTCTCTACAAGTTCTTGATTATGTTCTATTAGGCTGTTTGTGTCTCTTTCTTTTTTTAAGAGATGATAGATGTATAGAGACAGCAGTATTGCTATAACTGGCAAGAGGTGTGGGATGCTCATAAATAACATGGTATTCCTTTTTAGATGATTATAATCATTAAGAAAAAAATTTATAAATTTAATATGCAGTTTAGTACCCTAATAGAAGGAACTTTATAACCTGATAGAGGGTAAAAACCAACCTAATAAGAGGAAGTAAGGAGCTTGTAATCCCATAACTACCGGTCTTGTTTTGTTTATATATATACTTATACATTTAAAATAGAAGCTCTCAGGCTTCAATTATCTATTAACTACGATGTAAAGAGTTTTAGAACCCTCGATTGTGAGACTGTATGAAGAGGTGTTGTTAAGCTCTGCTATTGTTTTTTTCAGCTTTGCACTCTGATTGTATCTGCTTTTTTTTGAATTTGTTTTAATAAAGAGCTGAGAAAGTATCTCATAAAACTCAAATCTGCACTCTTTATGATTTTGAGGCATTGAGACAAATTTGTACTGTATCTTTGAGTAGAGCAACCTTTGTAAATCACTTCTGAGTGTATAATACTCAGAGTTGCTAAGCATATAGTAGCTTTGTTTTGGTTTTATGATGTGTTGATTTTTGCTTTCGTACTGATAAGATAATAATGCAGGGTGTAGTTGTAAATTTAAGTGATTGTTGATATTTGAAAATATCAATAGTGGTGCAGTGATGATGTTCCTTTTATCTTTTGTGTAAATTGAGAGTGTGATATGAGCTAATCTGTTCAATGAATTGATTATCTTACTGTAAAGTTCTTTGGACGCTCTTGGTTTTGTATTTGGATTGATAATTTTATAAAACTCACCAATATTTATGGTTGCTTGGTTGGAGTAGAGTTCTCTGCTTACTGGAAGATATTCTTCATTGAGAGATTTTGCTTTTATCATCTGAGACTTAAAGGGTGTCTCCTTTTTTTGATAAACACTTTGCATGATTGCTCTGAATATTTTTTGGTCATATGGACAAAGATACATTCCTGTAATATCAATAAAATCAAATCCAGTGATAGATTTGTCGAGCTTTTTTCTAATAGTTTGTATTTTATTGTTAGATATTGTTATTGTGCCATCTGCATTTTTTTCTTCATTCTCAACATAATAAGAGCTTGGTAGTGCTTTAAAAAAATAAAACAACATCTCAATAGATGCCATTCTTGCTTCTTTATATGAGTTGTTAGGCGACGACAAGTTCATCTTCATTCTCCTCACGAATAAGAGCACCTTTATAAGCTCTTGTATAATTACATTTTGTTGGAGCAGAGAAGTTTGTCTTAACAGATTGGCAGATAATGCCTGTATCATACTCATTTTTTGAGAGAGATAGTACAAATCTTGCATTATCAACTAAACTTGAAGCACCTCTACTAATAGATTGATTTATATCAGCATTCTGAGCAATGGCTCCTTTGTTGGTGTGGTGTAGCAAAAGAATAGAACAATCATTGTGCATTGCCAGAGCATTAAAATGGGAAAGCACCATCGCCATATCAGCGTTGTTGTTCTCTTCATAGCCTGTGTATGACTTTATAAGAGTATCAATAATCACTAACTCATAAGTCTCTTTTTCAATAAGTCTGTTTAACTCTTGAAAGAATGGATTATCTTTTTGGTTTACACCTTTTACGATAAGCCGTTCTGTTGATTTATTTTCGATGATTTTAAAATCAAATATTGTCTCTTCTAATGTGCTTTGTGAGATATTGAGAGCTTTTTTATAAGCATACAAGCGTCTTTGAATATCTTCAAGTCTATCTTCTAAGCTCACATAGAGAGTTTTAACAGGTCTTTCGATAAGGTGGTTGGATGTTAAATCACAACATGCGAGTATTAAATTTAATACAAAGTAGCTCTTTCCTGTTGCACCAGGGGCAACGAGCAATCCAACTTCGCCAGTAGGGAGCCCTTTTAGTGTTTGGTGTTGCTCTTGTGGCTTTTTTAAGATGTCAAACTTGTTGAGTTGATTGTTAAAATATTGCATTGTTTTATCCCATTGATTTCATTAATATTTTCATTGCCAAATCCATTTTTAAAAAAGAAATAGCCTCTTCATTTTTCTTGACTGCATGGTCCATAGTTTTGACAATTTCTTTTCTAAGAGCCTTTTGCATTGTTTGTTTTTGCACAAACAACACCTGTGTTTTAGCCATTTCAATAGCAATCTGTAATAATATGATATATTTTTTAATTTCGTTTTCTGTTTTTCCAATAGACCACTGATAGATGTTTTTTGTATTTTTTTGTAGCATAATTATTCCTTTATAGCTTAGTACGATTAAAATGAATCGTTAGGTCCGAACATAGGGTTTTAAATCAGTTAGATTGATTGAATAGATAGGGTTTATAGTGGGTTAATATTCATTCCACTACATAAATGTTAATTTAAAGATTAAGCATCCTAAACTTTCCTTGCAAAGTTAGAAATAAAAATATTAACTTTAATCTCATTTCCATCGTAGTCAAACAATGTTCTTATATTTGGAACATATAGTTTTTTCTTATTAAGTTTACATTCTTTTATCTTTTTGGCAAACCATTCATTATTTGCCTTATGTTGTTCTTTTGTTAGGTTTGAATATTTATAATATTTCTCACTAAAATTTTTCATTTTTATAGTCCTTATGTTGTTAATTTTGGAGTCAAGCTCCTCAGAACCTTTTATTTAAAGGCTCCAAGCAAGTTGATTTAAAATTTTCACTTCATCCACACAAGATGAAAAATTATCATCAGTTGGATATTGCTTTCCATCTTCTCTCGAAATAAATTTATAATCGTGTTGAGATAATTCATCATAAATTTCTTTGTGTCCACAAAGCTCATCCATTTTTTCTGTGAAATCATCTGCCTTGTCTTCGTTGATTAGCACTTCGTAAGTGTAGTGGCGAGTAATAATCTCAATTTCACTTGTAGTTATGTGTACTATTTTGCTGTTATGCATTTTTTAATCCTTTGTAAATATTGTCGTTAGGTTTAGAACCACCATTAAAAGCACCCTACATGCTCTTAACAGTAGGTCTAAGCTACTTCTATCACCTCTGATAGATAATTAGCAACTTCAATTAGTGGAAATACAACTGGTGCATTTTTTGCAGGACCCAATTTTTTATATCGAGGTGTGCCATAACCTTTTCCTATGTAATTGTTGATAGCCCCAACTGACATTCCAAGTTCATGTGCCAACTCTTTCTTATTTAAAACAGATTTTTTATATCTGTTTTGGAGGTCTTGAAGTATTGTCTCTTCGATATTTATTGTTTTCATGTTTGTTTCCTTTTGTAATAGTATTTTATAAAAATCTATAAAGTAAATATCCATCGATGAGTAGCCTCAATCAAAAAGATTTTTAAATACTTTATTCTTTTTTGATATTGTAATTGTAGAGAAATTTTTAGGAAAAAATCTCTTCATTGAGTAGGGTTGTTTAAAAAGTGTTATAATTTCATATGAATAAAAAATATAGATACAATTTTTCTGTGGTTCGCCATAAAAAGAATTTGCAACGCTCTTTAAATCGCTTTGCCCAACTGCATGATGTTGTCACTATTTATCAAATGGAATCAGATGCTTGGGTCTTTCACTTTTATAATTATGATGAACTCAAAAAAATAACAACTTACAATAAGAAAATAGAAAGCTTAGAAAAGGAAGTATTTAATAGATTTGAATATGAAATTAATATAACTAATCCTCAGAAAATTATTAAAGCTATTAAAGGTATGTTTGAATACCCAAATTATCAATCGAGCCTTATCAAGATTATAAAGTTATATAATGAAGAAAAAGTCATAGATGGGCATACTATTGTGCATAATAATTTTTTTCTATTAAACCAAGAGGATATTATATATGAACTCCGTCATCAATTAGAGAAAAACCTTAAAACTGAACTTTCTAAGCGTTTTGTAAAACAACTATACACTTCACTCCATAACCGTATTAAGTTTCCAAATATGTATAAAAATAGCTATGAAGAAAGTTTGGAATCTCCATACTATAAAATGAGAAAAAGCAAAAAAGATACTTCTTATAGTAATCATTTTGAAACCACAATCAAAGCATGTTATAGTTATTATAAAGAATATGGCTGGTTGCTTGAAAGACTTGATAGATTTGATTATTATCTTGATAAAAGCCTTGATGGAGATATATTTGCTGAAAACGATGAACATGTAAATAGTTGGAGAGATAATTATAAGTTTTTACAGTCAAAAAATATATTAAGCACTTTGTTTCAAAGTATGGATTTTTTAGCAACCAATATTGAAATATTTTCAGATGATGAAATGCAAGCTGTCTCATTAACAGCAAAGGATGGAAGAATATATGAGCGAACAGTAGAAAAATATCTCAACGATAATAAATTAAAAGTGCCATATAATTTCAAAGATATGACTAAAATATATAGGGCTTTGTATAATAACATTGATTTTGGTACACAATATGCAATTGAAATGGCTTATTTAAGCTACCTATCTCATAGATAGTACGGAAAAATTTATATCTATAAAAAAGCTAAAAAGAACTTAATATATCACATGAAGTGATATATTAGTGCTCTTTATAGTTTAACAACAGCATAGTCGCTGTCATTAGAAAGAAAAATCTTTTTATCTGTGAATTTATTTACAGTAACTGCGGATGTTAAAGATTGCATCTCTTTTGGCACTTTTATAGTTTTTATATGTCCATTATTTAAGTCTATAAGAGACATCTTTGTTAGTCTATTTTTATTTACTTTAACTTTTTGATATTGCATATCTAACAACAATTTACCATCTAATGATTGAGTAAACCGATGTCTTTGATTTCTATCTTCTTTTTTGTAAGAGTATAAGTTCTTTATTATTAACTTCAAATGTTTTGTGTCTACTTGAACACTCACAAGGTTAAAGCGACCACCACCAAGAACTTCTCTATAAATATTCGCTTTAAATGGATATATCTTGCGTTGGGATGCATAAACAATATCCCCTTTACTTAAATCTATTAAAGATAAACCTTTATTAAAATCACCTATATATGTTATGGCATAGTGAGTATTAGTAATACTTTGAAGATTACTAAAATAAAGTTTTTTATAGATTATGTTATGGCTTGTTATTGCGCTTTGTTCTTTTGGAAATAAATCATTAATTTGTATAAGTCTATTTAGGATTAAATTACTCAGCAAATAATCTTTTTTAAGTTTTTCATATTTCATAGTAGAGAGGTTGATACCTTTATAGTAAAGCTCTGTGTCTTTATCCTGCATAACACTTGGGTAAAGATTACCATACATGTCCCAACCATCTTTAAAGTCATTTTTGGCAGCTTTTGCTATCTTATCAAGTTCTTTATTCTGAGCAGAAATTTGAAAGAAAATTTGCTCACCTTTTTTATTTGTTGCTATGAAAAAACCAACAGGAAAGACAGATTTATAATGTTTTCCTTTTTGAGCAAGGGAGAACTTTCTCCCTTTTTTTGTTTTTTTATCGAATACATATACTGTATTATTCGCGAAATCATTACCTTTGTAGCTTCTAAAATCATATGGTGTTTTTTGATAAAAAACTATTGTCTGTGATTTTTCATCATCGAGAGACTGAAAGTATATCCTTGGGTGGTCTTTAAAAGAGAAAAGAAGTTTATTGGTCTTTTTATCATAAATCTTTATGATGCCTTTTTCACCTGCAATATAAACATTAGATTTTTTTGATGACTTGGAAGCTGCTTTTTTTGGAGTAATTTTTTTACCCTGTAAATTGACAACTTCATTGTCTCCAAACCAAATGTTCTTGTCAATTCCCCAGCAAGAGTTGATATGAAGTAAATTATTACGGATAAACAGAGATGGTTTATTATCTCCTTTTTTCCCTTGGCAACTATACTCTTTTGTAAAAATAGTTTTACCATTGATTAGATTTTTGTAATACACTGTATTATCAATAACATAGGCTACTGTGGATATATCATCATTTGTATTAATACTTTTTTTGATTGTTGGTTTTTTAATTGGTTCTTTTACTGTTGTCTTTGTATGTTTTTTCTGTATATACAAGAAAGCATCATCTAAATATGGACCACTCCCTTCTTTTGTGGAAAAACCTGAAAAATTATATTGGACATAGCGAGTATTTTTAGGAATATCTACTGTTTTTTCAAACCTTTTCCATTGGATACCAGCGTTTACATATGGTAAAGATTCACTTTTTATATATTTGTCCTCATCAAAAAAACTGACTGAAATTTCTCCTTTTTCATTTGGGATGTTATTCCCTTTTTGATAGCCACCAAAACGAACCTGGTAAACTCCTCTATCAATATCTGAGAGATTAAATCCTCGTTTTTTTAAATCTATAAGTTGTTTAGTAATTACTTTACCTTGTGAAGCAATATATCCTAAGCAGTCATCTCCTTTATGTGCACCAACATGCATAGGTCTTGCACTATATGAATTCCAAAAATGAAAAGTTCCAAACATCGCAGAACTTTCAAAACTTGGGTCTTTGAGCTGATTTTCATCAAGACTAATATGTTTCCATTTTGGATGGGGCTCATGAGAACTGCATCCACTAATAAATAGGCCTATTGCTAATATTGCAACCAATATTGTTTTATTCATTTCTTTCATTCCTTATATTAATTTCTTAGCTTAACATTACTAATTCTGAGATTTCTTTTTTGCCCATTTAAGAAAGTTTTTTCTATATGTTTCTGATGTATTACCAAAATTCATTCTTCCAAATCTGCCTATTCGTTCTGTGTCAATCTTATTTTTGATTAAAAACTCTTTGATTTCAATAGATGTCTTTAATCCTGCTTTATTAACAAGAGCAGAAAGGTCGTCCCTATACAGATGAAATGGTTCTAAATTTTTTATGTCATTTACATTTAGCATATGAAGTTGTCTATAAGTTCTTAACTCTTTCTTAGTGACATTAATTTCTTTTAAAAAACTTACTGCTTTATCAACAGTATCATAATTCAAAGTTTTGTCATATTTAGATTCTGTTAGTAACCAAAGTAAAGAGCCAGAATCAAACTTATTAGTTCTTACAGCAATAACCGCTTTAATAATCTCTTTTTTAGGGATATTAAGTGCCATCATTTTTGAAACTAAACGATAAGAATTTCCAAGTTGATTATCGAAACACTCTTCATAAGTGAAACCATAATTTTTAATTTTTTCGAGTTTGAATAGATTCCAGTTCTTCCATTTTTTAACTTTATTTACTCCACCCAATTTATCAATTAACTGCTCACCTTTTTCCTTATTATCAATAAATTTTTTCCAGACATTGTCATTCATATCATTATAGCTAACAGCATTTTTTAAAATCCCAAATAAATCATAATTGATGTCTTCAAATTTTAAAAAATTATTTAAATCAGCGTAATGATGTGATTTTAAAATTTCCCAAACCTTGATACCTGAACTGCCATGTAGTCCTAATTTATGCCATTTTGCATATTCTTTAAGTGAAAGTCCAGCTTCTGAAAGTCTTTTATAGGCAAGAGGACCAAAATTAAATTTTTTTGCTTGAAGATATTCATCTATATTGGAAACTCCTGCATCTTTCCAAGCTTTCCATTTTTTATAAGTATAAACACGATTATCATTCCATTTTTTCCATTCGTTCACATCTTTTATATGTGTGTTCTTTATAATGTCATATCTTTTTCTCATAGAATTAGCATATAAGCGTGCATTCTTCCATTCTATCATATCATCAGGAGTTAGTCCCAAAGATATCCATTGAATCATTTCATCAGCATTTAAAAGATTGTCGAAATTATCAATTATTTTTACTGCATCTTGATAATTAATACCTACTTTTGCAAACTTAACGACATAAGATGTATCATTAAAGAGATTTTTATATTTTTCAATAGTATTTAAATCAATATTAGCACTTTTTAGAACTCGTGCTTCTTCTAATGTGAAACCTTTATTAACGTATAAAGTAGTTCCATCAATTTGTTCAAATTTAATAGCCATAGATTTTGTATTATTAATATTTGTAAGTATAGACTTCATTTTTGTTTCTAAACCAGAATCATTATCGCAATATTCAGTTGAGAGTTCAATAATAGATTTATCAATGGTATTATCTGAATCTGTTTTAAGTGCAGAACAATTTTGTTTATGTATATTGTTCTTGGCTCTCTTGTAATAATCAAATATAAGATTTGCAACATTTTTTTCACCACTTACATTTTTTGCGTCTATTTCTGATAAAATGGATTCCGTTGGAGTTTGAGAACCACAGCCATTTAATAGTAGTAAGGTAGTAGAGACAGATATAGAAATTATAATTTTTTTATACATTATTAATTGTCCTTAATTTATTGTTTAATTGGCTCTGATTTTAGAGCTAAGAGTAGTGCTGGTATATTTACCAGTAAAGGTGTTGTTACTCCATATAACCAAGGGCTTTTTTGTAATTTTTTTGCAATTTGCCCCCAAATATATCCATATACAATGATATTAACATACGGAATTAATATACCAATCATGAGGTATTTATTTAAGTTTGTTATCTTTAAAAGCAGATAAATATTATAAATAGGTATTAAGAACAACCAAAACTTTGTTTCTTGATGAAAAAGTCTACTTATTTTTGGAGCACTAATTAAAAATAGTATTGCAGCAATAAGATTAGCTATTATTACAACTTGTCCAATTCTTTCCTCTACTGACGTTGCATGTGATGAATATTCTCTTGTACCTGTTTGTGATAGTGAATTAAAAAATATCCAATCACCACCAATTTTTCCAACAATAATGTAACGATATTCCATAGCAACCTGTATGAAACCCATTCCTGATTCCATATCTCGTAACCAACTGCCTCGTTGAGATTGATATTGCATCTTTTGAATAGGAATGTCAAAACCAACATCCTTTTTAAATCCTAATAAAAAACCATTATCTAAAATAGATAATCGTAAAAATAGAACTACAAATAGCAAAAAACCTGCTTCTATTAAATGTTTTTTCACACTTTATCTCCACTTCATTAAATTTAAATAGGATTTTAGAATAAAAGTTAGTACCAAGTTAGTACTTTAAGTATTTTTGTCTATAATTGTTTTATATTAATTCACAAGAGAATACCTTGATAAACACATTCATACACGATTTTGAGACTCTTACATCTCTTAATGCATATATAAAAACTCATATAACAAATACGGACAAGTTATTGGTTCAAATCTTTTTTCATACTAATATTGAAAAAGAGATGCTTAAAATTTTATCTGTTTGCAATGAATTACTGCCTGATGCTCATATAGTAGGTACAACTACTGATGGTTCCATTCATAAAGATAATAGCGATACAAATAAAACAGTTATATCTTTTACAACATTTGAAAAATCAACACTACAACATATACTTCTTCCTTTTGATACAGACCAAGAAGAGGATGCCGCACAAATGCTCTGCGATAAGCTCTTAACACCAAAATCAAAACTTCTCATTATTTTTGCTGATGGTCTGTTTTGTAATATTGGAGGAGTTGTCAATGCCATTCATACACGCCATCCTGATGTGATTATCGCAGGAGGATTAGCCGGTGATAATGCTGAATTTAAAAAAACTCTGGTATGTGATAAACATTCTGTATCGCAACATGCAATCGTTGCTCTTAGTATTAATTCGGATGTATTAAAGGTTCATAATGATTATACCTTGGCATGGAAATCAGTAGGTGGAGATATGGAAGTTACAAAATGTAATAAAAATATAATTTATGAAATTAACAATGAAAATGCAATGCACATATATCAAAAATATCTCAACACCATACACCTTCCTCCTTATCAACATACAAAAAATCAGCCTACTGTTGGTATTAACTTCCCTTTTCTTATTAAAAGAGAAGCTTTTGATATTGCACGGGCAGGATTGAATATAAATGATGATGGTTCTATCTATTTTGCAGGTGAGTTTGAAGAGGGAGATAAACTCGCATTTAGTTTTACCAATGAAGAACAGATTATAAAAAGTGCGGTGCAGTTAGGACAAAGAGTAGCGAAAAAACCTGTTCAAACTATATTTGTCTATTCTTGTATGGCACGACGAAGATTTATGGAAAAAAATATTTATCATGATTTAGAACCTCTTATAAAGATAGCACCTGTAAGTGGTTTTTACACATATGGAGAAATTTATTCTGCTCCACATGGTAAAGAACTCCTCAACCATACTATGACCATAGTAGCACTTTCAGAAGAGAATGAAATATACTGCCATAACATAGATAAAGAGTACTCTAACGACTATAAAGATGAAACCTTTGATGCTTTACTCCATCTTCTTACAACTGTTCAAAAAGAAGCTGCTCCTAACAATGATACTGTTGTTATGCTCAGTAACCAACTACAATATCATACAACAACAGGAAAGCTTTTTTATAATAACACGCTGATAAAACTCAGTAAATCAGAATCTTTATGTTTTGAAAAACTATTTTTAAATATGGATTCTAAACAGCCACTTACTGCGGAATCTATCATTGCTTATGTATGGAACGATGAAAGTAAAACAATCGATTCAGTTAGAAACTTAATCAAAAAGCTTCGTAAAAAGATTCCCGAAGATATTATCAAAAATGTTTATGGTGGTATGTATAAATTAGATATATAAAAAAGTTATTTCATATTAGTATCAAACAACTCATGAACCTTACGATGTCTTTCATCAGGAAGAAGGTGTGAGTATCGTTCAGTCATTTTGATGCTTTTATGACCAAGTTCATCTCTTATCTCCATCAAATTAAAACTTCCACTCATTGCCATCCAAGAGGCATGTGTATGACGCAGACTATGAACAGTTAAGCGTGTTTTAGTCTCTTTTTTTAGTTGTTCTCTCTCTTTTTGCGAAAGTTCTTTAAATTCACCCTCATCATCTGTTCTCACAACAGTGGTTTTATTATTAGGGATAATGCTATCAACAATTCTCTGCCAACTTTTTGGCATCTGTTTAATCTGTGTATGATGGAATGTATAAAAAATCAAATCAGTTTTCGTAGATTTTTGTAATGAGTATAATACTTCTTTTATCATAGATGACATTATTATAGTACGTTCGTTTCCATTTTTTGTAGATTTAAAGAAAATAGTATTTTTACTAAAATCAACATCATGCCATGTTAAAGATGCAACTTCTGAAAATCTTGCTCCTGTATGCAATAGAAGAACTGTTAGCTCATAAAGATATGATGTTGAACCTTTATGTTCAGCTTTTAAGATTTTCAAGAGTTTATCAGCCTGTTCTCGTGTAAAAAAACCTTGCTTTTCATTTTGAAGACTTTTTATTTTTACTCTTCCTGAACTAATTGGATTAATATAACCTTTAATTAAATCATGATTAATTGCAAAGTTAATAATTTGTCGTGCTACTGCTAAAATGTATTGAACTGTTCGCGGAGAAAGTGTTTTGAGTTTTTCATTTTTCAACTCTTCAAAATCCATCTTTGTAAGACTTACAAGTTCTCTTTCATGAAACTCAACAAGATGATTATTGTATATCTCTCTGTCTTTTGTCCAAGATTTTTTCTCATTCTTAACAAAATCAATATATGGAATGAAGGCATCATTTAAGGTAAAAATTTTTCTTCTTTTTCTCTTGATAGGAACTGCTTCTCCAAGTTTTATCTTTTGTAATGTCTCTGTATATTTTTGAGAAGCAAAATTAACACCTACACCTTCTGATTCCTTACCTACTTTACTTTCTACTGTTTTTCCCTCTTCATTTTTATAAACAATATAGAAAGTTTTATCTTTCTTACCATTAGTAGTAGAAAATCTATAAAATACACCTGTCTTACTTGTTTTGTGTCTTTTTTTGGTATCGTATTTGGTAGCCATATTATATGTTCCTTGATTTTCAATGTAGTGTATTATCATCTAATTAGTATATAATAACTACTTCATTGAGTAGGATATATAAACTAAGAAATTTTTTTATATATAGCACTATAACATGTTTCCATTTTATTTCCAACTAAATAAGTGAAAAATTTGGAATACTTTGGAAGAATATAAAAAACATTAAAAGCTTATAATAGCC
>Ga0256829_1002481_pt1 | contig 13703 bp, 12 predicted proteins | sample 131447metaG_FD_185979 | JGI IMG/M metagenome (GOLD analysis project Ga0256829, IMG submission 185979) | Hydrothermal vent microbial communities from Lau Basin, Pacific Ocean - 131-447 | ecosystem: Environmental > Aquatic > Marine > Hydrothermal vents | place: Pacific Ocean: Lau Basin | collected...
CACCGAGATACTGGTCAAACCAAGAGTCATAAATAATGGCTTTTGTAGGAGCGTCCGGATCCCCAACAGGAGCAGGAACTCTATCTACTATGGCATCTACAAGTTCATGTATTCCTATACCTGTTTTTGCAGAGACTAAAACAGCATCAGTTGCATCTATGCCGATACTCGTTTCAATCTCTTCAGCAACTTTATCTGGATCAGCTGCAGGGAGGTCGATTTTATTGATGACGGGAATGAGCTCAAGGTCATTGTCAAGGGCTAGGTAAACATTTGCAATGGTTTGTGCCTCAACACCTTGCGCTGCATCAACGATGAGTAGTGCACCATCACTCGAAGCAAGTGACTTGCTCACCTCATAAGAGAAGTCAACATGGCCCGGAGTGTCAATGAGGTTGAGGATGTAGTGCTCTCCGTCTTTGACATAATCAAGCCGCACACTTTGTGCTTTGATGGTGATACCGCGCTCTTGTTCTATATCCATAGTATCCATCATCTGTGAGCTCATTTCGCGCTCACTGACCGAGCCACACTCTTGTATGATTCTGTCTGCCAGGGTACTTTTTCCATGGTCGATATGGGCAATGATAGAGAAGTTTCTTATGTTCTTTAAGGGCATTTTTTTCCTAGACTCAAAAATATTTCTTACATAAAGAGTGAATTAACACTCTCGTTGTGATAGACTCTGCGGATAACTTCAGCAAAAAGTGGCGCAACAGTTAAAACTTTGATGTTTTGATGCTCTTTTGTCGTAAGGGTATTTGTAATAATAAGCTCATCAAGCTCACCCTTGTCAAGATTTTCATACGCTTTTCCACTGAGAACTCCATGTGTAGCACACGCCATAACAGAAGTCGCCCCTCTGTTTTTGAGTGCAGTTGCCGCTTTGACCATTGTTCCTGCTGTATCGACCATATCGTCTATCATAATGACGTCATGACCCTCAACATCACCGATGATGTTCATAACTTCGCTCTCATTTGCCTTTTCACGACGCTTATCTACGATAACCATCTCAAGTCCCATGCGTTTTGCGAAGTATCTCGCACGTGCTACACCACCGATGTCTGGAGAAGCTATAATTGGGCTTTTGAGGTTTTTACTTTTGATGTACTGCTCAAATGTGATAGAACCATAGAGATTGTCAACAGGAATATCGAAGAAACCTTGAATCTGACCGGCATGAAGGTCTATAGTTACGACTCTGTCGATTCCTGCAGTCTCATAAAGATTTGCAACAAGTTTTGCTGTAATAGGCACACGAGGTGCAGCTTTTCTGTCTTGTCTTGCATAACCATAATATGGTACAACAGCAGTGATACTCGAAGCTGAAGAGCGTTTAAGCGCATCTGTCATAATGAGCAGCTCCATCAGATTGTCATTTGAAGGAGCACCAGTTGACTGGACTATAAATACGTCACGGCCACGTACACTTTCAGCAATCTGTACTGAAATCTCGCCGTCACTAAACTTTTTTACATCCGCTTTTGCTAACGGCACATCTAAAACACTACAAATCTCTTTTGCAAACTCAGTACTTGCTGAACCAGCAAAAATTTTATATCCACGCATTGGTATTCCTTCTTGGAAAAATTAATACGCAATTATACAAAAAGTGTTCTGAGTATATGTTAAAGTGACTGGCACTTTTTACAGACTCCTGAAAATACGACATCTACTTTGTCGATTTTAAAATCAGAGTTATTTTGTACTGCATGAGTAACTACGGGCAGGTCGATGGAGACATCTTCAATGGAGCCACAGTTATTACAAACGAGATGAGAGTGTGCCTCTTTTGTAAGTTCATATACAGATTTCTCATGAGGTATTTTGACCTCTTGTATAAAAGAGTTTTCCAACATCAGGTTAATATTTTTATAAATTGTCGCCAAAGATATGGAGTTGAATTTTTTGAGCATAATATCGTATAAATTATCTATGTTAATGTGTCCATACTGCTCTAAGGTACTGGCTATCTCCAATCTTTGTGGAGTTGCTTTTAAATGGTGTTCTCTAAGTGCATTTGTATAATTATTCATAATGCAAGTATACAGTGAAAATCTTTAAATATTGTTTTTTAAATGAGTTTTTGTAATTTAATTAAGGTAGAAAATAAGATAGCGCTTTTGTCTGTGTGTGAGCTTTTCATCTGTAATTCGCTTAGAAGGAGCAGTTCATGGAGTTTAAAATATGTTTGTGGTTTGAGTTTTAGTGCCATCGCCGCCTTTTGTTCTACAACAAATCCAGGAGCTCTGTAGCCTAAAATTTCCATGGCATTTGGTGCACCGTTGACTCTGATGTAGATGTTAAACATATAGAGTTGTGTCAGATAGGCTGTGATAGCACTGATAATGCGTATCTCATCTTCGCCATGTTCAAGCAGACTTCTTAAGTCCTCTTTGTACTCTTTTTTTGCAAAAAGTTTTTTGATGAACTCTTCGAGATTTACCTCTGCAAGTCCATACACGAGGGCATCTATGTCTTTTGTTGTTATCTCTCTGTCATAAACACGAAATTTATCTATCTCATTTGCCGCAAGAGCGATGTCACCATTATGAATTTTAAGGAGGTGTGAGAGGGTGTATTTGTCAATTTTGACACTCTTTTCCTGCGCGATCTGTAAGAGAATATTTTGCGACTCATACTCCTTTGGATGGAAAAAGCGTACATTCATTGTTTTTGTTTTGGCAAAGGCCTTTGTATTATTATAGGTTTTATGATCACTCCCGTAGTAAGCATAGATGAAGATATTGTCAGGGTTCTTTTCACAAAGTGCTAAAAGTGTATCGAGCTCTTTTTTTGGAACTTTCTTTTCACTCTTAATGATGAGGATGTTTCTGTCACCAAAGAGAGAACCCTGAGAGAGATGTGCTTTGGCTGAAGTAAAGTCGTACTCATCATGAAAGTATGTAAGTATATTTGCCTCATCAATGTTGGAGAGCATTTTTGTGTACATATCGATTAAAAATGCACTCTCTCCAAAGAAGATAAAAGAGTTTGAAACAGTCCTGTTTTGAATGTGTTTGTCAAACTCGTTTTTATACATCGGCTTTTCCTACAACACTTGCGAAAATACGGGCTCGATAGATATCTACCTTGTCAATTCTAACAATGATATTTTCAAAGAGAGCGACATCACTTCCATTAAGGAAATGAAGGTGTGCTCCAATAATTTCATCGTGTAGTTCAGCTCTGAGTTCAGGGTCTGTCGCCGTGACACGTGCTTTAAACTCTTTATGCAGGTTTTGCTCTGCCCAGCGTGCATATTTGCGTGCTTTGTATTCTGATTCTATGATGCTCGCTTCACGCTCTTTTTCGCTTATTTGCATACTCAACGACTCAATGTTACGTAGTACATAAGTCTGTTCCTCACTGTCACCTGCGTTTATCGCTTTGAGCAGGCGGTGCACGATAAGGTCACTGTAACGACGGATGGGAGAGGTGAAGTGTGTATATTCATCAAACCCGAGACCAAAGTGTCCTACATTGACAGGAGAGTAGCGTGCCTGCATTTGTGAACGTATAATAAGCGTATCGACTTCTGATTCTATACCCATTTCACGTGCCTGTTTTTGAATGGCTTCTATGGTCTCTTTGACAGAGTTCTTTATCTCAATATGCATTCCAATACCTGCGAGTTCCTGGTAAAGTGTTTGGAGTTTTGTCTGACTTGGTGCTTCATGAATTCTAAAAAGCCCGCGTTTATAGCGTTTTGCCGCCTCTTTATTCGCTAAGAGCATACAGTCCTCTATGAGTGCATGTGAAGGAGTCTCCTCTGCAACTGTTGTGGCAATGAGATTGGTGTTTTCATCCAAAGTCATTGAAATTTCAGTTGAATGAAATTCAAATCCTTTTGCCAAACGCAGCTCTTTGAGTCTGTCAGTTATTTTTCTCAGCTTTGTTATCCATTTGAATATTTCAGCCTCTTGGGCTGTTTTTGCCTGAAGTTTTCCTTCAAAAAAGAGGTCTATCTCTTCGTAGTTAAAACGTCTGTCTGAATGCATAAGCGCTTCATAAACTTCAGAGTGCATAACTTCAAGAGAGTGTGGGTCGAGTTTTATCTCAAATACGTAAGCAAGTCTGTCCACATGCGGCTGCAGGGAACAGAGCGTTTCACTTAGCTCTCGTGGTAGCATAGGGATGGATCTGTGCGGCAGGTAAATGGAAAAACTTCTGTAAATCGCTTCATTATCAAGTGCACCAAAAGGTTTGACATATTCGCTTACATCTGCAATGGCGACATAGAGTGTTGCATTTGCATCATCCCAGTAGATTGCATCATCGAAATCTTTTGCAGTCACGGGGTCGATGGTACAAAAGGTAAGATGACGTAAGTCCTTGCGTTTGGGATATCTCTTAGCATCTACCTCTTTAAATGAGCGGGCTATTTTTAAAACCTCTTCATCAAATGCATCATGTTTGTTAAATTGGGCAAGAACGATTTTTTCATCTGCTTTTGGATCTTTGATATTGCCTATCTTTTCAAGAATTATATTCTCTAGGTTGTCAATTTTAAAAAGGTCACCGACTTCATATTTGGAAAGTTCTTCAAAACTCATCTCTGCCCCGACAGGGTAGCGTGTTTTTAAGTCTACAAGTGAGAGATGTTGTTCCTTTTCAATGATGCAGCCTACACTGTAAGTCTGTTCACGTCCGACAACTTCTACTATTTTTGCACTCGGAGTTCCGCGTTTGCCAAGGAGACGTTTTGCAATGACCAAGTCACCTTCAGTAGCCGTTCCCAAATCACCCTCGCCAATATAAAGGTCTTTTACATTTTCTCCAATAACATGAAGGTAGGCACTCCCTTTTTGGACAAGTCCGACAACACCTGCACGGTATTTGGAATGAAATTGGTAAATGACATGTTTGTGTGTGATATATTTTTTAGTGAGCCACTCTTGAATAAAAGGACGTTCTTCTTCGGAGATATCCTGCTCACTCAAACCATGAGTGAGTCTTATAAGCAGGGATTTCAATGAATGTTTATCTCTATTTGATATGTTCTATTGCTGTATCAAAGCTGTCCATATCAAGTTCATACTTCTCTATGAGCTCTTTTGCCGCCTTGATACTAGCATCTGTGACTTGTCCGTTAATAGGAACGGCTACGCGAACGACATGGAGGATTTTTGCAGGTCTTTGATCCTCTTCGGCTGCAAGATCAGGATTTTGGCAGCTCCCAATAACATCTACGAGATTTTCTTCAAATTTCCATTGTTTGAAGATTGTTGCACTTACCTCAGGAGTATCTACGCCGACAACCTCTCGCTCAGCAGCTTCCACATCTTGAAGTTCTTTAAGAGCATCACGAAATTCAGCCTCTTTGCCATCAGCCATGACCTGCTGTGCAATAAGTACTTTTCCAATCTCTACAAGAAACGCAGCAGGGGAGAGAACACCAAGATACTTGTTCTCTTTTCTTAAACACCACGATGTCATGAGTGCATGCTGTTTTTTAGAAAGGTCCGAAAACATCTCATTTGTAATGCCATATGGTGAAAGGTCAAGTGAAAAACTCTTTTTCACGATACTTGCAAGTGCAAAACCACGTACGGTCCCCATTCCAAAGAGTCCAACCGCTTGGCTAATAGCGTTAATTTCGCGTGAAAAACCATAGAGTGGAGAGTTTGCCGCTTTTAAAATATCAGCAGTAAGGAGTGGATCTTTTTCTAAGATCTTTGCCATATCATTAAAAGTACTGTCAGGGTCCTTATATACCTCTTCGATTTGCATTGCAGATTCTGGAAGTGGTGGAAGTTGTTTTATCTTTTTGAGTATTTCTTCAGTCATACATCCCTCTTTTTGATTGTAGTGATAATTCATATATTATGATTATCGTGTAATTATAGTCTCTATAAATAAATACATTCTGAATATTTACAAAAAACTGATATTATTTTTTTATAAAAATATTAAGGATATGTGGATGCAAGACAAAGCGATGCTAATACAGTTAGGATACACACCAAACGAAACGTTGGTAGAACAGTTGGATAAAATCAAGAAAAACACTGCAGGATATGAAAAGATTGAAAAACACATTATGGATTTAAATGACCATTTAAAAGTAAATAATGCATATGTTGCTCTCTCTAATACAAAAGATTATTTTAAAATAAAAGTGGAGTCTCCAACACCTGAATTAGCACAAGAAGCACATGAGAAAATTCAACATTTCAGTGAAAAATTTAAAGTAAACCTTGAAAAACTAGATAACAAAGAGACGTATTATATTATAGGATACCATCATTAAAGAGTTGTTCTGATGCGAGAGCCTATGAGTATAGAAGGTTACGACCTTCTTACAGAAGAGTTTAAATATCTGCTTGAAGTTGAAAAACCGAAAGTCGCGCATGAAAAGCTCGTTGCCGCGGCACTTGGTGATAGAAGTGAAAATGCAGATTATCAAGCGGCAAAAGAGAAGCTGCGTTTTATTGACAAGCGGCTTTTCTATCTGAACAAGATGATGCAAAACTCTCAAATCATCGACCCTTCACTACATGAGCATAAACGTGTCTCTTTTGGCAGCACTGTCACCCTTTTGAACTTCGACACTGATGAAGAAGAGGTTTATACTATCTGCGGCGTACTCGAGAGTGAACCGGAAAACCATCTCATCTCTATTCACTCACCCATCGCAAAAGCACTGCTTGGCAAAGAGGTTGGTGATGAGGTGAAAATCAAACTTCCAAACGCGGTAAAAGAGTATGAGATAGAAAATATAGAGTATAAGAACATCTTTTCACTCAAGAAAAATATCCGTACAAAAGCAGATTTTTCTTTCCATTAAAACAACTTTTACAAACCTTTTGATATAATCCCTCTTTAAAAACCAATTTTTAGGAAACATCCGTGAGCCAACAATTGCCAGATATAGATACACAACTAGCGAACCATAAACTTTCACAAGAAGATTATAAACATATAAAAGAGATTTTAGGACGTGAGCCGAATTTAGTAGAGCTTGGCGTATTCTCAGCTATGTGGAGTGAACACTGTTCGTACAAATCTTCAAAGGTACACCTCAAAGGTTTCCCTGTCAGCGCACCATGGGTTATTCAAGGACCCGGTGAGAATGCAGGTGTTATTGACATCGGCGATGGCTATGCGGCTGTATTCAAGATGGAGTCACACAACCATCCAAGTTTCATTGAACCGTACCAAGGTGCTGCTACTGGTGTTGGTGGAATTATGCGTGATGTATTTACAATGGGTGCGCGTCCTGTTGCAAACTTAAATGCACTGCGTTTTGGTAATGTGCTAAATAAAGATGACATCTCTAAGCATCAACGATACCTTGTACGTGGTGTAACTGAGGGAATCGGTGGATATGGGAACTGTATGGGTGTACCTACAATCGGTGGTGAGACAAGTTTTGATGAGTGTTACAATGGAAACATTTTAGTTAATGCTTTTACACTTGGTATTGCAAAAAGTGATGAGATTTTCTACGGTAAGGCTGAGGGAACTGGAAACCCTGTAATGTATGTTGGTGCAAAGACAGGTCGTGATGGTCTCGGTGGGGCTGTTATGAGTTCTGATAGTTTTACAGAAGAGTCAAAATCACTCCGTCCTACTGTACAGGTGGGTGACCCTTTTACTGAGAAATTGCTGCTTGAAGCGTGTTTAGAACTTTTTAAAACTGATCATGTGATCGGTATTCAAGATATGGGTGCTGCCGGGCTTACATCTTCTGCGTTTGAGATGGCTGGACGTTCTGGAAGCGGGATGATAATGCACCTTGATAAAGTTCCTGCTCGTGAAGAGGGAATGACTCCGTATGACTTTATGCTCAGTGAATCACAAGAGCGAATGCTGCTTTGTGCGAAAAAAGGGAGTGAAGCAGAGATTATTAAAATCTTCGAAAAATGGGACTTGGATGCTGCTGTTGTTGGTGAAGTAACAGACACAGGGAATATGGAACTCTTCTGGCATGGCGAAAAATGTGCTGAAGTTCCGGTTGACCCTGTAAGTGAAGAGGCACCAGAACTCAACCGTCCTATGAAAAAACCGGCATATTTGGATGAAATACATAAAGTGAGTATAGATGATTTTGACAGAGTTTCAAATCAAGAGGCATTTGAGAAGCTTACAAAATCTATGGAAGTAGTAGATAAATCATGGATATATACACAGTATGACTCAATGGTACAGACAAATACAGTCAAAAAAGGCGGGATGCTCGATGCTTCGGTAATCCGTGTGAAAGAGAATAAAAAAGCACTTGCGATGAGTGCGGACTGTAATGTGCGTTACTGCTACATTGACCCGAAAATGGGTGGAGCTGCGGCAGTTGTCGAGAGTGGTAGAAATGTAGCGATGAGTGGTGCAAGACCACTTGCAATTACAGACTGCCTTAACTATGGTAACCCTGAAAACCCTGAAGTAATGTGGCAGTTTGGAGAGGGTTGTTTAGGTATTAAAGAAGCATGTGCTGAGCTTACTACGCCTGTAATCGGTGGAAATGTTTCACTCTATAATGAGACAAATGGTGTTTCCGTTTTCCCTACGCCTTCTATCGCAACTGTTGGTGTGAATGATGATGAGAACAACGTGCTTATGTCCTCTTTCTCTGCTGAAGGAAATGCACTCTATCTCGTAGGTGAGAGTAAATCTGAGTTTGGTGGTTCTTTATATATGAAAGAGCTATACGACACAGTTGCAGGTGTTATTCCCGAGATTGACTATAAAAAAGAGCTTGCGCTTTGGGACTTGGTCATTGAAGCAAATAAAAAACATCTTTTAGAGTGTGCAAAAGATGCAAGTAGTGGTGGTGTAGCGATTGCACTTGCAAAAATGGCTGCAACGAGTGGGCTTGGATGTGATGTTGAGATGAGCGTTGCAGATGACAGAGATATTTTTGCAGAGAGTATGAGTCGTGCGATCATCGAAGTAAAACCTGAAAACTGTGAAGCTTTTGAAGCGATGCTTGATGAGTCTATGAGCATAGAGAAAATTGGAACAGTTGGTGGTGAGAGCATCAGAATCAATGATGTTGATATGAGCATGGAAAAACTTCAAGACAACTACTTTAACACATTCGCAAGAGTGATCGAGCAAGATCTTTAGATCTTTCTCTCCTCTTCGTCCCTCTTCTTTACCCTCTTCTAAACTCTATTTAGATACAATTCTTCCAATATTTTAAATTAAGGCTTGACATGAAAAAAAGAGCATTAGTCAGTGTTAGTGACAAAAACGGCGTTGTAGATTTTTGTAAATCTCTTGTAAAAAACGGTTATGAGATAATCTCAACTGGTGGTACATTTAAACTCTTAAAAGAGAGTGGGGTTGCTGCAATAGAGATTGATGAAGTGACAAAATTTCCTGAGTGTTTTGAGGGGCGTGTAAAAACATTAAACCCTTATGTACATGGTGGCATTTTACACCGTCGTGACAAACAGTCTCACTTAGATCAGGCAAAAGAGCTTGGTGTTGAGCCAATCGATTTGGTTTGTGTGAATCTTTACCCTTTTAAAGAGACTATTGAAAAGACTGATGATTTTGATGACATCATAGAGAACATTGACATTGGTGGTCCTGCTATGGTTCGCTCGGCTGCGAAAAACTTTGACGCAGTGCTTATTGTAACGAATGTTGAAGACTATGATGTAGTCATCGATGCGATAGAAAATGAGAAAAACACAAAAGAGTTCCGTCGTGGTTTTATGATAAAAGCGTATGAACACACTGCGGCGTACGATAGTATGATTGCAAACTATATGAATGAGCGTTTTAACGAAGGCTTTGGGGAGAAGCAGTTTGTTGTTGGAAATAAAGTGATGGATACTCGTTATGGTGAAAATCCTCACCAAAAAGGTGCTCTGTATGAATTTGACAAGCACTTTAGCAATAACTTTAAAACACTCAAAGGTGAAGCGAGTTTTAACAACCTCAATGACCTAAACGGTGCAGTTAAAATTGCTGCTGCATTTGGAGATGACAATGCAGTGTGTATCTCAAAGCATGGAAACCCATGTGGATTTGCAATCCGTGATAATTTACTTGATGCGTATGTTGAGGCACTTAAGTGTGACCCCGTATCTGCGTTTGGCGGTGTAGTGGCAGTCAATGGTACGGTTGATAAAGCGATGGCTGAAAAAATGAACGAGATTTTTATTGAAGTTATCATCGCAGGTCGTATCACTGAGGAGGCTCAAGAAGTATTTGCTGCTAAGAAGCGTATCAAGCTTTTTGAGATGGGAAGTGATAGACTTATACTTGCAAATGATAAAAAAGATTTTAAACACATTGATGGTGGATTCATCTTCCAAGATGCAGACAAAGTACAAGATGACGAAGTAAAAAATGCGAAGCTTGTCTCTAAAAATGCAGCATCACCAGAAGAGATGAAAGATCTTGAAATTGCTTACAAGGTAGCATCACTTACAAAATCTAACTGTGTGGTTTATGTGAAAAACGCAGCGATGGTTGCAGTAGGTATGGGAATGACAAGCCGTGTGGATGCTACACAGTGTGCACTCAAAAAAGCAAAAGAGATGGGACTTGATGTAACAGGTGCAGCACTTGCGTCTGAAGCATTCTTTCCTTTCCGTGACTCTATTGACGCAGCAGCTGCAGCGGGTGTGAAAAATGTCATTGAGCCTGGTGGAAGTATTCGCGATGAAGAGATCATCGAAGCTGCCAACGAGTTTGGTATGAGTCTTTACTTTTCAGAAGTTCGCCACTTTCTACACTAAACTAAAAATAGCAACGCACTTTCCGCGTTGCTATACCCCTTGAAATTACATTACTCTTTTTATTTTAGTCAAACAATTATTTTTATAACTAAAATTATGTTTTAACTTGATTGACATCCACTCAACTCTTGTGATATAATTCTGCTTAAAGAAATAAATTTATAAATTATAAAATAGGTAGGAAAAAGATATGAGCAAATCATTATACGAGACACTTGAGGTTTCTCCAAACGCAAGTGAAGCAGAAATTAAAAAAGCGTACAGAAAACTGGCGCGTAAGTATCACCCTGATGTGAATAAAAATAAAGATGCAGAGGAGAAGTTTAAAGAGATTAATGCTGCGTATGAAATTTTGAGTGATAAAGAGAAAAAAGCGCAGTATGACCAGTTTGGTGACTCTATGTTCGGTGGTCAAAACTTCCATGACTTCTCACGAAATGCGGGTGGAGGACAGGCTGATTTGGATGAAATACTCAGACAGATGTTCTCAGGCGGCGGTGGTTTTGGCGGCTTTGGCGGCGCATCAGGTTTTGGCGGGGCAGGTTTTGGCGGTGGCGGACGCCAACAACACTACCAAGAGCCAAATCTTGACATAGAAACAAGCGTAACCATTCCATTTAGTACAGCCGTTCTTGGCGGTTCTCATTCTGTTTCAGTCAATGGTGACAGATTTGACATTAAAATTCCAGCCGGTGTAAAAAGCGGTGAGAAAATGCGTGTACGTGGCAAAGGACATGCTCAAGGCGGAAGGGTAGGTGACCTGTTTCTAAAAATTACCGTCGCTCCAAGTCCTGAGTATGAAAGAGAGGGGGATGATCTGGTCAAAACCATCGATGTGCCTCTTTATGCTGCACTTTTTGGTGAGAAAATATCTGTACAGACACTTGAAAAAGAGATAAAACTCAAAATTCCTCAAAATACGAAAAATGGACAGAGATTCCGTGTAAAAGGAATGGGTGTTATGAACCGTAAAACAAAAGAGCGTGGTGACTTGTACCTCAAAGCGAACATTGTCTTGCCAAATGTAGATGCACTTGATGCTGATTTGGTAGAGATGATGAAAGAGAAACTGCCAAAAACTATTTAGGAGGAAGATATGCATACATATGATGAACCGGTGTACCTCATTAGTATAGTTTCAAAGATTTTAGATATTCATCCGCAGACTTTGCGTCAGTATGAAAGAGAAAACCTGATTACTCCCTCACGCTCTGATGGGCGTATTCGACTCTACTCACAAAGAGATATTGACAGGATCAAACTCATACTGCGTTTAACGCGTGAACTTGGGGTGAATCTTGCGGGTGTTGATATTATTTTAAATCTCAAAGAGACGATAGATTCAATGGAGAGGGAGATAGCAGAGCTTCGTCATGATGTACAGGTGGCGAAAAATGCACACTCTGTAGCTCCAGAGAAGTCTTTAGTGGCAAAGAAGAGTCTCTATGAGATGGTGGTTTTTAAAGAGGAGTAGCGTTCTACTCTTTGAGCCTCTCTATTTTAGCTCCAATATTTTGAAACTTATCTTCAAGCGCCTCGTATCCTCTGTCGAGGTGGTAGATTCTATGGATGTTCGTTTCCCCATCCGCTACGAGTGCAGCAAGAACAAGTGCACTTGATGCTCTAAGATCGGTTGCCATAACATCTGTTCCACTCAGTTTTGTTTTTCCATTTACTGTTGCAGTATGTCCGTTCAGTGTTATATCTGCGCCCATACGTTGGAGCTCACTTACATGCATAAATCTGTTCTCAAAGAGCTTCTCTTCTATGATGGAAACACCCTCAGCTTGTGTGGCAAGTGCTAAAAATTGCGCCTGCATATCTGTAGGAAAGGCAGGATACTCTTGTGTAACTATTTTTACAGGTTTTATCTCTTGTGCAGGATGAATGGTGATGGTATCGTCTGTAATAGTGAAATCATTGCCCATCTCTTCAAGCTTGGAAAGCACTGCTCCAAGATGTTTTGGCTCAACATTTGTGAGGGTGAGCTCATTTTTAGTAATGGCTCCTGCACACAAATATGTTCCGGCTTCAATTCGATCTGGAATTACATCGAAATCTTTTATATCAAGTAGTGCTCCATCGGTTCCTTCAATCTCAAGTATTGCTGTACCAATACCTTTGATATTGACACCACTTTGAGCAAGTATTTCACACAGCTGTACGACCTCAGGCTCTCTTGCTGCGTTTGTAATGGTGGTTACTCCCTTTGCAAGCGCTGCTGCCATAACAATGTTTGCTGTTCCCGTTACGGTGATCTTATCGAAGATTATTTCACATCCCTGAAGCCCATTTGGTGTAGTGGCTTGAATATATCCCGCCTGTATATCTATATGTGCACCCATCTGTTCAAGTGCTTTAAGATGTAAATCGATAGGACGCTGACCAATGGCACAACCACCCGGAAGTGAAACTTCACAATGTCCAAAACGTGCAAGAATAGGGCCAAGTACCAAAATGGAAGCACGCATAGTCTTTACAATATCATAAGTCGCTTTTGTCTCATTAATACTTGAAGTGTCAACCCGTACGCTTTTATGGGAAAAATCACATTTCGCACCGAGTTTTGTAAGAAGTTTGAGAAGTGTTTTAATGTCCACAACATCAGGAAGATTACCGATGGTGAGTGGGTTTTTAGCAAGGATGGTCATAGCAATGAGTGGCAAAGAAGCATTTTTTGCACCCGATATTGCTATTTTACCGCTGAGTTTTTGTGCTGAGTGTATTTTTAGGTAATCCATAGGTCTCTTTATAGTAATAATATAATTACAATATTATACCTTATTTTGATATAATTTTATTAAAGGAAGATGCATGAGTTCAGCCCTCGATAGATTAAAAAACCTAACAAATAAAATATCTAGTTACGAAACTGCAAGAAAAGAGAATCTCCGGCTTTTGGAGAAACTTTTTGATGAGTTGGAAATATCGCAAAAGGTAGAGAAATTTAGTGATATGTTTCTTTTTAAAGCGGTTAATCTCTCCGCTGTTTCACTGCAAAAA